>ENA-OQDT01000611-OQDT01000611.1-human-gut-metagenome-genome-assembly--contig:-NODE-611-length-23175-cov-3.667824_pt1 | contig 23175 bp, 21 predicted proteins | sample MGYA00242786_ERZ504617 | MGnify/ENA primary metagenome ERZ504617 (study PRJEB26092, sample SAMD00036337) | human gut metagenome | host: Homo sapiens | study: EMG produced TPA metagenomics assembly of...
TAGAACTTGCTTATGATCCAATAATTCTTCCGTCTTATGATGCCATGAAGGAAGACAAATTAGAGTATGCAAATAGTTTTAGGGTTCAGTCTGAAAATACTGATCCTTTTAATGGAAAAACTTTGGTGGAACCTTATCCAAACGGAGTTTATGTTGTACAGAATCCACCTCAGGAGCCATTAACAAGACAGGAAATGGATGATGTATATGACCTTCCATATGAGAGAACTTACCATCCAAGTTACGAGGCTTTAGGTGGGATACCTGCCATTCAGGAAGTTCAGTTTTCATTGGCAAGTTGTCGTGGTTGATTTTGGGGCATGTAGTTTCTGTGCCATAACATTCCATCAGGGAAGAATTATTCAGTCAAGAAGCCACGAATCAATCATAAATGAGGCAAAGAAAATTATTGATATGCCTAATTTTAAAGGATATATTCATGATGTTGGTGGCCCTACAGCTAACTTTTATCATCCGTCATGTAAGAAGCAGTTAAAATCAGGTGTGTGTAAGCATAAGCAATGTCTTTTCCCACATCCTTGTAAGAATCTGAATGTTGACCACAAGGATTATTTAAGTCTTCTTAGAAAGTTAAGAGAATTGCCTAAGGTCAAAAAAGTATTTGTCCGTTCAGGTATTAGATTTGACTATATTATGGAAGATAAAGATGATACTTTCTTTAAAGAGCTGGTTAAATATCATATTAGTGGACAGCTTAAGGTAGCTCCTGAGCATATTTCTGATAAGGTTTTGTCTTATATGGGAAAACCTCAGAATTGTGTTTATGAAAGTTTTATCACTAAATATAAGAAACTTAACGAAAAAGAAGGAAAGAACCAGTTTGTTGTGCCATATCTTATGAGTTCCCATCCGGGCTCTGATATGACAGAGGCAGTGAAGTTGGCTGAGTACCTTAGAGATATTGGCTACAATCCTCAGCAGGTTCAGGATTTTTACCCTACACCGTCAACAATGTCAACTGTAATGTACTATACGGGAGTTGATCCGCGAACAATGAAGCCGGTGTATGTTCCAAAAAATCCGCACGAAAAGGCAATGCAAAGAGCCCTTATGCAGTACAGAAATCCTGCAAACTACGATTTAGTTAAAGAAGCACTTCATATAGCAGGAAGAGAAGACCTTATAGGTTTTGGCAAGGAATGCCTTATTAAACCCAGACAGTTTAAATATGAGAAAACTATGGTGGAAACGGCGGAAAAGGTAACGGAAAGTCTAAGGATTCACGTAAGGATGCGCCAGGTAAGAATTTTTCAGGCAAAGATAACCGTGGAGGAAAAAATTCAGTAAATAATAAAAATGCCCGCGGCGCTAAGGGACAGACAGGTAACGCACGTAATGGCAAAGTGCAATCCGGCAATTCACGTAATGGTAAAGTACAATCCGGTAATGTGCATAACGGAAAGTCCGGCAGGAAATCTAGCAAGAGACGTTAAAGTTTCTATTTGAATCCTAAATTTAGAGTGGTATACTATGTTAGGTAGAAGATAGTTAATTAATAATTAAAATATAGGAGGCAAACAATGGACATTAAAGTATTACAGAAAGATATGATAGCTGCAATGAAAGCTAGAGACAAAGCTAGAAAGGAATCAATTTCAGCATTGATTCAGGCAGTAAAGAAAGCAGGAATTGATGCAGGCTGCAGAGATGATATTCCTGAAGAAATGGTAAACAAAGGTAATTCTTAAAGAATTAAAAACTGTAAAGGAACAGATTGATTCATGTCCTGCTGACAGAACAGACTTAATAGAAGAATACCAGGCAAGATATGATGTGTTCAACGAATATGCACCAAAGCTTATGAGTGCAGAAGAAGTTGAAGCAGAATTAAAAGAAAAAATTTGCAGACGTAATTGCAACAAAGAACAAAGGTCAGATAATGAAAACAGTAATGCCTGCATTTAAAGGCAGAGCAGATGGCAAAGTAATCAACCAGAATAGTTGCAAAAATGTGCCAGTAAATAATAGAATAAATGAGAAGAAATGCAAGATATTGTGTTTCTTCTTTATTTTTTGCCTGTAGGCAAGGATATATGTTTACAAATAGATTGATTTTGTTATTTTGCTGCGTTCGTTATTGATCGTGGCGAGGGTGTTTTGCACCCGTACCCCGATATTTTAAATCATCCAAATTTCGGGGTACATTCTCCAAATTCTTCTTGATTTTATATACAGTCAGAGATGGGAATGATCAACGTGTTTGCCATTCCCATCTCTGACTGTATACAACTTTCGACATTTTTACATTTTCCTTGAATATTTTAAATAGATTTAACAAAAATGCGCTATTGCATTTAACGAAATTTAAATAGTATATATGTGTACCCTGAAGGAAACAAAAAATAAGTTCCTTCAAAACATATTAAAAATTTACTTGAAAACGAGGAGAAAATTGAAAATGAGAAAGAAAGTTTTAGCAGTAGTATCTGCATTGGTTATTACAACATTAGCATTCACAGGATGCGGCAGCAACAAGAGTGCAAGCAGTGACAATGGTTCTAATTCAGGAGCTAAGTCACAGGCAATCACAGTAGTTTCAAGAGAAGAAGGTTCAGGAACTAGAGGAGCTTTCGTAGAACTTCTTGGAGTTGTAGATGAAAACGAAAATGACATTACAGTAAGTTCAGCACAGATTACAAACAGCACATCAGTAATGCTCCAGAAGGTAGCACAGACAAAGAGTGCAATCGGTTATGTTTCACTTGGTTCTTTATCAACAGACGTTAAGGCAGTTCAGGTTGACGGTGTTGACGCAACAGCAGAAAACGTTAAATCAGGTAATTACAAAGTATCAAGACCATTTAACATTTGTTACAAAGAAGATAAGTTATCAGACATTGACAAAGACTTCATCTCATTCATTATGAGCAAAGAAGGACAGCAGATTGTAAACGAAAACGGTTACATCGGAGTTGAAGCAACAGAATCATACAAGGCAAGTGGTAAGAAAGGGAAAATCACTTTAGCAGGTTCAACATCAGTTGCGCCATTAATGGATAAGTTAAAAGATGAATATGTAAAACTAAACGCAGACGCTTCAATTGAAATTCAGGAATCAGGTTCTTCAGCAGGTATTCAGTCAGCAATCGAAGGTGCAACAGAAATCGGTATGTCATCAAGAGAATTAAAAGATGAAGAAGCAAAAGAATTACAGGTTCAGAAAATTGCATTAGATGGTATCGCAGTAATTGTTAACACAGAAAATCAGGTAACAAACCTTACATCAGATCAAATTAAGAAAATCTACACAGGTGACTTAACAGATTGGGCTGATGTTCAGTAATAAAATCTGCATATAAGGGTACAGGCAGAGGGATTAAAATTCCTCTGCTTTTAGTGAATGAAGGAGAAAATATTTTGAATAAAGTATTAGATTTTTTAATGAAAATAGTATTTCTTGTATGCGCATGTATATCTATTGCAGCAGTTATAACAATTTGTGTATTTATGTTTGCAAATGGTGTGCCGGCAATTAAAGAAATAGGAATAACAAAGTCCTTTTTGGAACACAGTGGCGTGTGTCACAGAACCTTTGGGTATATGGCCAATGATTGTAGGCAGTATATATGTTACTGCGGGAGCTATGATAATCGGTGTACCTATCGGAATTTTAACAGCAGTATTTCTTGCAAAATACTGTCCAAAAAAATTATATAAATTTATCAAACCAATAATTAACCTTATGGCAGGGATTCTTCTATTATATACGGATTCATTCGGACTGGTTGTTATTATTCCAATTATTCAGGAAATGTTTGGAAACAGCAGGTGACGGTATACTTGCAGCATCAATTCTTCTTGGAATGATGATACTTCCAACAATTATTAACACAGCAGAATCATCAATTGTGGCAGTACCGGAAGCATATTATGAAGGAGCGCTTGCCCTTGGTGCAACAAAGGAAAGAAGTATTTTTAAGACAGTAATACCGGCGGCAAAGTCAGGTGTTATGTCAGGAATTATTCTTGGAATGGGTAGAGCCATAGGTGAAACAATGGCAGTTGTAATGGTTGCCGGAAACCAGGCAATTATACCGGACAGCATTACAAGTGGTGTCAGAACACTTACAGCCAATATCGTACTTGAAATGGCTTATGCCACAGGATTACATAGAAGAGCATTAATTGCTACAGCAGTAGTATTGTTTGTATTTGTATTAATTATAAATGTATGTTTTTCAATAATTAATAGGAGGTCTGAATAATGGAAAAAGAAGTAAAAGCAGTAGGCAGAAAAGCTCCTATAGTAAAAACAAACAGCAAGTTAAAAGAATATTTAAGAAAACCGGGTTCACTTATTATGCTGATTCTTATAATGCTTGCAGCGGCAATTACAGTTGGAATAATGGTTTATCTTGTTGCTTACATAGTTATAAGAGGTGTTCCCTATATTAATGCAGACTTGTTTGCATGGAAATACAATTCAGATAATGTTTCAATGACACCGGCTATTATTAACACAATTATAATAGTTGCAATGACACTGATTATTTCAGTACCTATTGGAGTGGCAGCAGCAATTTATCTTGTTGAGTATGCAAAGAGAGGTTCAAAACTTGTAAAAATCATAAGAGTTACAACTGAAACATTGGCAGGCATACCTTCAATTGTTTTCGGTTTGTTCGGTTTCCTTGCATTTGTTCTTGCCTTACATTGGGGATATTCATTAATAGCCGGAGTTTTAACACTGGCAATAATGGTTTTGCCAACAATTATAAGAACAACAGAGGAAGCGCTTATTGCTGTGCCAGACTCATTTAGAGAAGGCAGTTTTGGTTTAGGTGCAGGAAAACTTAGAACAATATTTGTTATTGTTTTGCCGGCAGCAGTTCCGGGGATTTTGTCAGGGGTTATTCTTGCAATAGGAAGAATTGTTGGTGAAAGTGCAGCACTTATTTTTACGGCAGGTTCAGTGGCGGCAGTGCCTTGGGGCTCGGGCAAGTTTTTCTTATCTTCAACAAGAACTTTGGCAGTTCATATGTACTGCTTATTGTCAGAAGGACTTTACACAAATCAGGCTTATGCAACAGCGGTAATACTTTTGATAATTATTTTAATTATTAATGGTTTATCGGGCATACATTGCAAACAAGATTGGAAAGGAAAATAAATAAATGGGAAAAATAGATATAAAGGACATGGACCTTTTTTACGGAGATTTCATGCCATAAAGGATGTAAATTTATCAATTCCAAAGAACCAGATTACAGCATTTATAGGACCTTCAGGATGTGGTAAAGTCAACAGTACTTAAAATCACTTAACAGAATGAATGATCTTGTAGTGGATTGTAAAATACAGGGAAAAATAACACTTGATGGTGTTGATATATATAAAGATATGGACGTAAATGACTTAAGAAAAAGAGTGGGAATGGTATTCCAGAAAGCTAATCTTTTTCCAATGAGCATATACGATAACATTGCATATGGACCAAGAACTCACGGTATCCGTTCAAAGGCAAAACTTGACGAAATCGTTGAGCGAACATTAAAACAGGCAGCAATTTGGGATGAAGTAAAAGATTCATTAAAGAAAAATGCCCTTGCAATGTCAGGTGGCCAGCAGCAGAGACTTTGTATTGCAAGAGCTTTGGCAGTTGAACCAGAAGTGTTATTAATGGATGAACCAACATCAGCACTTGATCCTATTTCTACATCAAAGATTGAAGAATTTGGCAACAGAATTAAAGAAGGATTACACAATTGTTATGGTAACTCATAACATGCAAGCAGGCAGCCAGAATATCAGACAATACAGCTTTCTTCTTGTTGGGAGAGGATTGTTGAATATAGTGACACAGAGCAAATGTTCTCAATGCCTAGAGACAAGAGAACTGAGGATTATATTACAGGAAGGTTTGGTTGATGATATGAGAAATAAGTTTGATGAACAGCTTGACAATCTAAATAATGAATTAATTAAAATGGGTAAACTTTGTGAGCAGGCTATTTCAGGAGCCATCAAAATTACAATGGAAGATGACCATGAAGAATTAAAAAGAGAAGTATTGGATACAGACAGCGAAATTGACAAAAAAGAAAGAGATATTGAATCTATTTGTATGAAACTTTTGCTTAGACAGCAGCCGGTAGCAAGGGATTTAAGAGTTATTTCTTCAGCACTTAAGATGATATCAGATATGGAGCGTATAGGCGACCAGGCATCAGATATTGTTGAATTGGCTCAGTATATTAAAAAAAGGTGACGTAAAATACAAAACACATTTAAGTGACATGGCAAACGAAGTTATTAATTGCCCTGTGCGTCAGCCAGTTTCTTAATATCCTCTTCCTCAGTAGGAACGAACTCATGCAGAGGCGGATCCAGGAAACGGATGGTAACCGGGTTGCCTTCCAGTGCTTCATACAGTTTTTCGAAGTCACCCTGCTGTTCCGGAAGGATCTTAGCCAGTGCAGCTTCTCTTTCTTCTACAGTTTCAGAGCAGATCATTTCACGGAATGCATCGATTCTGTTGCCTTCGAAGAACATATGCTCTGTACGGCAAAGACCGATACCTTCTGCACCAAGCTCACGAGCTTTCTTAGCGTCAGCCGGTGTATCTGCGTTTGTACGAACTTTCATAGTTCTGTATTTGTCAGCCCATCCCATAATTCTTCCGAATTCACCAGCGATGGTTGCCGGTACGGTCGGGATGATGCCGTCATAGATATTACCTGTGGAACCGTCCAGGGAAATGCTGTCACCTTCGTGATATTCTTTTCCTGCCAGTGTAAATTTCTTGTTTGCTTCGTCCATAGTAATGTCGCCGCATCCGGATACACAGCATGTACCCATACCACGGGCTACTACAGCAGCATGAGATGTCATACCACCACGGACTGTCAGGATACCCTGTGCAGATTTCATACCTGTGATATCTTCCGGTGATGTCTCAAGACGTACCAGAACAACTTTTTCTCCTCTTGCAGCCCATTCTACAGCATCATCAGCTGTGAATACGATCTTACCGCAGGCAGCTCCCGGTGAAGCACCCAGTGCTTTTGCCAGTGGTTCAGCAGCTTTCAGTGCAGCAGCATCGAACTGTGGATGCAGCAGAGAATCCAGGTTACGTGGGTCGATCATTGCTACAGCTTCTTCTTCTGTTCTCATGCCCTCATCTACCAGGTCACAAGCGATCTTCAGAGCAGCTTTTGCAGTTCTCTTACCATTACGTGTCTGCAGCATGTACAGTTTGCCATGTTCTACTGTGAACTCCATATCCTGCATATCTCTGTAGTGTTTTTCCAGAGTTTCGCATACGTTCTTGAACTGTACGAATGCTTCTGGGAATTTCTGTTCCATTTCGGAGATGTGCATAGGTGTACGAACACCGGCAACTACGTCTTCACCCTGTGCATTTGTCAGGAATTCACCAAACAGACCATTTTCTCCTGTAGCCGGGTCACGTGTAAATGCAACACCTGTACCGCAGTCATCACCCATGTTACCAAATGCCATCATCTGTACGTTTACAGCGGTTCCCCATGAATATGGGATATCGTTGTCACGGCGATATACATTTGCTCTTGGGTTATCCCATGAACGGAATACAGCTTTGATAGCTTCCATCAGCTGTTCCTTCGGGTCTGTCGGGAAGTCTTTGCCGATCTTCTCTTTGTATTCAGCCTTGAACTGTTCAGCCAGTTTCTTAAGATCATCAGCATTCAGGTCTACGTCCTGTTTTACGCCTTTTTCTTCTTTCATCTTGTCGATCAGCTCTTCGAAGTATTTTTTACCTACTTCCATAACTACGTCTGAGAACATCTGGATAAATCTTCTGTAGCAGTCCCAAGCCCAACGTGGATTGCCGGATGCCTGTGCCAGTGTCTCAACAACTTCTTCATTCAGACCTAAGTTCAGGATCGTGTCCATCATACCAGGCATGGAAGCTCTTGCTCCGGAACGTACGGAAACCAGAAGTGGATTTTCTTTATCTCCGAACTTTTTACCTGTAATGCCTTCCATTTTGTCGATCGCTTCCATGATCTGTCCCATGATCTCATCGTTGATCTTTCTGCCATCTTCATAGTACTGTGTACAAGCTTCTGTTGTGATCGTGAAGCCCTGTGGTACCGGCAGACCAAGGTTGGTCATTTCAGCAAGGTTGGCACCTTTTCCACCAAGCAGGTTTCTCATGGTGGCGTCGCCTTCCTTGAACATATAAACCCATTTTGTTGCCATTTTGTTATTTCCTCCTCAAAAGTAATTGTATACAGTTCAGTCAGAACTTTTAAACTTTCATACATTATTATTCTAACATAAATCTGTTCTCAGTCAAGCTGTTGCCTGCAAAAAAAGAAGTTTTTTTGTTATTTTTTCAGAACCAGATGCTGTGGAAGTCCATTTACCATAAATGGCGGATAATCTCCCTGGATCAGCGGTTCAATGTAATTGATAAATTCTTCTGTCACATAATCTGCCGTTTCATTCATCCAGCTTCTCGGCACGGTTTTTTCGTTGTTTGCAATCTTATGGACATCGTAGATACCGGCCGCACTCATATACGGGTCATCCGATACACGGTCAATAACGACCATCTTTCCGCTGTCTCCTTCATCTGCAGCTTTGACAGCTGCACCGCCTACCATAAACGCTTCGTTGATATCCACACGGGATGCCATATGGGAAGCACTTCGCTGCAGCGTGGAAAACTCTACCGACCTTGTTTTGCATCCGATCTCTGCGCCGAGGAAATTTGCAAGATATGCGGCCGTTCCCGTCAGCTGCCTGTGCCCGAATGCATCCACATAATCTCCGCCGCCGGAAAGTTCACACACATAACGTCCGTCCGGAAGTTTGATTCCCTCGGATACCGCTACGACGATGGATTTTTTCTCTTTGAGCAGCTCTTTGATCTTCGAAAGGAATGCATCGATATCAAACGGCGCTTCCGGCAGATAAATAAGATCCGGTCCTTCGCATTCTTCCGTTTTGGCAAGTGCGGTCGCCCCTGTCAGCCATCCTGCATTTCTTCCCATTACCTCAATGATCGTGATCATCTCTTTTTTGTAGGTGAGTCCCAGTGCATCGCGGATCACTTCTTTTGTAGATGCCCCGATGTATTTGGCTGCACTTCCAAATCCCGGTGTGTGGTCGGTCAGTGCAAGATCGTTGTCAATAGTCTTTGGCACACCCAAAAACTTCTGCTTATGACCTTTGACGATCGCATAATCTGAAAGTTTTTTTATCGTATCCATAGAATCATTGCCGCCGATGTAGATAAACGCCTCGATTTCCAGCTTATCCAGGATGCCGAAGATTTTCTCATAAATCTCCATATCTTCATGGATCTCCGGAAGTTTGTAACGGCAGGAACCAAGAAATGCCGAAGGGGTCCGCTTCAGAAGCTCGATATCCATATCTGAATGAATCTGCGTGGAGAGATCCACGTACTGTTCATCCAGAAAGCCCTGGATGCCGTGAAGCATACCGTACACTTTGTCAAAACCACGTTCAATTGCTGTCTTGTAAACCCCCGCAAGGCTGGAATTGATGACCGAAGTCGGTCCGCCCGACTGTCCTACAATAATGTTTCGCATTCCCATAACACAAGTCCTCCTTAATTTTCTCAGCATGCTGAATGATGCTTACGAATTGCTTCGTTACAAAGTAACTCTCACAATATTATAACATAAAAGCAGAAAGACTCACAAGGTTCTTTCTGCTTTTTGTATAGTTTATTCTATTTTACTTATGCACTTTTGTGTATTTCGTACAATTTTCAGGCGATTCGTGTCGGAATTGCTGCCCGCTTCCTAGTATGCCAGCTTTTCTTCGAAATAGGCTGCCAGGTCTTCGATCTTGATACGCTCCTGCTCCATGGTGTCACGGTCACGTACGGTAACAGCTCCGTCTTCTTCCGAATCGAAATCGTAGGTTACACAGAACGGTGTACCGATCTCATCCTGTCTGCGGTAGCGTTTTCCGATGTTTCCGCGGTCATCGTATTCGCAGTTCCATTTCCTGGAGAGCTGTTCGAATACTTTTGTCGCACCTTCGTTCAGTTTCTTTGACAGCGGCAGCACACCGATCTTAACCGGTGCCAGTGCCGGATGGAAATGCAGAACAGTACGCATATCGCCGCCTTCCAGTTCCTCCTCGTCGTAAGCGCTGCACAAAAATGCCAGAACTACACGGTCTGCACCCAGAGAAGGCTCGATAACATACGGAATGTATTTTTCTTTCTTCTCATCATCAAAATAACTCATATCCTGGCCGGATACATTCTGATGCTGTGTCAGGTCATAGTCGGTACGGTCTGCGATACCCCACAGCTCGCCCCATCCAAACGGGAAGAGGAATTCGATGTCGGTCGTACCTTTGCTGTAGAAGCACAGTTCTTCCGGAGAATGGTCACGTGCTCTCATCTCGTCTTCTTTCATGCCCAGATTCTTCAGCCAGTCGATGCAGAACGCTCTCCAGTACTGGAACCAGTCAAGGTCGGTGCCCGGCTCACAGAAGAACTCCAGCTCCATCTGCTCGAACTCACGGGTACGGAATGTGAAGTTACCCGGTGTGATCTCGTTACGGAAAGATTTACCGATCTGTCCGATACCAAATGGGATCTTCTTTCTGGATGTTCTCTGTACGTTTTTAAAGTTTACAAAGATACCCTGTGCTGTCTCCGGTCTTAAGTACACCGTATTCTTTGCGTCTTCTGTTACACCCTGGAATGTCTTGAACATCAGGTTGAACTGACGGATATCCGTGAAGTTGTGTTTGCCGCAGGTCGGACATGGAATCTGATGCTCTTCGATGAAATCACGCATCTGCTCCTGTGTCCATCCATCAACAGAACCTTCCAGTGCAATGTCTTTCTCATCGCAGAAATCTTCGATCAGTTTATCTGCACGGAAACGCTCATGACATTCTTTACAGTCCATCAGCGGATCGGAAAAACCTCCGAGATGTCCGGATGCCACCCAGGTCTGCGGATTCATCAGGATCGCACAGTCAACACCTACGTTGTATGGATTCTCTGTGATAAATTTCTTCCACCATGCCTGTTTTACATTGTTCTTCAGCTCTACACCAAGATTACCGTAATCCCAGGTATTTGCCAGACCTCCGTAAATCTCGGAACCCGGATATACAAAACCCCTGGATTTTGCCAGTGCCACGATCTTGTCCATTGTTTTTTCCATTTGTCTCCTCCTGTCGGCCGTCACTGCGGCATATACATATATTCAAAGAAGTGCTCCGTAAGGATCATCTGACTGACCACGTTACACTTCTTTTTTTCGTTTATTCATATTCGTTTATTCATAAATCACATACGTTAGGGTATGTTTGACTTTTTCCTCAGACGCTGCATCTGTTGTCTGCTTTTCTGTCTCGCCTGATGCGTCATCGGATTCTACTTCAAATCTGCCTTTTTCCGCACCGGCACTGCTTTCCGGTTCTGATGCACTCTCCTTTGCTGTTTCCTGCTGCTGTATCTCCTCCGGAATATTGGTTGCAGTCTTTTTACCTGTCACCGCTGCGTCTGCACTGATATAAAGGATTTTGCCCGGCACCTCCACATCCATCTCTTCCGAATAGATCAGAACTGAATAGTTCAGACCGCTCAGAATATCAGATTTTGTCACCGTACCGGTGACTTTTCCATTTTCCACTTTCTGAAATGTATCCGGAAATTTATATTTGCTGTCATAAGCACCCTGCAGATCTCCCGCATAAAACGTAACGTTGTTAAATTTCTGATAGTCCTCTGCCGCCGCATAATCCATATACAGTTCGATCGTATCTTCCTCCCCGGAAAATTTTTTCACTACGATCGGTGCCTTCTCCTGCGACACATTGTATGCTGTCACCGCATCATCTACTGTCTTTTCCAGTTCATCCCTGCTGTAATACGACTTATCCAGCGTATCGATCACCGCAGCCTGTACACTGCCGTCTTTTTTCAACTTTACTGCATTGTGTTCAGCTTTGAACTGACTGCACCCTCCAAGACATGACGCTGCCAGAATGATCGCCAGAACTCCCTTCCATTTTTTCATAATATATCCCCAGCCTCGGCACAACGGTATCCCGCTGTCTTTCTATGATCTTATTTGTTATGCCCTGCATGACATTTTTCATGATACCATCAATACCCGTCCTTGTAAAGAGCGTTTCTGGTCTGCTGCATCATATCAAGGATCTCCAGGGATCGGAAGTGCCTGTCTATGTAACGGCACCGGAAATCATCGATTTCTTTTACCAGTTCTTTTCTGACCTGTGCAGATACCGTAAAAGCAAAGAGCCGCTGCGGCGGTGTCGTGATCATATACTGCATCGTATAGATCGTTGATTCCAGTACCGGAATGCTTCCGGAAATCCTGGTTCTGCAGTGTTTGCACAAAACACTGTTTTTTTTCGGCCAGATCGCGCAAAGATTCTGATCACTCCCGCACACCGTACATTGAAATACCTGCGGATATTCCCCTCCTTCTGCCATGGTGCGCAGTTCAAACGTATAGCGGATCAGACAGTTGTCCAGTTTTTGGGATTGAGCAGTGCCCGCAAAGCCGCGTAAAGCAGCTGCAGCAGCATCGCCCCCATCATCGTTTTCTCTGGCATAATAATCTGCAAACTCCAGAAAATAGCTTCCGTAGCAGGCACTTTCCATATCTTCTGAAATCTCGCGGAAATAATTTCTGATCTCAACCTGTATCAGCCGGTAAGCACTGCCGGACTCCTGCACCTGAAAAGTTCCAAATGCAAAAGGATTTGCCGCTGCCAGAAATGGATTGCCCGGCCTTCTTGCGCCTCTTGCAAAGACCGTAACCTTACCTTTTTCTTTTGTCAGAAGCACCAGCCTTTTTGTCCGCTTCCCTGAGCGGTGCTGCCGCCAGCACCATGCCGGTCAGGGAAATTTTGTCATTTATGCCATTCATATTGTTTCTCAGATTTCTTTCTTGTCATATCCGAAGTTTTTGATCATAAAGTCACTGTCACGCCAGTCCTTTTTTACCTTTACCCAAAGCTGGAGATTGACTTTTTCCTCCAGCATCTCCTCAATATCCCGCCTTGCCTGGGAGCCGATCCTGCGAAGCATCTGTCCGCCTTTTCCGATAATGATCCCTTTATGAGAATCACGTTCGCATATGATCGTTGCTTCAATATCACAGATATTTCCGTGTTTGCGTTCTGTCATTTTTTCGATGGAAACAGCAATGCCATGCGGGATTTCCTCTTCCAGACAGCGCAGAGCCTTTTCGCGGATCATTTCCGCCACGATCTGACGCTGTGGCTGGTCGGTTACTGTATCTTCGTCATAGAACTGCGGGCCATACGGCAGATATTTGAAAATGCTCTCTAGCACCGTATCCATATTGACACTGCGCAGTGCCGATACCGGGATAATCTCAGCAAAATCATAGACTTTGCGGTACGCATCCATATATTTGATAATTTCTTTTTTATCTGCCTTATCAATCTTATTGATGATCAGGAGCACCGGCGTCTTTGTCTTTTTGAGCTGTTCCACAATATGGCGTTCTCCTGCTCCGATAAAAGTGCTTGGTTCTACCAGCCAGAGGATCACATCGACCTCATTGAGCGTACGCTCTGCCACATTCACCATATACTCCCCGAGTTTATTTTTTGCCTTGTGAATACCTGGTGTATCCAGAAATACGATCTGACCTCTCTCATCCGTATAGACTGTCTGGATCCGGTTTCTTGTTGTCTGTGGTTTGTTTGAAGTAATCGCGATCTTCTGACCGATCAGATGGTTCATCAGTGTGGATTTTCCCACATTTGGCCGTCCGATCAAGGTTGCAAAACCGGATTTATAACTTTTCTCTGTCATTTATACTTATCCTCCTGCCCTGTCATCCGAGCGGTCTGAGATTCAAAAACAGCTCTTTTTCATTTTCCAGTGCATCTTCATTTCCAAGTACACAAAAATAGTTTCCTTCAAGAATAGCATGCATCAATGGTGCAAGCGCCCGGATATCTTCCTGCGTCGCATTTAAGATCTGGTCACGTTCTTTCTGGATCACTTCTTCCGTCACCTCACCAAAATATGCCGCATCGGATCTGGCACCCTGTGCCCTCGCCGTGAGCGGTGCATCCAGTTCGCTGACCGTTCCGATAATATATTTTGTCATATCGCGGTCCTCTGCCTCAAAATGCTCCACATACTCCGGAATGCCTTCGTAAACTTCATCCGTTCTTCTCAGATTCGGATCACGGTAGGAGGCAAAGTAAGAATTTCCATTTCTGCCAAATCCGCTCATACAGCCATAGGCCCCGCCCTCTACACGGACTTTTTCCCAAAGATATCCATAGCTCATGATCACTTTCAGGATACGCAGTACTCCTGTGTATTCATATCCTGCCATACGGTAATTCCCGGCACGTGTTACATACTGGATCTTCGCAGAGGTCTGGAAGCCTTCATTCTGTTTTCCATAGGCAAGCGTTTCACCGGCGGACTCTGTTTCTTTTTTCGAAAGTTTTTCGTATAAATGTTTTACTTTTTCTTCGAGACCATCCATTCCGCTTTTCTCTGCAGTAACACTGACCGTTATAGCCGACTGACGGAAAATCTTCGTCATCAGTTCTTTCAGTTTTGCCTTTAAAGTTTCTTTCTGTTCTTCAAAATCTCTGTCCAGTTTGTTCAGCAGGTCATAGTATGCGATTCCTCCTGTCAGATCACAGAACGCTGCACTTTCGGAAAAATATGCCATTGCACGCGTTGCCGCTGCTGAATGGCCGGCTGTGCTGATCCGCATCTGCGTCCTGGATTTCTGTTCTGCAAGGATCTCCTTCAAACGCTTTTCATCTTCCAGTTTGGAGGAAAAGAGGATCTCTTCGATCATTTCAAACACAAAATCCATCTTATTGTATAACGTTCTTGCACTTACAGTAAACATCGTGCGCAGCTTCTTTCCCTCTTTATCCGGAAATGCCGTAATGCCGGTTCCGATACCACCGCTCTGGACATTGATCTCATTGAAAAGCTCCCCATACGCATAGTGCCCGGTATCGATCATGCCAAGCACATTTTTCAGAAGTCCCACATAAGGAAGATCCTCTTTTCCAATGCCCTCCAGATCAAAATACAGCGTCAGATACGCAATGCCGTTTGTCAGAATTTCATGCCACAGAACCGGAACTTCTCCATAAGAACGCACCTCATTGGAAAATGGCCGGCACTCCTTTTTAATATCGTCTCTTGTCAGCATCGGGATCTTTTCCAGCTCCTCCCGGGCAGATGGTGTCTGCTGAAATTTCTGCAGTTTCTGCGTTTTTTCAATCAGCTCCTGAATCTGCTCTTCGCTCAGTCCTGCTTTAAACTCTGCCAGTTTTGCCGCCACAGCTTCTTCTGTTTCTGCTGTCAGACCTTTCTTAGGCTCTATGACAACCATGGCCGCGTGTGGATTATCCAGAAGATATTTCTGTATCAGTTCTTCATAATAACCACTTCCGACCGCTTTTTTCAGTTCATCATAGATATCGAGCTGTCTGACATAGGCGAACGGCTCATTTTCATCGTACAGCCAACTGTCCATAATATCAATGCCATACATCAGTCCCTTTGGATAGGATCCATAATCTGCCTCGCGGAAACGGAATTCCGAAGAGTTGATGCCTGCAAGCAGGGCTTTCTCATCCAGACCATTTTTCACGCTGTCCGTCAGCGTCTGGCGGATGATGCAGAGAAATTTCTCTTTGTCTTCCGGATTGGCATTTTTAGCGATAACGGAAAAAGACGGCTGCAAAATGCCGCTTTCAAAAGAACCCAGGATGTCTTTGCCGATGCCGGCATCGATCAATGCCTGTTTCAGCGGCGCACCAGGTGCCGACAAAAGTGCATATTCCAAAATGGAAAATGCAGTCACAAGCTTCACATCCAGACTGCTTCCCACGGATACATTCCAGGAAAGATACGTATTGTCTTTCTCGGATTCCGAAGTGGAAATGGAATATTTGCGGTAAACTTCATGCATTTTTTCAAATGGTTTCTGCATCGGCAAAGCAGAGTCTGTTTCTTTTCTGTCATACTGTGAGAGATATTCCTGATCGATCCACTGCAGCCTTTCACCGATATCCATTTTTCCGTAAAGATAAATATAAGCATTGGATGGATGATAATATCTGCTGTGAAATGCCAGAAAATCTTCGTATTTCAGATCTGGAATGCACTTTGGATCTCCGCCGGACTCAAATCCATATGGTGTATCCGGATAAAGCGCATTTAAGATTTCACGTTCCAGGACATCCTCCGGAGAGGAATATGCTCCTTTCATTTCATTGTAGACAACTCCATTATAGGTAATCGCATCTTCTGGTTTCTCAATCTGATAATTCCATCCTTCCTGACGGAAGATCTCTTCTTTCTGGTAAATATTGGTTTTAAAAACTGCATCCAGGTAAACATGCATCAGATTTGCAAAATCTTTGTCGTTGCAGCTTGCAACCGGGTACATGGTCTTGTCCGGATAAGTCATGGCATTGAGAAAGGTATTCAGTGAGCCTTTCACCAGTTCCACAAACGGATCTTTGGATGGAAATTTTTCGCTGCCGCAAAGAGAGCAGTGTTCCAGAATATGTGCCACTCCGGTATTGTCTGTCGGCGGAGTACGGAATGTAATATGAAACACTTTATTATCGTCTTCATTTTCAATATACAAAACCCTTGCACCACTTTTTCTGTGACGCAGCAGATATCCTTTTGACCGGATATCGTCAAGCATCTCTTCTTTTATCAGTTCATATGCCTGCAAATCTTTGATTGTCATAAAAAACCTCTTTTCTCATCATGTCTTTACCCTGCCGATTTTGGCATTAAACAACCCTCTGGAGCCGTAATTGACACGCTTGATGCAAATGCCCCCGTTCGGGTAATGCTGTCCGTAATGTCCGGATGCGCTGATCATAAATCCATTTCCCATATAAATCGCCACATGCCCAAGCGTACCGCCGTCATAATAAAAAATAATGTCTCCCGGACGCATCTCTGACTGTCTGACACGTTTGCATGCGGCAAGGATCGCACTCATAAACGACGGCGGCATACTTTTTCCGGCTGCCCGGTAGCAGCGGTTCACAAAATAAGAGCATGCAACTCCGCCCCGCATATTGGTTCCATACTGCACGCCATTGCGGATCCCTCCGTTTTCATGGTAAGCACCCAGATATTTCAGTCCATAGCGGATCGCCTTTGCGCTGTATTTGTTGTATTTGTTGACCATTTTTGTCATATCCAGCACGGACAGCCTGATATCTGTTACCTTGATATAAGCAGTTTTCCACATGCCATATTTTTTATTACCGGTGTTTTTCTTATGGTGCAGATATACCGGAACCCATGCTGTCTTTTTCCCTTTTCGGATACGGTTTGGATTGACCACCATGGCATCCCCATACTGAAGGCTGTGCAGCTTTTTCCCTTTGGAAGAAGCTGTGCTGCGCACAGAAACACGTTTTCCTTTTGTTCCCACATAAGCCATCACAAGATATCTGGATTCTTCTTTTTTGTATCGGTCCAGCAGGATTTTGGATCCATCACTCTTTTTCGCTGTTTTTTCTTTGTCGTTTTCTTCGTTTTTTAGCAGTACTGGTCTTTGCCTGTACCTGCACCGGCTGAAGCGGTGCCATGCTGCCTGCTGCCAGTGCAAATGCCAGCACCGCCGCACAGATTCCGTTTTTTGTCCGTTTATATCCCATTTCTTACCTTGCCCTTCGCGGGCTCTCCCTTCTCCCATTTTTGTCTTGATCATAGAGCGATCACAGAAAACTTCCACTTCTATAAACAGATGATGCCAGGGGCAAAAACAAAGAGCTGCAGATCAGTAAAAGCTGCACCCATGGCGGCCATGCTCTTTTACATAGTAAAGTGCCTGATCTGCATCTTTGAAAATGCTCTCCCCTTTGTTTTCCCGGTCTGAAAATGCCACTCCCACGCTCAAAGAAACGGCCGGGGCATCCTGCGCTTCTTTGGCCAGTTCCTCATTGATCACATCGATCTTATCCTGTATTGTATCCTTCAGATCACTTGTCATCTCGACCATGATCACGGAAAATTCATCTCCGCCGATCCTGAAAATAAAATCAATGCTTCGGAACGTCGTTTTCAGCAGATTTGCCACTCTTTTCAGGCTCGCGTCGCCGGCTGCATGTCCGTAGGTATCATTGACTGATTTGAAAATATCCACATCGATCAGGAGCAGTGCGAAAGACATCGCACCTTCTTCGTAAATATGTAAAATTTTTTCAAATGACCCGCGGTTCAGTGTGCCTGTCAGTGCATCATGCTCTGCCTGATGGCGGATCAGATTCTGTGTCTCCTGATTCTCCTGATAGATCTTATTATAAGTCTCTGCCAGTTTCTGCAGTTCACTGGCCCCGACCACCGGAAAGATTTCACCTTTTTTAATGTTTTCATTGTAACTGAGCAGCGGTCTTACGACCAGTTTGCGTACGATCAGGCAGATTACAAGCGTCAGGATCAGCTGAAGTACAATACTGATCTCAAGTTTACGATATATATCAGAAAAAACTGACATTGCCCTTCCCTGCCGGTTTTTCGTCTGTTCCATCAGGCTGTCCATACAGGAAGTGATGTCTTCATTTATCTCTGTTCTCGCTTCCTGATAAGTATTATCACAGACCATCTGCTGTGCTCTTTTCATTTTCCCCTCTGCGCCAAGCACACTGTCCGTTTCGGAAAGCAGCACTTCCGCAACTTCCTGCGGCCATGTATTTTTATCCATGCCGGTCGCCTCTGCCACCAGACGCATGGCATAATATTCGCTGTTCATCAGTTCCTGCGAACAACTTAATGCTGCCTTTAAGGAACTAAACGTTTCTGTTTTATCAAAATATCGTCTCAGGGTATCCAGTGCCTTTTCTCTTCGTTTTGTAATCGTCGCCTCTTCAAAATAGAGATCCATGTACTGAACTTCTCCCGTCATCACATAAAGCCGTACCTGCTCCGTAAGATAGTCAGATCCATCCTGCAGCTTCCTTGCCGCATTCTCGCAGGCAATATACTGATCAGTCGCTGTTTCCAATACCTGAAATTCTTTCTGCCCCACAGTCGAAATAAATGCAAACAAAACAGCCAGAATACAGGTAACTCCAATACTCCATGTACTTACCTTCTGCATCTTTATCTTCTTTTCCACAGGCGGCTCCCCTTCTCCCTTTTTTCTTCACAGGCGGAAAAAGTGCGATCCCATTTGGGTACCGCACTTCCCACTTTGGACATACTTATTTTTTACCTACGCATGCTTTGCGTACTATATCCACAGGTATCATGGTAAATGCCAGCAGGATCACCGCAATCCAGCCCCTGATTCCAAACGGAACACAGCTGAACATTTCTCCGATCCACTGGAACGGAGCCAGCGGAACGATTGCCGCATTTACGAGCAATGACTGCACGATTATAATAATCAGAAATACTTTCAGAAAATCTTTATTCTCATTCAGACCTGAAAAAATTGCAAATCCATCGTCACGCACATTAAAGCCGTTGAACAAAGCTGCCACAATAAACAGTACAAAATAACCCGTCAGGTGCTGTTCCTCATTTGCAAACAGATTTACAAAGAACGGCACTTTCAGATAGATAAAACTTACCACGGTAAGCCAGATTCCCATTGTGAGGATCTGTCCCATCATTTTTTTGCTTACAATACTTTCATCACGTTTTCGCGGTGCTTCTGCCATATATTCTTCTTTTGCCGGCTCATTGCCAAGCATCATCGCTCCCAGTCCATCCATAACCAGGTTTACGAAGAGAAGATGTGTTACTTTCAGCGGTTCGTCCACACCGAAAAACGGTGCGATCGCACTGACCACAACGGCTGCCACGTTGATCACCAGCTGGAATTTACAGAATTTGAGGATGTTATGGTAGATGGTTCTTCCATAAAGGATGGCATCTTTGATGGATTTGAAATTGTCATCCAGGATAACGATCTTACCTGCCTCTTTTGCTGCCTCAGTTCCGCTTCCCATAGCAAAACCAACATCTGCACGTTTCAGTGCCGGTGAGTCGTTGACGCCGTCACCGGTCATGCCGACTACCAGGTTCATCTCCTGACACAGGCGTACCATACGGGACTTGTCGGTCGGCAGTGCTCTTGCGATCACACGGATATTCGGTATGATCTTCTTCACTTCGTCATCACTCATCTCATTGAGCTGTGCGGAGGAGAGTGCACGGTCGCTGCCTCCTTTTAACAGTCCGGCATCTTTTGCGATTGCTACAGCTGTCTCCAGACGGTCACCTGTGATCATAACAACCTGGATACCTGCACCCTGTACTTCACGGATCGCTTCTTTTGCTTCCGGACGTACATCATCACGGATGCCCACCAGACCGATGATCACGATATCATCGTTGATACTGTTCTCCACCATATCTTTTTCCGAATAGCCAAATGCCAGCACACGCATGGCTTTTGCTGCCAGTTCATCGATCTTGCGGTCCAGAACTGCCTTGTCCATGGTACAGATATTGCCGTCTGCATCCAGATATTTCACTGCATTTGCCAGAAGCTTCTCCGGTGCGCCTTTATAGAACGTTTTACCGGTGCTGTCGATGCGTGCCTGACTGAATTTATTTGCAGAGTTGAAAGACTGCTGTTTGGTTATTTTATATTCGCTGCTGTTCTCCAGCGTCTTGAATGTCTCCTCACCCAAAAACTTCATCAGTGCCTGATCGGTTGCATTTCCGCCGATGACTTTATGGGATGCATCAAACATGGACTGTGTATTCTTACCGATGGCAAGATCCACAAGACCTTTTACCTTGCTGTGTTTACTCAACTGTGCAATATCAATGGAATTGCCGTCTCCGGTAAAGAAATCGACCACTTCAAGCATACCTTTTGTGATCGTTCCTGTCTTATCACTGAAAAGAATGTTTAAAGAACCTGCTGTCTCGATACCTTCTGCTTTTCTTACCAGGACGTTGTGGTCAAGCATCTTGCTTGTATTCTGCATCAGCACGAGGGAGATCATCAGAGGAAGTCCTTCCGGAACTGCACAGACGATGATGACAATTGCCAGAGAAAGAGCCCTTACAACATCTTTGACAACCGGTTCAATCCCCATTGCCAGGTACTGGGAAATTCCGCCCGCCTGCATAACAAAGTAAGCAAGGTAAAGTACGGCAATCAGAACCGCACCGATATAACCAAACGTGGAAATCTGTTTTGCAAGTTTGGAAAGTTTTACTTTCAAAGGAGAATCCGGCTCGTCTTCCTGCATCTCTTCTGCCATTTTTCCCATCATGGTCTTCAGTCCGACCTTGCGTACATCAAGAATACCTTCGCCGTCAAATATCACTGCTCCGCGGAACAGGGAGTGTGCATCGACAAAGGTGTCGCCTGTGATGTCATCTTCCAGCTGAAAATCCTCTGATGCTGCCGTTTTTTTGCATTCTTCTGCCTCGCCGTTCAGTGCGGAGTTGTCCACACGCAGTGCCCCGTCGATCAGTACACCGTCTGCAGGGATTTTATCACCAGACTGCAGCAGGACTTTGTCACCGACTACAACATCATCCACATCGATCACCGTGATCATACCGTTCCTGTGAACTTTACACTTGTCTTTCTCGGTATTGTCTTTCAGTTCACGGTACTTGGTATCGCTTGCGACACCGGTCTTTGCAGATACGATCGCCACGATCAGTACTGCTACAATAGTTCCGAGCGGCTCATAGATCTCCGCATATCCAAAGAAAAACATCACGATCATAAGTGCTGCGATCGCCAGCAGGATCCTGATCATCGGATCGCTGAAGGTTTCTTTGAACTCATCCCAGAACGTGGTAGGTTCGGAATCCGGAATCTCATTGGAGCCAAACCTGCTTCTGGACTCCTCTACCTGTTTGTCTGTCAATCCATTATACTTCATCTCTTTGTCTCCTGTTTTATTTTTGAAATCTTTCTGCCATTTCACCGATACTGCCATCATGTGTTCCCTGGCCGATCGCGCCAAATTTCCATTCGCCATTATAGCGGTAGATCTCCCCAAAGATCATGGCAGTCATACCAAAATAGTCTTCTGACAGATCATACTTCAGAATTTCCTGATTGTTTCTTGCGTCCACCAGACGGATAAAAGCATTTTCGATCAGTCCGAAATGCTGCTTTCGCTGCCGTGCCTGATAAATGGTTACAACAATCACAATCTTATCATACTGTGCCGGGACACAGTCCAGATCGATCACGATCTGTTCATCATCGCCTTCTCCTGCCCCTGTCAGGTTGTCTCCCATATGGCGTACCGTTTTGGAGCTGTGTGTCAGATGATTGTAAAATACCAGATCATTTTTCCCTTCCAGTCTGCCGTTTTGCAGCAGAAGTGCGGATGCGTCACAGTCGATCGGTGCCGGTTTTGGTGCAAAAAATCCACCTCTGGAACGTTTTACCTCATCCCATCCAAGTCCCACGATCACTTTTGATAATCCCTGCTTTTCTTTGGAAAGACTTACCTTCTGCCCTTTTTTTAAACTGATTGACATAAGCGGCTCCCCCCTTTCAATTTTCCCAGATTTTCTGTTATTATTCTGCATCAATGCCATAATGTCCGCAAAGTGCTGCCAGACCACCCTGGAAGCCGCTGCCGATGGCATTGAATTTCCACTCACCATTGTGCTTGTACAGCTCACCCACTACAACCGCTGTCTCGATGGAAAAATCTTCTCCCAGATCGTAACGGATCAGTTCCTGACCATTTGACTGGTCTACGATACGGATAAATGCATTGGACACCTGGCCAAAATTCTGTCTTCTGGCATCCGCCTCATAGATCGTAACCGTAAATGCGATCTTTTCGATGTTTGCCGGAACTTTTGTCAGGTCGATCATGATCTGCTCATCATCACCTTCGCCGCCTCCTGTTAAGTTGTCTCCCATATGCTCCACACTCTCAGAAGGATGTTTTAAGTTTCCATAGAAAATAAATTCTTTTTCTGTCGGGCATTTTCCGTTTGCTCCGCACAAAAATTACCGAAGCATCCAGATCAAAATCTGCTCCTGTATCAAATGCATTGACATCCCATCCAAGTCCTACCATAATGTTTTTTCAGTCCCCGGATTTTCCTTTTTGTCAGGCTTACTTTCTGTCCTTTTGATAAATTAATTGGCATAACGTTTTCCTCCTTTAATAGGTTTTTTGATATTTAAGATTGAGTTA
>ENA-OQDT01000612-OQDT01000612.1-human-gut-metagenome-genome-assembly--contig:-NODE-612-length-23174-cov-3.712414_pt1 | contig 23174 bp, 24 predicted proteins | sample MGYA00242786_ERZ504617 | MGnify/ENA primary metagenome ERZ504617 (study PRJEB26092, sample SAMD00036337) | human gut metagenome | host: Homo sapiens | study: EMG produced TPA metagenomics assembly of...
AATTATAAGCCAATGGCATTCTTCGGACTGGTGGCAGCAGTGCTTTTGATCCTTGGAATTGGATTCTTTATCCCGGTATTTGTAACCTTCCTTGAAACCGGACGCGTGGGAAAAATTCCTACTCTGATCGTATGTGGTTTTGCTGTTTTGGGAGCAATTCAGTCATTGTTTTCCGGACTGGTCCTGCAGACAATGGTTCAGAAGAACCGGCAGGACTTTGAAATGGAACTGCAGAGAATACAGGAGCAGTATAACAAATTATTATGAAAGTTCTGGACAGCAGTGCGAAGCACGAACGTTCATATATGGTAGTAACGCTAGAGCCTGTTTGAAAAATCATTCCCGCAATCTGCATGCCCCACTTTGCGGTATATTTTGCCCGAATTCGATTGTCGTAGCCCGCTACGGCGCCCTCATCCGGACAAAATCTCCCACAAATTGTGACGCACATCTTGCAGAAAGCCCTTTTCAAACACGCTCTAGAGAAGATATGTCTGCCTGGAGAAATAATAAAAAGTGGAAGCACAAAAAGGCTTCCACTTTTTGTTATATGATCATTGTTATAGCCTGTACAACAACAAGACTTTCAATCACCATCATAGTTTCCCATATTTTACAGCTGCGGTTATGATCCACAGACACCATAGCTGTAGAGAACAGGGAAAACAGCGCTGGAGCAAGAGGAAGAAAATAACGTCCCTGAATGCCCTGTATATGATCACAATCCATTGTGGTATAACCGACCATCATGGAAAACATGATTAGCAGCAAAGATCCCAGACAGCTAAAGGCGATAAATGTCCGGTTTTTCCTGGTGAAAACCGGGGCGTCTCCTTTTACGTTTACAAGCAGTAAAAGAATGATCAGGAATACTATTAAAAGGGACCAGTTGATATTAATATCCAGCCAGGATAATTTTCCACCTAATAAGCCTCGTAGAATGGTGTCACTGCACTGGATGACCGTATTCCATAAAATATAAATGGTCTGGAGCGGGTGCTGGAATACATATGAAATCGGATAAATAGTATTTTCCGGATCCGCAGAAATATCTGTGGCAAACATTGCAGAAAACATAGGCATAAATTTAATTAAAGTAACTGCAATTAAAAGGACAGCTCCCACGCAGATACATAAAGGAACGATCCAGCGCATCTTTTTATGCATGTGAGAATGCGGCACATGGGAAAAACACATGAGCAGCAATAACAAAAGTGGAAGGTAAACCCCGCCTTTCACAATTGCAATGAACAGTGCCAGAAATCCAAGAGCGATCAGGTAACATTTTTTTCGCCTGGGGTTATGTAAACTGTAAAAACACAGTGCCGTAAACAAAAAGATGAACCCGTTTATCACAGAATCATAGGAAGCAGAAGCTGCCTGCTGCAGTGTGATAGGCAAAAGCCCAAGTGCTCCCAGAAGATTTTTTCCAAATGGTGCAATGCAAATGGCTAAATAGACCAGAAGAACAAATACCAGAAGACTGCAGATTCTTGCCAGCTGGAAAGTGAGCATGGGGGAAAGGTGTAGCAGCCTGCCTATACTAAGTCCTATCGCAGCCGGAACATAAACGACTGCAGGAACCAGACTTGATGTGCTTACATAGGAAATCTCGATTAGATCCGTATCTGAAGCAAACTCAAGGCTGTGAAACAGAAGCTGGTAGTAGGAGTTCGTCTCCAGTCCATTGCTTAACATATCGCTTAACTGAGCGTCACAACGCCGTTTATATATGGTATTGCCTGGGGTTTCCGTATTTTTTACAAACAGCAATTTTGTTAGAAAGGCTGTAAGCTGCATCAAAATGCGTTGGTTCATCCGGAACTCCGTGAACGGTAACCAGGCATTGGAAAATCAGTCCCAGAAATAAAGCAACAGGAATATAAAATTTCTGCACGGTCATCTGGCGGATAATGATCAGATAAAATGTCATTATTATAAATAAAAGCAAGATAACACACAGCGCAATATAAAAATAAAGCATGAAATTATTGTCGCCGTAAGTGAAGGAATAAATAATATTTGTATGACTGTTTGTATCGTTGTTAAACTCCTGAATTAGGGCCTGTTTTTCATTTGATGTAAAAGAAAGAACCGTTTTCTCCCCATTTATTAATTTCAGTTTTAATTGTAAATGTGCATTTTCAGAGGCACTTACTGGCTGGGACAGATCGCAGGTCAGTTCTTTCTTTTTTGTTGCGCGGAAAACGGAAAGCGTGTGTTCTGCCTGATAATAAATTTCTCCGGAATCTGCATTCGTCAAGGTGATGAAAAGGCGGGCATTGGAAGTTTTATTTTTTGCAGTGCCCTCAAGTGTAAACATCTTTAACTCAGGAACTGTACAGGTAAACGTCTCTGTAAGAACGGGGGGAATCCGAGGACAAGGTTATGGTACCTGTAGGTTTATGAGTTGTCATCATAACGTACTCAATGGGCTGATGAAGGTTAAAACGAAACTGGGCTTTATACATAAGAAGACATACACCACTGATAGAGAGAAGAATGATAAAAAGCGAGAGGATATGTCCTGGTATTTTCTTTTCTTTATTCATATATAGAATCTCCTGTGTAAAAAATATTTGTGAAATATGCTCTGCTATTCACACAAAAATAAAATTTCATGTTAAAATATTATAACGAATCGGAAATAAATATGCAATGATTTATAAGAAAAGAGAGGGATAAATGAAGAAACGGAAGCGCTTACTGGTTATACTTTCAACATTTGTCATGGCTGCTCAGCCCCTGTGCGTTGCCGCAGAAATGCAGGATGCAGAAGGCTTTGGGGCAGTAGAAGAAATATGGGCTGACGAGGAGAACGAGGAGGAAATTTTCAGCTGCTCCTGAAGTGGGAAATGAGGATTTAAATGGCTTTCAGGCTGAAATTCCCACAGAGGAAAATGACAGGATTGAGGCAGAAGAATCTGGTGAGATCATCTCCGGTGCTATTGCAGGAGATTCCGTTGACAGCGGCATCAGCCTTTTTTCTCTGGACTATTACACGGACAGCTATGGTGCTCAGTTGGATGGAAATGCAAAGGCCTTGTATGATCTTCTGGTGCAGAATTATGTGGTGGATTACAGCCAGTATCTGGACAGTGTTGATTTTCCTTTTGAATTTCCTGATACCATTACATTTGAAGCAGTTGTTGAGGATGGCAGTTTTCAGAGAAAAGGAGAAAGCTATGTACAGGCTACCGATGATGTGAAAACAGCAATTCAGGCAGCTTCAGATGCTTTTTCCTATGATTATCCACAAGCTTTCTGGTTCAGGGGCAGCAACTATGGATACCGGGTCAGCTGTGTTCGGGATGGGTCCTCTTCTACCGGATACAGGGGAACCTTTAAGAATTTCACCTTTAAACCGGCAAACAGGGAAATCAGTGAGAATGCCCATACTCGAATGGGGGATTTTATGAATGGTGTTCAGAGTGCTGTTGCAGAGCTGAATGAGCAGACTTTGGGCATGGATATGGAGCAGAAAATAAAGCGGATTCATGATTATATCTGTCAGAGAGTTACTTACAGGAACGATAATACTTTGTGGGTGCATTCTGCCGCCTCGTTGTTTCTGGATGCAGATCCTGCATTTGTCTGCGAGGGCTATGCGAAATCCATGAAAATTTTCTGCTATTATATGGGAATAAATTGTGCCTGTGTCAGCGGAACAGCCAGGGGAACTTCTTCAGGAACTCCTGGAGCGCACATGTGGAATTATGTACAGATGGATGATGGAAACTGGTATCTGGTGGATGCCACATGGGATGATGTGGGAACCTCGCCATCTTCACGGTATTTGCTGGTAGGAAGGGCTACAAAGGGGCAATATATTACCATTGGTGAGGAGCGTGTGGAGTATACCAGTTTTTCTACTACTTCAGCAGAAACGGCTGGTCCTGTGTTTATTTTGCCGGTTCTGGCAGAAGAGAGTTATGCAGATAATAAGGGGAAAAATGAGCCCGCAGTTACAGTTGTGCCTACAGTGACACCAACTGCGGCGGTAAGTGCGGAACCGACCCCGACTGCAAGTGCGGAACCAACCCCGACCGTAAGCGTGAAACCGGCGCCCACTGTAAGTGCGGAACCGACCCCCACCGCGAGTGTAGCACCGATACCCACTGTAAGCGTCACTCCAATCCCGACTGCAACCCCAGTGCCGACTGCGACACCTACACCAACTACCACCACACTTACCTTACGGGTAAAACAAATCTACAAGTCCAGTGGTAAAATAAAGTCAGTCCGCACCACCAATAAGAAGATTGTCAAAGTGGATAAGAAGGGCAAAATCACTGGGAAAAAAGCCGGAAAAGCAACGGTAACCATCACTTATACCAACGGAAGCCGCAGGATTTACCAGGTAAAAGTGCAGAAAGGTATTGTAAAAACAATTGCTGTTTCCGTGAATAAACGGAATATAATCCTTGCCAAAAAAGGAAAAAGCTTTCAGCTGAGAGTCACTCTCACACCAGTCACCAGCCAGCAAAAAGTAACTTATAAAAGTTCCAATTCCAAAGTAGCAGCAGTAAATTCAAAAGGAAAAATAGTTGCGAAAAAGAAAGGAACAGCTACAATTACAGTGAAGTCAGGAAACAAAAAAATTACCTGCAAAGTCAAAGTAAAGAAATAACCCCAAAATACTGTCAGAACCGAAACAAAATAAAGTTTTGGTTTTGACAGTACTTTTTTATTGACAAAGCCCAAAAATGTGATATACTTTGATAATCAAACTATTTTAAAATCAAAAATAAGAACTATACAACATACCTGGAGGGTATTATGGTTGGAAAAATAAAGGGAACCGGTTCCTACAGGCCGGTTCAGGTGTGGGACAATGACAAACTGTCCCACATGATGGATACAAGTGATGAGTGGATTCGTGGGCGAACCGGAATCGGTCAGAGACACATTGCAAGCGGTGGAGAGACCGTTGCTTATATGGCAGCTCGTGCGGCTGAGGAAGCTCTTTCAGATGCAGGAATGCGACCGGAAGAGATTGATTTGCTCCTGGTGTCTACCATGTCATCTGAAAGAATCATGCCGTGTGCTGCATGCGAAGTGCAGAAACTGATCGGTGCAGTGAACGCAGCCTGTTTTGATCTGAACGGTGCATGCACAGGATTTCTGTTGGCGTTGAATACAGCCCAGGCCTATCTGGGACAGCAGATTTATCGCAGGGCATTGGTAATTGGTTCTGAAACTCTTTCCCATCTTACAAACTGGAAGGACAGAAGTACCTGCGTATTGTTTGGCGATGGCGCCGGTGCGGTGGTGCTGGAAGCGGAAGAAAATGCAGTCTATACCCAGGCTGTTCATTCTATTGGAAGCAGAGGCGAAGCCCTTACCTGTGTCAGCCGCAATCAGCAGCAATTTATAGAAAAAGACGCAGATATTTCTTCAACTTACATGCTGATGGATGGAAAAGAAGTATTCAAATTTGCAGTTTCCAAAGTTCCGGAAGTGATTATGGAGGTGCTGGAAAAAGCAGGAAAAACAAAAGAAGAAATCCGCTTTTACATGCTTCATCAGGCGAATAAAAGGATCGTTGCTTCAGTGTCAAAACACATGAACGAACCTTTGGAAAAGTATCCGATGAATATAGAAAATCTGGGAAATACATCCTCCGCAAGCATTCCGCTTCTCCTGGATGAGTGGAATAAAAAAGGCAGATTAAATTCAGGAGACTGGATTATCCTTTCAGGATTTGGCGGTGGACTTACCTATGGAGCCAGCCTGCTTCAGTGGTAAAAATGTGTATCAGGGCTTTGAAAAATAAAACTATAGCAGATAAAAAAGCTGCTTTGCTCTGGAAATCAGGTAATTCAGGCTGATAAATACAGGTTGTTAGAGAGCGTTTTGAAAATCATTTCCGCAATCTGCGCGCCCTATTTTACAGTATATTTTGCAGAATGTCTTTTTCAAACACACTCTGGTCATATAAAGTGAACAGCAACCATGTAAAGCTTTGAATCATAAAAAAGTTGAAAAATGGATTTGAAAATCTAAAAAACAAAATAAGGAGAACAAAAAAATGTTAGAAAAAATCAAAGAAATCGCAGCAGATTCATTAGGAGCAGACGTAAGTACAATGACAGCAGAAACATCTTTCAAAGAAGATCTCGGAGCAGATTCCCTGGATCTTTTTGAGATGGTAATGGCACTGGAGGAAGAGTTTGAGGTAGAGATTCCTACTGAAGATCTTGAGAATATTAAGACCATCGGTGATGTGGAAAGCTATCTTCAGAGTCGCCAGTAATTTGAAAATTTTGTATTCAGACTTTGGCAGTATACAGAAATAATCAGCCGGAATGTCAGGAAATATAAGTTATTTAAAGGATGATTCCGGCATGTATTTGCCATAGGCGGGCATGGTATAACGGAATTACAGAATGGAGAATTTCATGAAAACAGAAGTTACAGAATTACTTGGAATTGAATACCCGATCATTCAGGGCGGCATGGCCTGGGTGGCAGAATATCATCTGGCAGCAGCTGTTTCAGCAGCTGGCGGACTGGGGCTGATTGGAGCCGCAAGCGCTCCTGCAGACTGGGTTCGTCAGCAGGTACGGGAGGTGAAAAAACTCACCGATAAACCTTTTGGTGTGAATATTATGCTGATGAGTCCATACGCAGATGAGATTGCACAGGTAATTGTGGAAGAAAAAGTTCCAGTGGTTACAACCGGTGCAGGAAACCCTGAGAAATACATGAAAATGTGGAAGGAAGCAGGAGTAAAGATCATTCCGGTTATTGCTTCTGTGGCTCACGCAAAGAGAATGGAGCGATGCGGAGCGGATGCCGTAGTGGCAGAAGGATGTGAATCCGGCGGCCATATCGGTGAGACAACCACAATGGTGTTGGTGCCTCAGGTCGTAGATGCAGTGAACATTCCGGTTATTGCAGCTGGTGGAATCGCAGACGGAAGAGGGATTGCAGCAGCCTTCATGCTTGGTGCAAAAGCCGTTCAGATGGGAACTCATTTTGTGGCAACCACAGAGTGCTGGGCACATCAGAATTACAAAGATATGATACTGAAAGCAAAGGACATTGATACAAAGGTAACCGGTCGTTCCACCGGTCATCCGGTACGTGCTCTCCGCAATCAGATGACAAAAGAATACTTGAAAAAGAGGCAGAAGGAGTTCCGTTTGAGGAACTGGAGCAGATGACGCTTGGCAGCCTGCGCCGTGCTGTTGTGGACGGAGATGTGAAAATGGGAAGTGTTATGGCTGGTCAGAGTGCAGGACTTGTGAAGGAGCAGATGAGCTGTCAGGAACTGATCAGAAAGCTGGTAAAAGAGACAGATGTGTTGTTGAAAGGAACTGGAATTTATGAGTAAGATCGCATTTCTTTTCCCTGGACAGGGAGCACAGAAGGCTGGAATGGGACAGGATTTTTATGAAAAGTATCCCTCTGCCAGACAGGTTTTTGACCAGGCAAGTCAATGGCTTTCTCTGGATATGAAAGCTCTTTGCTTTGAAAAAAATGACAGATTAAACCTTACAGAATATACGCAGGCAGCACTGGTAACTACTTGTCTTGCAATGGAAAAAGTGGTGGAGGAGTGTGGGCTTTATCCGGATATAACTGCCGGATTAAGCCTTGGAGAGTACTGTGCTATCGCTGTTTCAGGTGGAATGAGTGTGAAAGATGCCATAGTAACTGTGCGAAAAAGAGGAATCCTTATGGAACACGCAGTGCCGGCAGGAGAAGGCTCTATGGCAGCTGTTATAGGTCTTGATGCAGATAAGATCCAGACCGCAATTGCAGGAACAAAGGCTGAAATTGCCAATTATAATTGCCCTGGACAGATTGTTATCACAGGACCAAAACCCGCTGTAGAAGAAGCTTCTGTGAAGCTGAAAGAAGCCGGTGCAAGGCGTGTACTTTCCCTTGCAGTAAGTGGTCCTTTTCATTCCTCTTTGCTTCAAAATGCAGGAAAAGAACTGGAAAAAGAACTGTCAAAAGTAGAGTTTTCCGGTCTGAAGATTCCTTATGTGACCAATGTGACCGCCCAGTGTGTGACAGACATCAGCGAGACAAAAGATCTTCTTGCAAGGCAGATTTCTTCCTCTGTTCTTTGGCAGCAGAGTGTGGAAAAGATGATTCAGGAGGGTGTGGATACTTTCGTAGAGATTGGTCCCGGAAAGACTTTGGCTGGTTTTATGAAGAAAATAGCGCCGGAAATGAAGACCTATAATATTCAGAATGTGGAAGATCTTGAGCAGATTTCAGATCTTATACACAGTAGAAAATAAGATCAAAAACAGTTAATTAAAACAATACAGGTATTATCAGAAGCAGCCGATACGGAGCAATTCAGAAGTGGTTAACAAAGGAAAAGTTAGTGTTTGTCGTGCTGGAAAAATATGATATTCACCTGACTTTACAGGAGTAAAACAAGGAATGAATGCAGAAAAAAAGATTGCAGTTGTAACAGGTGCTTCCCGTGGAATCGGAAGAGCGATTGCTCTTGAGCTTGCTGCTAAGAGAGCATTTGTAGTTATAAATTATAATGGTTCAAAAGAAAAAGCGGAGGCAGTGAAAGCTGAGATTATTGCTGCCGGAGGTGCGGCTGAAACCAGTCAGTGCAACGTATCTGACTTTGATGCCTGCGGTGCTTTTATTAAAGAAACAGTAAAAAAATATGGACAGATAGATATCTTGGTGAATAACGCAGGAATTACAAAAGACGGGCTTCTGATGGCAATGAGTGAGGATGATTTCTGCGGAGTTATAGATACAAATCTTAAAGGAACTTTTAACTGCATTCGTCATGTGGCCAGACAGATGTTGAAGCAGAAAAGCGGACGCATTGTAAATATGGCATCCGTTGTAGGCATCGGCGGAAACCCCGGACAGGCTAATTATGCAGCCTCAAAAGCAGGTGTGATCGGTCTCACAAAGACTGCAGCAAAGGAACTTGCATCAAGAGGAATTACCGTAAATGCCGTTGCTCCTGGCTTTATCAGAACGGACATGACAGATGTACTTTCTGATAAGGTAAAAGAAGAAACCTTGAAGAATATTCCTATGGGAACTTATGGTGAACCGGAGGATGTAGCCAAGGCAGTAGCATTCCTGGCATCACCGGAAGCCAGATATATTACAGGGCAGGTTTTGTGCGTAGACGGAGGAATGTTATGAGTAAAAGACGTGTAGTGGTGACTGGACTTGGAGCAGTAACACCTGTGGGAAATAATGTGCAGGCCTTCTGGGAAAGTGTAAAAACAGGTAAGGTAGGAATTGGAGAAATTACCAGATTTGATACTGCAGATTTTAAGGTGAAGCTTGCGGCAGAAGTAAAAGATTTTAATGCAAAAGATTATATGGATTTCAAATCTGCCAAACGAATGGAACTGTTTTCCCAATATGCAGTGGCTGCAGCAAAGGAGGCTATGGCAGATGCAGGAATTGAAATGGGAAAAGAAGATCCTTTCCGTGTCGGAGTGATCGTGGGATCCGGAATTGGAAGCCTTCAGGCAATGGAATCTGCAGATCAGAGACTGATCCAGCGCGGACCATCCAAGGTTGACCCTCTTCTTGTTCCCAAAATGATCAGCAATATGGCCGCTGGAAACGTATCCATTGCTCTTGGTGCAAGGGGAAAATGCACCAACGTAGTGACTGCCTGTGCGTCTGGAACACATTGTATCGGAGATGCATTTCGTGCAATCCAGTATGGTGATGCAGAGGTTATGCTCGCAGGTGGAACGGAAGGTGCGATCAGCCCGGTTGGTGTGGCTGGATTCACGAATCTGACCGCCCTTAGCACCAGTCAGGATCCATATCGTGCGTCCATTCCATTCGATAAAGAAAGAGGCGGTTTCGTAATTGGAGAAGGAGCCGGAGTTGTTGTTCTGGAGGAACTTGAGCATGCAAAAGCACGTGGTGCGAAGATCTATGCTGAGGTAGTGGGATATGGCGCAACTGCCGATGCCTACCACATTACGTCTCCGATTGAAGACGGCAGCGGAGCGGCACGTGCTATGATGGATGCCATGAAAGAAGCTGGTATACAGCCAGAAGAAATCGACTACATTAATGCGCACGGAACAGGTACACACCACAACGATCTTTTTGAAACAAGAGCCATTAAAGCAGCCCTTGGAGATGCGGCTAAGAAGGTAAAAATTAATTCTACCAAATCTATGATCGGACATCTTTTAGGAGCCGCCGGAGGTGTGGAAGCTGTTGTCTGTGTGAAGTCCATTGAGGAAGGTTTTATTCATCAGACTGTAGGCACAAAGGAGACAGAAGAAGAGTTGGATCTCGATTATTGTATCGGCGGACCAACACGGCAGGAAGTAAATTATGCTATGAGTAATTCTCTTGGATTTGGTGGACATAACGCAGTACTTTTAATGAAAAAATACAGGTAAAAGTGAGTAATATCAGTTTGCGAAGCCTGTAACTTTGAAGGTACTGAACAGCTACATTTAAAGTATGAATTGCTGCAGAAATTGCTGTAAATAAGGAGAAAAAATCATGGAATTTGAACAGATATTAAAGTTGGTTGACCATGTATCAGCTTCTCATCTGGAGTCTTTCTGCTATGAAAGTGATGGAGTGAAACTGACTTTAAATAATAAAATTGCACCTGTGATCATACCTGGAACCATGCAAAATAACATATTATCTGGTGCTGAAACAGGAGAAAAAGGTTTCGTATATGGAGAAAAATATAGCATTTCAGAACAGGCTCCAGATAGAAAAATGGCGGATAAAGAACTTTCTGCAAGTGAGAAAAAACAGGCTTCAGATACAATGATTTCCAACGGAGAACCAACAGGAAATACTGTGAAATCTCCTCTGGTAGGAACATTCTATGCAGCTCCATCTGAGGATGCTCCTGCCTTTGTAAAAGTGGGAGATATAGTAAAAAAAGGACAGATTCTTGCTATTGTAGAAGCTATGAAACTGATGAACGATATTGAAAGCGATTTTGATGGAGAAGTTGCAGAAATTCTGGTTGAAAACGGTCAGCCTGTAGAGTATGGACAGCCGTTATTTGTAATCCGTTGATATAGAAAGAAGCTAAATTTTATAATATCCATGTTAAAAGGTCAGAATCCCTTTTGACACGCAGACCATTTTATCAAAAATAGGATAAATACATTTGTTTTTCAATGAAATAGGAGCAGATATGAATCACTTAAATATAAAACAAATTGAGGAAATCCTTCCTCATCGTCACCCGTTCCTTTTGGTTGACTACATCGAAGATTATGAACCGGGAGAATTTGCTGTTGGCTATAAATGTGTCACATTCCGGGAGGATTTTTTTCGGGGACATTTTCCCCAGGAGCCGGTAATGCCAGGCGTTCTGATCGTGGAGGCACTGGCACAGACAGGTGCGGTCGCGATTCTTTCCAAGCCTGAAAACAAAGGCAGGATTGCTTACTTTGGCGGCATTGATAAGTGCCGGTTTAAAGGGAAAGTTCAGCCTGGAGATAAGCTAAAACTGGAAATGAAAGTCATGAAACAGAAAGGGCCTATGGGTGTTGGAGAGGCTGTGGCAACTGTGGATGGAAAGGTTGTAGTGAAAGCGGAACTTACTTTTATGGTGGGCTAGATAGATATATATAACGATACTCGGAAGGGTGAAATTATGATCAGAAAGTTATTAATTGCCAATCGCGGAGAAATTGCCGTAAGGATCATCCGCGCCTGTCGGGAAATGGGAATAGAAGCAGTTGCAGTGTATTCTGAGGCAGACAAAGAAAGCCTGCATACGCAGCTTGCAGACGAAGCCATCTGTATTGGACCGGGACCTTCTGTTAAAAGTTATCTGAATATGGAAAGTATTATCAGTGCCGCCATAGTATCCGGTGCAGATGCAATACATCCTGGATTTGGCTTCTTATCTGAAAATGCCAGATTTGCCCAGATTTGTGAGCAGTGCGGCATCACTTTTGTGGGACCTCCATCACAGGTAATCCAGAATCTGGGAAACAAACAGATTGCCAGAAATACCATGGAAGCAGCAGGAGTTCCAGTAATCCCCGGCACTACAAAAGCTATTCTGGATGTGGAAACAGGAGCAAGAGAGGCCAGTCAGATTGGCTATCCGGTCATCATAAAAGCAGCTCTTGGAGGCGGTGGAAAAGGTATGAGAACTGCCTTCTCTCCGGAGGATTTTGAACTGGCATTTCTTACAGCCCAGAAGGAATCTCAGATCGCATTTGGAGATGGAACCATGTATATCGAGCATTTTGTGGAACATCCCAGACATATTGAATTTCAGATCCTTGCAGACAGTCATGGAAATGTAGTACACCTTGGAGAAAGGGACTGTTCGATTCAGCGAAATCATCAGAAAATGATTGAAGAATCTCCTTCTATGGCAGTGTCAGAAGAGCTGCGGAAAGAGATGGGAATTGCAGCAGTAAAAGCGGCGAAAGCAGCACATTATGTAAATGCCGGAACCATTGAATTTCTCCTTGAAAAGACAGGGAAATTTTATTTTATGGAGATGAATACCCGTATTCAGGTTGAGCATCCTGTGACAGAATGGGTTACCGGTCTGGATCTGGTTAAGGAGCAGTTAAGGATTGCTTCCGGGGAAACTTTGCCTTTTTCCCAGGAAGATATTCATATTCAGGGACATGCCATAGAATGTCGTATTAATGCCGAAAATCCATGGAAAAATTTTCGTCCGTCACCTGGAACAATCACGGATCTTCATCTTCCCGGAGGCCAGGGAATCCGGGTAGATACAGGAATTTACAATGGTTATCAGATTCCACCGTATTATGATTCCATGCTTGCAAAGCTGATCGTACACGGCAATAACCGTGAGGAAGCAATTGCAAAAATGAAAAGCGCTCTGGGAGAAATGATCATTCAGGGTGTTGATACAAATGTAGACTATCAGTTTGAAATTATGAACGATCCGGACTATCAGAAAGGTGTATTTGATATCGGCTTTCTGGAGAGTCATCAGATCGGAGGAGTGAAGGTAAATGAAGCTTAGATATGCCTTTAAACGTACAATTGCAAACAAATCTGCAGGTGCAGATAAAGAACTGAAACCAGAAGTGCCGGATGGTATGCTGAAGAAATGCAATGCCTGCAAGGCCGCTGTATTTGTAGATGAGGTGAAAAAGAATGCCTATATCTGTCCGCATTGCGGCAATTATTTCCGTGTTCATGCAAGGAGAAGAATCGAAATGCTGGCAGATGAAGGAACCTTTGAAGAGTGGGATAAGGTAATGCCAATAAGTAATCCTTTGTCCTATAAAGGGTACGAAGAGAAGGTAAAAAAGCTTCAGGAAAAGACAAACCTGGACGAAGCAATTGTCACAGGAAAGGCAAAAATAGGCGGAATATCTGTAGTGCTTGGAGTGTGTGACAGCCGTTTTCTCATGGCTAGTATGGGAGAAAATGTGGGAGAAAAAATTGCCAGAGCAGTGGAAAGGGCAACACAGGAACGTCTGCCTGTAGTGCTTTTTGCCTGCTCAGGAGGTGCCAGAATGCAGGAAGGAATTGTATCCCTGATGCAGATGGCAAAGACTTCCGCAGCTTTAAAAAGACACAGCGATTCCGGGCTTCTTTATATCAGTGTCCTTACGAATCCAACTACCGGTGGTGTGACAGCAAGCTTTGCCATGTTGGGAGATATTATCCTGGCAGAACCAGGTGCATTAATTGGTTTTGCAGGTCCCAGAGTGATAGAACAAACGATCCGGCAGAAGCTTCCTAAAGGATTTCAGAGTTCAGAATTTCTGTTGGAACATGGATTTATTGATCAGATTGCAGAACGAAAGAACATGAAAGAAACACTGGCCAGACTCTTGAAAATGCATTGTAAAAATGATTGTGCGGAAAGTCTGGAAGGACAGGAAAATGCAGAGAAGATTTCAGAAAAAAAAAATCTGATTCAGCTGACGGCATGTCTGTAAACAACAAATTAAATGTGGATTTTACGACGAAAATCACAGCAAAAAAATCTGCCTGGGAGCATGTTTCTCTTGCACGAAGCAAAGAACGCCCAACAGGAAAAGATTATCTTCCCTGGCTGTTTGATTACTTTATAGAGCTTCATGGAGATAGACTTTTTGGCGATGATCCGGCTCTGATTGGCGGTATTGCATACCTTGCAGGAAAGCCTGTAACTGTGATCGCCCAGGAAAAAGGAAATGGTACAAAAGAGAATATTGCCCATAATTTTGGCATGGTTTCTCCGGAAGGCTACCGAAAATCCCTGCGTCTTATGAAGCAGGCAGAAAAATTCCACAGACCAGTGATCTGCCTTGTGGATACACCCGGGGCGTTTTGTGGACTGGAGGCGGAAGAACGGGGCCAGGGAGAGGCAATTGCCCGAAATCTGTATGAGCTCTCCAGCCTTAAAGTTCCGGTGCTTTCTATTGTAATTGGAGAAGGCGGCAGCGGTGGGGCCCTTGCTCTTGCCGCAGGTGATCAGGTCTGGATGATGGAGAATTCCATTTATTCAATTCTTTCACCAGAAGGCTTTGCATCTATTTTGTGGAAAGACAGCACACGGGCAAAGGAAGCGGCAGAAGTAATGAAGCTGACAGCTACAGATCTGAAGAACCTTGGAATTATTGAGCAGGTAATCCCTGAGAATCAGCCTCTTACCAGAGAAAATATGGCAGATACCATGGAAGAGTTGAAAAACAGAATAGAAGAATTCCTGGAAATATATCAGATGCTTGAGCCGGAAAAATTACTGAATAAGCGCTATACTCGTTTTAGAAATTTGTAAAATTGTAGAAAAACATATCAAATTGTGATATACTTACCGTAAATATTTGCTTGAATGTTTTATAGAAAATAATGTTGTCACATTATAGGAGAGAAAAGAGTGGAGAACAGGGAAGTTATTAATGATGTACTGGTACATCTGTTTAACGAGATTATGGAGCTGGAAGAGCAGGCAATCATTACGGAAGAATATAAGGATATCACGAATAATGATATGCATATTATTGAAGCTGTAGGCCTTGGTGGGGAACAAAATGTCCGACATTGCGGCCAAACTGAATATCACCGTAGGTTCTCTGACTACTTCCATGAACAGCCTTGTAAAAAAAGGGATACGCCACAAGGGGAGCGAAGTGAGCAGGATCGCCGTGTGGTATTTATCCATCTCACCCTGAAAGGAAGAAAGGCATATCATCACCATGCGGAATTTCACCGCAAAATGACAGATGCAGTGCTTGATGTACTGGACGAGAAGGAAGCGCTTGTCCTTGCCAAGGCCCTGGACAGTCTGACCCTTTTCTTCAGGCAGTATAAAGCATGATATGGGTAGAACCGGATTATTTTGACTGTGACGAAACTGAATTTCTCTTTTTCCTGAATTCCATGTTTTGATCTGGATAATGATTATGACGCATATAGTTTGACTATAAATCCAAGAGACAAATATCTGACTGCTGTAGCAGTATAGTTTCTATTACGGTTACTGTTCACTCCGTTCACAGTAACACGCTTCGCGATGCACAGAAATCATGCTTTGCATGATTTCGCGCCGCAACTCTCGGGTTTTCTGTGAACTTTGTTCACAAAAAACACCTCGCGGAATGTTACCAGTGAACAGTAACCTATTACGAACTGATGGGATCAGATAAAGATCCGGAAAGGACATTCTATGAAGAGAAGAGCATTATCATGGTTTATGGCCGCTGCACTTGGTGTTGGAACAATGGCTGGAGGTATTGGAAGCGCAAATATTGTATTGGCAGAAGAACAGAAGGAAGAAACGGAAGCGGCAGATGAGACATCAGAAGAGCCGGCTGATGAGACGGATTCAGACAGTTCTGTAATGAAAATTGGGGCACTGAAGGGTCCTACTGCAATGGGAATGGCACAGCTTCTGGACGATGAGAATTACGAGTTTTCCCTTGCTGCATCTCCAGATGAAATTGTCCCAATGATCGTTCAGGGACAGGTAGATGTAGCAGCTGTTCCATCCAATTTAGCCTCCGTTTTATATCAGAAAACAGATAAAAACGTCAGCGTTCTGGCAGTAAATACTCTTGGTGTTCTTTATCTGGTGGAGAATGGTGATTCCATCCAGTCTGTAGATGATTTAAAGGGAAAAACGATCTATGCCAGTGGTAAAGGTGCGACTCCGGAGTATGCGTTAAACTCTGTTCTGAAGTCTAATGGACTGGATCCGGAGAAGGATGTGACCATTGAGTACAAGTCTGAGCATGCAGAGGTTGTAGCAGCGCTTGCAGAAGACCAGACAGCAGTTGGACTTCTTCCACAGCCTTTTGTAACCACTGCACTTATGAAGAATGAGAACCTTCGTGTGGCCCTTGACCTGAATGAGCTTTGGGAGTCTTCTGCAACAGATGGAAGCAGGCTGGTAACAGGTGTTGTAATTGCCAGAAATGATTATCTGAAAGAGCATGAAGCAGATATTGATGCGTTTATGGATGCATATAAGGACTCTGTAGAATTTGTAAATTCTGATACAGAAGCAGCTGCCCAGATCATTGGAAACCATGATATTATTCCGGCAGAAGTTGCAGCAAAAGCCATTCCGGAATGCAGTATTGTATTCATGGAGGGCGACGAAATGCAGACCATTCTTTCCGGCTATCTGAACACACTAAATGAGCAGAATCCGGAAACAATCGGAGGTCAGTTACCAGATGAGGACTTCTATTATAAACGCTGATAAGGCAAAAAAATTATCGGATATTTTATAAACTTGTGGCAGCTGCTGTATGGATTATGGTATGGCAGCTGACCAGTATGTGGCTGAAACAGGAGATCCTTCTGGCATCTCCTGTTTCTGTTATAAAGAGACTTACCGAATTGATTGTAATGGGAGATTTCTGGAAATCTGTGGTGTTCAGTTTCGTAAGGATTATACTGGGATTTTCTCTGGCTTTGATCCTGGGAACGGTTCTGGCGGCGCTTTCTTCTGCTTTTTTTAGCTGTGGAAGTGCTGATGGAGCCATTGATCATGGTGATAAAAGCTACGCCAGTTGCTTCTTTTATCATTCTGTGCCTGATTTGGATCCCATCCAGAAACTTATCCGTTTTTATTTCGTTTCTCATGGTTTTTCCAGTGGTATATACAAATATTCTGGAAGGAATCAGGCAGACGGACAAACAGCTTCTGGAGATGGCAGATTCCTTTGGAGCGGGAGTGGGAAAAAAATTACAATTTATCTATCTTTCCCAGGTTATGCCATATGCAGTTACTGCCTGTAAACTGGGACTTGGTCTCTGTTGGAAAGCGGGAATTGCGGCTGAAGTAATCGGCATTCCTGCTGGTTCCATCGGTGAAAAATTATACAAAGCCAAGGTGTATCTGGAGACACCAGACCTGTTTGCATGGACAATTGTCATTATTGCAGTGAGTGTGGGATTTGAGAAGATTTTTATGTTTGCGTTGAGAAGAAGTGTGGGAGAATAACCGTAAAAGGAAGCATTTTCGAGAAAATATCCGGGCGAAAATGCTTCCTTTTTATAGGGAGCTTTAAAACCTGCATATCCTGCAGAAAGCCTTTGCTTTAGTCTACTCCGTTTTTTGCGCAGATATCAGCGAGACAGCATCTGTCGCAATAAGGCCTGGTTCTGGCAGTACAGACTTCCCGTCCGTGGTTTACCAGGCGGTGACAGAAGTCATTTCCCTCTTCCGGCGGAATGATTTTCCACAGTGCCATTTCAACTTTCTTAGGATCCTTGATTCCATCCACAAGGCCAATCCGGTTGGTGAGACGAATGCAGTGTGTATCAGTGACAATAGCTGGTTTACCGAATACATCGCCCATGATCAGATTGGCACTTTTGCGTCCTACACCAGGGAGGGCGAGAAGAGCGTCAAAGTCACATGGAACATTGTCATGGTATTTTTCATGCAGGATTTTCATGCATGCGCTGATGTCTCTGGCTTTACTTTTTCCCAGTCCGCAAGGCTTTACAATCGCTTCAATTTCTTCAGGGGTAGCTGCTGCAAGTGCGGCTACGTCCGGATATCTGGCATACAGATCCTGCACTACAACATTGACTCTGGCATCTGTACACTGTGCTGCCAGCCGTACGCTAACCAACAGTTTCCAGGCTTCGTCGTAATCAAGAGTGCAATCTGCCAGGGGGTATTCTTTCTTTAATCGATCTATTACTTCAAGAGCGAGTTCTTCCTTTGTCATTTTGTAAAATCCTTTCATGAATGATGTATTCATTGTAATTGGAAATCTTCGATTTTGCAAGTTTATGCTGCGCTATTTTGTATGAACTTAGGAAAAAGTTACTGGTCACGGAGTGACCAGTAATGGGAAAAAAATCACTGTTGACTCTGCAGACAGTAACAGAAAAAGAGTAATACTTCAGAGTGAAAATGTGAATATTGTTAAAAAAAATCCCGCGACAGCTATATATACTGCCGCGGGATGCACTTTTTAGTTTAAATGCCAGATATCTTTATTATACTGTGCAATGGTTCTGTCAGAAGAGAAGAATCCTGCCTCACCGATATTTGCAAGCATTTTCTTTGCCCAGCTGTTACGGTCTTCATAATCTGCAAATACCTGATCTTTAACTTTAATATAATCTTTGAGATCCAGCAAAGTCATAAACCAGTCTTTATTCAAAAGCTCGTTATAGAAGTTTCTCAGATGTTCCTCTTTACCAAGCTTCAGCATCGGCTCGCTGACAATAAAATCTACATACTTTTTAATATCAGCATCTCCCTCATAAATTGATCTGGAATTGTAATCCATCTTCTCATAATGCTTGATAATTTCATCACTGGACTCACCAAAGATATAAATATTATCCTTGCCAACCAGATCGCTGATCTCAACATTTGCTCCGTCCATAGTACCAAGAGTAATAGCACCATTCAGCATAAACTTCATGTTTCCGGTACCGCTTGCCTCCTTGGAAGCCAGGGAAATCTGCTCGGAAATATCGCAGGCAGGGATCAGTTTTTCAGCAGCACTTACATTGTAGTTTTCCACCATAACAAGCTTCATATAAGGTGCTACGTCCGGATCATTCTGAATCAGGGTTTCCAGAGTCAGAAGCAGATGAATGATATCTTTTGCAATGTAATAAGCAGGAGCTGCTTTTGCACCAAAGATGAAAGTAATCGGTCTTTCCGGTTTCTTTCCGTCTTTGATTTCCAGATACTTATAAATAATATAAAGAGCATTTAACTGCTGACGTTTATACTCATGAAGTCTCTTGATCTGGATATCAAAAACACTGTTTTCATCAATCTCGATGCCAGTATTTTCCAGAACAAAATCCTTGCAGATCTTCTTTGCATTTGTCTTGATCTCAAGCAGCTGATCCAGAACCTTCTGGTCATCTTTGTAAGCCAGAAGCTTCTTCAGTTCATCGGCATCTTTCTTATAACCCTCTCCAATAAGTGAAGAAATAAACTTGGTCAGTGGCTGGTTGCAATACATTAACCAGCGGCGGAAAGTAATACCATTGGTCTTATTATTGAATTTTTCAGGATAAATTTCATAAAACTGATGCAGCTCGGAGTTCTTCAGAATCTCTGTATGAAGGGCTGCAACACCATTGATTGAGAAGCCATAATGAATGTCCATATGTGCCATATGAACCAGATTATTGCTGTCAATAATAGCAAGATTTTCAGCCGGATATTTGGCTTTTACTTTTTCATCCAGCTTGCGGATGATCGGAACCAGCTGTGGAACAATGTCTTCCAGATAATGGATTGGCCATTTTTCAAGCGCCTCAGCCAGAATTGTATGATTGGTATATGCACATACATTGGAAACGATTTCAGCAGCTTCATCAAAGTCAATTCCACGCTCACCAAGAAGGCGGATGAACTCAGGAATGATCATACTTGGGTGAGTGTCATTGATCTGAACAACAGCATAATCAGCCAGATCATGAAGGTTGCTTCCCTTGGAAACTGCCTCATCCAGAATCAGCTGAGCGGCATTGCTGACCATGAAATACTGCTGGTAAACACGAAGCTTACGTCCATCTTCATCACTGTCATCCGGATACAGGAACAGTGTCAGATTGTGGAGAATATCCTTTTTGTTAAAGGTAATTCCATCATGAACCATGGACTCATCTGCCAGATCAATGTCAAAAAGATTAAGGTGGATCGCTTTGTTTTCATAGCCTGCAACATCAATACTATACATGGTAGATTTCAGGGAAAAACCTCTGAAAGGAACCATATAAGTTACATCTGTAGCAGTCAGCCAGGAATCAGGAGTGATCCATGGATTCGGTACTTCATGCTGAAGATTGTCTTCAAAACCTGTTTGAAAAGTCCAAGATGGTAATTCAGACCAATACCTTCTCCAGGAAGTCCAAGTGTTGCAATAGAATCCAGAAAACATGCAGCCAGACGTCCAAGACCACCATTTCCAAGAGATGGTTCCGGCTCAACGGATTCAATTTCTGCAAGAGATTTGCCAGTTTTTTTTCAGAAATTCTGCAACCTCATCGTAGATTCCAAGATTGATCAGATTGTTGGAAAGAAGCTTACCAATGAGAAATTCGGCAGAAATATAGTAAATTTTTTTCTTGCCATCGTGATAGCCTTTTGCAGCTAACTGCTCTTTTGTATAGGTGAGAAGTGCTTCGTATACTTCCTGGTCGGTACATGCTGCGCAGTCTTTGTGGAACATGTTCTGGATCATAGTTTCTAAAGCTTTCATAATTATTTTCTCCTTTCGAGAGCGTGTGAATGATGCTCGTCTGAAATCCACCGATATGCCTGATGCCGTGGACATCACCTTTGTTCGATGGTGTTATATTAGCATATGCATCTCTTAGAAAAATACAACAAAACTGTTCTGTTATGACATTTTTTTGCGGAATTTGTGAGGGGACAGCTGATTGGCTTTCTGAAATTTTTTTATAAAATAACTGGTATTGTTAAAACCTACATCTAGAGCAATGTCCGTCACAGATGCATCTGTATGCAAAAGCAGGGACTTTGCCTTTTCAAGTCTGTAGTCATTCAGGTAGGCTGCTGCTGTTTTTCCGGTATACTGTTTGAACAGCTTCATAAAATAGAATTCACTGTAATTGGAAAGACCGGACAGTTCCTTTACAGACAGAGGCTCACGGTAATGGGCACTGATATAGTCCAGGACCTTTTTTACAGATAAAAGATTCCTGTTCTGTTCGGCATCTGTAGTAATGATGTAATTTCCTGCCAGCATTTCATAAAAAAGCCCATAGAAAAGTCCTTTCAGCTTCATATAATAGAAGGGCGGTTTTTCCTTGTGGCATTTATGGATCTCGCAGAAAAGATGGAAAATATTATTATAATTTTCATTGGCAGGAGTGATCAGATGGGTGAATTCTGCCCGGTTCTCCATAAGCAGGGAGATTACTTTTTCCTGACAGAGATCCCCAGCAGGACCCGCCAGAAAGCTAAGGTCAAACACCACGCTTCTGTAATATAAAATATGTCTGGAATCTGACTTGATTCCATGCAGAACACCGCTGTTGACAATGAGAAGATCTCCCTCTTTCAGACGCAGTGTTTCCCGGTTAAGCCTTGCAAGCCCGTTTCCCTTGTCAATACAGATGATCTCCATTTCTTTATGCCAGTGGTTGTATAAGGAGCGGAAAATCTCACAATTATCTGTATAAGTTTCCACTGGCAGCTCAAAAGAACCATGGGTTTCAAGCTCCTTCATGGTTTCGTCTACGTTTGGTGAAATATCAGGTATTTTATCTGCCATGGCATCCTCCCTGAAAATCAGTATTATCCACAAGCTTCACGAAGCATGCAGAATTGTGTTATCTATGAACTTTGTTCACAAAAACGCCTCGCGGAACGTTACCAGTGAACCGTAACGAAATGTAAACAATAGCGAAATTTGTTTGCTTATAATTAATATATGTTATCATTGTCTTGTATTATACGTTATGCGTCAAACCTTCGCAAGTCTGTAGAAATTTTCGAAAATCTGACGCTTTTATTGGAAAAGAAAACCAGGTGGTTTATAATAAGGATTAAAAGAGCTGCTGTTCAGTATCTGCACATTGACAAAAGCGGTTACTTAATATTCGCTCTGGATGTGCAAAAGATACAGCGGAAAGGAAGGCATTTTGAAGATAGATTTTAAACATGCAAGAGGCGTTTTCGAGGATTATTTAAATGGATATGACAGATGAAGATGAAAAGATAAATTAAAAATCATTCACACATATGGGGTGGTAAAAAGTGCTCGTGAAATTGGTCACAGAATGCATTTGAATGAGGAAGACCAACAGCTTGCGGAGCTTATTGCCCTGCTTCACGATATTGGAAGATTCCAACAGCTTCGTCTTTATAACAGCTTTTCACCGGACACTATGGATCACGCTGCATTCGGTGTACAACTGTTATTTGAGGGAGAAAATCCGATGATCAGCAGATTCATAGAAGACCGAAGCTATGATGAGCTCATTCGCGTGGCAATTGCCAGACACAGTGATTTCAGGCTGGAAGGAATTCAGGACGAAAGAACTCTTTTCCACGCAAAAATGATCCGCGATGCAGACAAGCTGGACAATTGCAGAGTGAAGCTGGTGGATTCTGTGGAGGCTATGATCGGTGTCCCTCAGGAGCATGCCGGAGAAGGCAAAATATCTCCAAAGGTATGGGAATCCTGCCTGAGAAAAGAGGCAGTTTCATCTCCTGACCGGATTACATCCGTAGATTACTGGGTATCCTATGCAGCGCAGTATTATGACCTGAATTTCAAAGAAACCTGGCAGATCATGAAGGAAGAGGATTACATTTCCAGGATTATAAAGCGGTTGGAATATAAGGAGAAAGACACCAGGGAAAAGATGGAAATACTGGAGCAGCAAATGAACGCTTACATGGAGAAAATCCTATGCTGAGCTCTCAGATTTCCTACCAGATCATCCGCAGCAGCCGCAAAACTATGAGCCTGGAAATTAAGGCTGATGGCAGTGTTGTTGTACGCGCGCCTCTCCGTCTTTTCCCGAAGCAAAAATTCAGAAATTTGTGGAAGAAAAACAAGAATGGATCCTGAAAAATCTGGAAAAATCCAGAAAAGAGATGCACAGAAGGAGAACGTACAAAAGCTGTCTGCCCTGGAAAGACAGCATCTGCAGAATAAAGCCTGCGTGGTAATTCCAAGGCGAGTGGCATATTATGCAGAAAAGTTAGGGGTAAGCTATGGGAAAATTACCCTGCGTCAACAGAAAACAAGATGGGG
>ENA-OQDT01000614-OQDT01000614.1-human-gut-metagenome-genome-assembly--contig:-NODE-614-length-23146-cov-6.900039_pt1 | contig 23146 bp, 17 predicted proteins | sample MGYA00242786_ERZ504617 | MGnify/ENA primary metagenome ERZ504617 (study PRJEB26092, sample SAMD00036337) | human gut metagenome | host: Homo sapiens | study: EMG produced TPA metagenomics assembly of...
CGGCGGTTCAGCTGGGTAAGCAGCTGCTCCCGGGTCATGCCGGGCAGGTCCATCTTGTTCACGAACACAAAGGTGGGAATGCGGTACCGCCGCAGCAGCCGCCAGAGCGTCTCGGTATGGCTCTGCACGCCGTCGGTGCCGCTGATGACCAGCACCGCATAATCCAGCACCTGCAGTGTCCGCTCGGTCTCCGTGGCAAAAATCCACATGGCCCGGGGTGTCCAGCAGGGTAAAATCGGTATTGCCCGCCGTGAAGAGGGCCTGCTTGGAGAAAATGGTAATGCCGCGCGCCTTTTCCAGCGCGTCGGTGTCCAGAAAGGCATCCTTATGGTCCACCCGGCCCAGCTTGCGGATGGTGCCGGTGCCGTAGAGCAGGGCCTCGGAAAGGGTGGTCTTGCCGCTGTCCACATGGGCCAGAATGCCGATGACCAGCTGCTTGTGCTCTTGTTCCATGCCGCGGCCCCCTTACAGCACGCTGGCGATCAGCGCAGCAGCAACCAGCGGCAGGCCCAGCACCAGATTGGAGAGCAGGCTGCAATAGGTGCGCTCCTCGGGTTCCAGCTCCTCAAAGGAGACGATCTTCTCATCGGCATAGTCGATGATGGAGCGGGTGGAATGGATCTTTTTCTGCCGCTTGCCCATCCCCTTGAATTCCTCCAGCAGATGGTGGATGGTCACGCCATCCAGCCGCAGGTAGTCCACCCAGGCCCAGATGAGCAGCACCACGCCGCACAGAAAGCCCGGGGCCTCCCAGATGGTAAACGTGCCATCGCTGACATAGCGCTGCCACAGCAGCATCAGCACGGCCACAATGGAGGTGCGGGTCACGGTCTTATATAAAATGGGGTGGAACATGTAGCGTTTGTACATCGAGGTCAGTTTCTTCATGGTGCGCTCCTTATTGATACAGATACACTTTATTGTATCATGTTTTTGTGAAAAAAGATAGCTGTTTTGTGCGCACAGTGTGAACAGTTTCTCTCTTTTGCCTGTTCTTCACAGATATACAGTTCTTTCCATTTTATAGTAATTTTTTTCATATTCTTTTCCCACGAAAGTGTTTGTCACCGTTTTGTTTCCAATTCAGTGCTGCGGCGGATTGACTTCTTTCCAGTAAAGTGCTAAAATATACAGCGGTGCGACTTTTGTCTTTCCTGTGCACTTTTTGGAAAGGCAGACAGCCTCACTGCATTTAGGAAAAGGAAAAACGCGCGGCTCTGTCCGCGCAAGATCTGGGAGGATCATCCAATGAGCTTCAATTTTGATCGCCGCACCTTCCTGAAGGGTGCAGGTGCTGTGGGTGCCGCCAGCCTGCTGGCAGCCTGCGGCGAAAAGTCCAACAACACTGGCAATGGCGCTGCCGCCAGCGGTGCTGCTGCCCCCAACTCCACCGGCGCTACCCCCCTGAAGGAGTTCATCTCCTTTGAGAGCGGCAACCGTGAGCTGGAAAGCTGGAACATGCTGTACAGCCAGAGGGCTGAGGATGCCAACGTGGTCACCAACCTGTGGGACGGCCTGCTGAGCTTTGACTGCTACGGCAAGGTGGTTCCCGCCATCGCTTCCAGCTGGGAGCACAATGAGGATGCCACCGTCTGGACCTTCCACCTGCGGGACGACGTGGACTGGGTGGATTGCAACGGTGAGGTGAAGGCTCACCTGACCAGCAAGGACTTTCTGGTTGGCTTTGAATGGGTGATGAACGCCATCAAGAACGAGGCCAACAACACCTCCATGCCCAACGACACCATTGTGGGTGCTTACGAGTACTACCAGCTGACCAAGGAAGCCGGTGACGCTGCCGCTGACATGACCTATGAGGACATGCTGGCTGCCGGTGTGGGCATCGAAGCTCCGGATGATTACACTCTGGTGTTTACCTGCCCCAACGCCTGCCCCTACTTTGATACCGTTGCTGCCTACACCAGCTTCTACCCCGTGGCTCCCGCTCTGATCGAGGAGCTGGGTATCGATGGCTTCCGTGGCTGCGACAACACCACCATGTGGTACAACGGACCCTATATGGTGGAGGAGTACATCCAGGGCAACACCAAGAGCTACATCCCCAACCCCAACTACTACGATGCTGCCAACGTCAGCCGCTTTGAGCGTTTCACTGTCACCATGATCAGCGACGGTGCCATCAGCCTGCAGCTGTATCAGAACCGCGAGCTGGACGAGGTGGATCTGGGCGAGAGCAGCATCACCACCATTCAGTCCGATCCCTCCAACGAGTACAATCAGCAGCTGTGTGAGAAGCGTGCCAAGAAGTTCAGCTACTGCTTCATCTTCAACTACGACAAAATGAACACCGACGGCACCCCCGATGAGAACTGGAACAAGGCCATTGCCAACAAGGCCTTCCGTCAGTGCTTCTCCAAGGGCATGGTGCTGAACAAGTTCTTCGCCCGTTACAACCCCATCAATCCCCTGAAGTGTGAGAACGACTTCTTCACCATGAAGGGCCTGTGCTACACCTCTGATGGCACCGACTACACCAACCTGGTGGCCAAGGAGATGGGTCTGGACGGCGAGGCTTACGATGGCAAGACCATGAAGCGTCTGCGCGCCAACAACGGCGACATCACTGAGCTGAAGAAGCAGGCCATGGAAGAGCTGAGCGCCATTGGTGTCACCTTCCCTGTCCACTGCTCCTATTACGTTCTGGCCGGCTCCACCTCCGCTCTGGATCACGCCACCGTCCTGAAGCAGTGCTTCACCGACAGCTTCGGCGATGACTTCATCGTGCTGGATGTCAACACCTTCGTATCCTCCACCATGAAGGAAGTCGTGGCTCCCAAGCTGCAGAGCTTCACCCACATGGGCTGGGGCGCTGACTTCGGCGATCCCATCAACTTCCTGACCCAGATCATCATTCACGATGAAAACGCTTACTACAGCTGCAACATGACCAACATTGCAGGCATTGTGAACAATGGTCCCGCCAGCTACCAGACCGAGCTGGTGGCTGCCTATGAGAAGTTCACCGATCTGGTGAACGAGGCCCGTGCCATTGTTGACGACACCGATGCACGCTACGCAGCATTTGCCAAGGCCGAGGCTTACTTCCTGGACGAGAACCTGATTTTCCCCACCGTCTACGATATCACCTGGTGCCTGACTCACGTCAACGAGTACAGCAAGATCAACGCAATGTATGGTCCCTGCAACTACAAGGCTGTGAACTGGGAGACCAGCGAGGAGGCCTACACCACCGAACAGTACGATGCGTTTGCTGCCGCATACGACGCAGCCGCTCAGGCCTGATCGAGTGGACCAATAACCAATCGCAAAAGCAGAACCGGACGTTTTTGAAGCGTCCGGTTCTTTTTTTGCTTCCTGACAGCACAAAACCCCGCCGCACGGGAAAGCTCCCAGCGCGGCGGGGTCATTGTGTTAAAATACAGGAAAGCGGTTCAGCTTACAGCTGGCTTTCATACTCCTTGCGATAGCCTTCCAGCTCACGCTGGTTGCCATACACAAAGTGGCCATTTGCGATCTCTTCCCAGACCGGCTTATCCACGCTGTAATCGTGGATCGAGGGGTCATAGACCAGCAGCTTCTTGTGCTTTTCCAGGCTGGGGTCAGGGATGGGAACCGCGCTCAGCAGGGCTTTGGTGTAGGGATGCAGCGGATGGAGGAACAGCTCCTCCGCCTCAGCCAGCTCCACGATGCGGCCCTTGCTGATAACGGCGATACGATCCGAGATGAACCGGACCACCGACAGGTCATGTGCAATGAACAGGTAGGTCAGACCGCGGCTCTTCTTCATCTCGTTCAGCAGGTTCAGCACCTGTGCACGGATGGAGACATCCAGTGCGGAGATGGGCTCATCGGCCACGATGAACTCCGGCTCCATGACCAGAGCACGGGCAATGCCGATACGCTGGCGCTGGCCGCCCGAGAACTCGTGGGGGAAGCGGGAGGCAAACTCCGGCAGCAGGCCGACCTCATGCAGGGCGTTCATCACCTTTTCATGCAGGTCTTCCTGATCCTTGTAGAGATGATGGTTCAGCAGGCCCTCGGCAATGATATACTCCACCTTGGCGCGCTCGTTCAGCGAAGCCATGGGGTCCTGGAAGATCATCTGGATCTTACGGATGACCTCCTTGTCCAGTTCCTTGGAGATCTTGCCGTTGATCTTCTGGCCCTTGAAGAAGATGTCGCCGCCGGAGGTCGGGTTGATGCGGCAGATGGCACGGCCAATGGTGGTCTTGCCGGAGCCGGACTCGCCGACCAGCGAGAAGGTCTCGCCCTTATAGATGTCAAAGTTGACATGATCGACAGCAACAAATTTCTTCTTACCGGAGCCAAAGGTGATCTGAAGGTCTTTCAGCTCAATCAGCTTTTCGCGTTCAGCCATTTAAGTTGGCGCCTCCCATCTTTCCCATTTTCTCACGCAGGTTCTGGATGGAGTGCGGCCGCTCGATCTTGGGAGCGCGCGGGTCCAGATACCAGGTCTTTGCGGCGTGGGTCTCGGACACCTGGAAGAACGGAGGCTCTTGCACAAAGTCGATTGCCAGCGCATGCTTGTTGCGGGGCGCAAATGCGTCACCCTTGATCTCGTTGAACAGGTTCGGGGGAGTGCCGTCCACGCTGGGCAGGGCCTCACCCTTGGTGCCCAGCTGCGGCAGAGCCTGCAGCAGAGCCCAGGTGTAGGGGTGCCATGCGTCGTAGAAGATCTCCTCCACGGTGCCGTATTCCACGATCTGGCCGGCATACATCACGGCCACACGGTCTGCCACGTTTGCCACAACGCCCAGGTCATGGGTGATGTAGATAACGGACATGCCCAGCTCCTTCTGCAGGTCGCGGATCAGCTGCAGGATCTGTGCCTGAATGGTCACGTCCAGTGCAGTGGTGGGCTCGTCGCAGATCAGGACCTGCGGGCGGCAGGCCGCTGCAATGGCAATGACGACACGCTGACGCATACCGCCGGAGAACTCGTGGGGGTACTGCTCGTACCGACGCTCGGGGTCGGGGATACCCACCTTGCCCAGCATCTCGATGGCAGCCTTTTTGGCTTCCTCGCCCTTCAGACCCTGGTGGTGCTCAATGCTCTCCTGGATCTGCTTGCCGATCTTCTTCAGCGGGTTCAGGCTGGTCATGGGGTCCTGCATGACCATGGCGATCTTCTTGCCGCGGACACCCAGCCAATCCTTCTCGGTGAACTTGGTCATATCGCGGCCTTCAAACATGATGGAGCCGCCGGTGATCTTACCGTTGGCATCCAGCATACCCACAAAGGTCTTGGTGAATACGGACTTGCCCGAACCGGACTCGCCCACGATGGCAAGGGTCTCGCCTTCGTACAGGTCCAGCGAGCACTTGCGGATGGCGTTCAGCTTGCGGCCGCGCAGGCTGAAAGTGATCTCCACGTCTTTGGCAGAGATAATCGGTTGTCTATCCATTTACGTCTCTCTCTCCAATCTATCAAACGTGGTTGCGCGGATCAGCCGCATCCGACAAAGCGTTGCCCATGATATAGAAAGAAATGGAAATGATGGACACGATGGATGCAGGGAAAACCAGCAGGTACGGATAATCCAGGAAGAAGCCGCGCACCTTGCTCAGGATCAGGCCCAGAGAAGGCGTGTCGATGCCCAGGCCCAGGCCCAGGTAGGACAGCGTGGATTCCAGATTGATGGTGCCCGGAATGGACAGTGCCATACGCAGGATGATAACGGAGACCAGATACGGCAGGATGTTCTTGGTCAGCACACGCCACAGCGGGGTGCCCAGGCAGCGGGACGCGAGGTTGTACTCGCGGTCACGGAACATGAACACCATGTTGCGGACACGGCGTGCCATGGAAAGCCAGTTGATGGCGATCATGGAGATGGCCATGATCCAGAAGCTCTGGCCCACCATCAGGGCGATCAGGGTCATATAGATGATATAGGGCACGTTGTCGATCAGGTTGTACAGCTCCGTGAAGAAGCGGTCCAGGCTGCGCACATAGCCCCAGATCAGGCCGAAGATCACGCCCACGATGCTCTCGCCCACGGCGACCACCAGAGCCAGACGGATGGAAACCTGGGTGGCATACCACACCTGGCACCAGTAGTCACGGCCCAGGTTGTCGGTACCGAACCAGTACTCACTGTTGGGCTTGATGAAAGCCTTGCTGGAATCAGAGATCAGGGTAGTGTAGTGATACTTGCCGATGCCCAGCGCAATGAAGGAGAACACCGTCAGCGCCAGGAACAGGATCAGGCAGAAGACAGCGACCTTCTGCTTGAGGAAGTTCTGGATGACAGAACCCCAATAGGAATAGTTGGAGTAGCCGATGCGTTCAGCTTCTTCCGGGGAATAATCCACAAAGTAGAACAGTTCTTCGGGCTTCTTGCCCTCAAAATCCGATGCCTTAGCCATCAGCGAGCCTCCTCCTTTCCGGTCAGAGTAATACGGGGGTCAACCACCATCATCAGCACATCGCCCAGGAACACGCCCACGATGCCCAGCACAGCGTAGAGGATGACCAGGGTCTGCACAACGTTCAGGTCATAGCGCTGGATGGCATCCGTCAGCAGGGGGCCCATGCCGGGAACGGAGAAGAACCGTTCCATCAGCAGGGAGCCGCCCACCGTCAGCAGGATGGACTGGGGGATATACTGCACCATGGGGACCATGGCGTTGCGCAGAACATGCTTGAACATGATCTCGCGGGAGCTCAGGCCCTTGACACGGGCCAGCTTGATATAGTCGCGGGTCAGCTCATCCACCATGTAGCGGCGGGTCCACAGGGCATAGCCTGCAATGGATGCCAGCGAAAGGCAGGTGATGGGCAGCACGCTGGAAGCACTCACATTGCGGGTGGAATACAGCGTGGGGAATCCCAGGTACTTGGAACCAAAGACCAGCACCAGAGAATACGACACCAGCGACGGGACCGCGTTGACGAACACGGTGTAGGCCGTGCCGATCCAGTCGAATACCTTGTCCTTGAATGCCGCCTGCAGGATGCCCATCAGAACGCCGATCACCAGAGAGATGGCAGACGCCGTGAGGCCCAGACGCATGGAGACACCAAACTTTTTACCAATGACCTTGACCACCGGGGCACCGTTCTGGATGCGGCGGGAAGTGCCGAAGTCCAGATGCAGCAGGCTGTTGTAGAACTTGACCAGCTGGGTGGGGATGGGATCGGTCAGGCCAGCTGCTTCCAGAGCGGCGGTCTTCTGCTGATCGGTAAACTTCATGAGCTGTTCCTCAGTGAAGTAGTAGTCCGTCGGCAGGCAGCGCATCATCAGGAAAACTGCTGTTGCGATCAGAAAGATTGTGACAAGCGACTGGAGCAGCCGCTTAACCGTGTATTTTAACATGTTATCGAACCCTTAACTTTTATTTCTACCCTTTCGGGCGGGGAAACGGGGAACTTAAGCCTTGGTAGCTGCGTCGAATGCAGCGGCGAACTCCTCGTACTGTGCGGTGGTGTAAGCCTCTTCGCTGGTCTCCCAGTTCACAGCCTTGTAGTTGCAGGGACCATATATGGCGTTGATCTTGCTGTACTCGTTGGCGTGGGTCAGAGTCCAGGAAACATCGAAGTAGCTGGGGCAGGCCAGAACGTTGTTCAGCATGCTGGCCTCAGCCTTTGCGAAGGCAGCGTAGCGGGCATCGGTATCATCAACGATGGCCTTGGCGGTGTTGACCAGATCGGTGAACTCCTCGTAGCAGGCCACCAGATCCTTCTGCCAGTCAGCGGGGCCGGCCTCCACGACCTTGGCGATGTTGGAGTAGTACCAGCTGTAATAAGCGTTGTCGTCGTGCAGGATCTCCTGACCAACGAAGTTGACGGGATCGCCGAAGTCAGCGCCCCAGCCGTTGATGACGAAGCTCTGCAGCTGAGGATTACGGACTTCCTGAGTGAGGGAAGAAACAAAGGTCTTGATGTCCAGCACGATGAAGTCATCGCCGAAGCTGTCGGTGAAGCACTGCTTCAGCACGGTTGTGTTGTCCAGAGCGGTGGAGTTGCCGGCGATGATGTAGTAAGCAGCGTGAACGGGGAAAGTGACGCCGATGGCGCTCAGCTCGTCCATGGCCTGCTTCTTCAGGTCAGCAATGTCGCCGTTGTTGGCACGCAGGCGGATCATGGTCTTGCCATCGTAAGCCTCGCCGTCCAGACCCATCTCCTTGGCAACCAGGGTGGTGTACTCCTGGCCCTGGGTGTTGTAGCAGACACCGGGCATGGTGTAGTAGTCGTTCTCGCACTTCAGGGGGTTGATCTTGTTGGTACGTGCATACCAGTTGGTCAGCTCCAGACCCTTGTAGAAGCACTGACGGAATGCCTTGTTTGCAATCGCCTTGTTCCAGTTGTCGTCGGGGGTGCCGTCCTCGTTGTTCTTCTGGTAGTTGAAGTGCATCTGGAAGCTGAACTTCTTGGGGCGCTTCTCGCACAGCTGATCATTGTACTCGCTGTTGGGATCAGCCTGGATGGTGGTCAGAGTGCTCTCGCCCACATCCATCTCGTCCAGCTCACGGTTCTGGTACAGCTGGAAGGTAACGGTGCCGTCGCTGATCATGGTAACGGTGAAGCGGTCGAAACGGGCCACTTCGTCAGCTGCATAGTAGTTGGGGTTGGGGATGTAGCTCTTGGTGTTCTGGCTGATGAACTCCTCCACCACATAGGGACCATTGTACCACATGTTGGTGTAATCGCAGGCACGGAAGCCCTCAACGCCCAGCTCGTTGATCAGATCCTCAGAGGCGGGGTAGAAGCTGGTGTAGGCAGCAACGGTATCGAAGTAGGGGCAGGGATCCTTGCAGGTGAAGACCAGGGTGTAGTCGTCCGGAGCCTCAACGCCCACGCCTGCGTCCAGCATATCCTGGTAGGTCAGGTCGGCAGCAGCATCACCCATGTCGCTGGTCTTCTGATAGTAATCAGCAGCACCGGTCAGGGTCTCGTTGGGCATGGAGGTGTTGTTGGCCTGGTTCTTGGCTGCGTTCAGCACCCACTCCAGACCCACGAGGAAGTCCTTGCTGGTCAGGTGAGCCTTGACTTCGCCGTTGACATCCACCCAGTCCACATCGTCACGGAGGTTGAAGGTCCAAACGGAAGAGTCCTCATTGTGGCTCCACTCCTTGGCCACGGAAGGCACGGCCTTGCCGTAGCAGTCAAAGCTCAGCAGGCCTTCCCACAGGTTGGTGGTGACATTCATGTCGGAAGCCATCTGGCTGTACAGCATGTTCCAGCTCTCCAGCTCACGGTTGGTGCTCTCCCAGGAGATGAACTCCTTCAGCGGGGTAGCGCCAGTGGTGTTGGGAGCGCTGGTAGCACCAGAGGAAGCGGCGGTGGAGCTGCTGCCAGAGTTGCCGCCGCAGGCGGCCAGAATGCCGGCGGCACCAACGACACCGGAAGCCTTCAGAAAGCTGCGGCGGCTGATTGCATGAGACTCGTAGTTGTTGTTCATTGTGTTTTCCTCCCTATAATAATTCCGTGCTTCAGTGCATGGTGCAGGGCGGGATGTCCTGCTGTTTTCCCACTATTCTGCGGAGGTTTTTTGAATCCTGTATTGCCAGGGAATACAAAAGAGCGCAGAAACAGCCCCCTCTGTCTGCACCTGTGCTCCTCCCGCAAAACCTTAACACGTCATATATTGTACCATTGAAATAAAAAGATGTCAATGGAGCACACACAGCTTTTTCTTCAAAAAGCAAAGTCTGCCGCGCAAAAACGATGAAATATATTTGCTTTTACATGGTAAAGCGTGCAGGAAATTTAACAGACAATGCTGCGGACAAAACAACCGGAATTGTTCTTGTCAAAAAGACAACGTATTTTCTGCTTTATATTCTAAAAGAGCAGGCGCTCCACGCTTTGCGAAGAGCTCCTGCTTTTGGAAAACCGAATTATTAAAACAAGTCACCGTGCCAGTGCGCTCTGGATCTTTGCAAAATCCTCCAGCGTCAGGGCCTCAGGACGGATGCGGGCATCGAAACCGGCGGCTTCAATGGCAGCGGTCACGGCATCCTTGGGCATCCCCAGGCCGCTGGCAATGGCATTGGCGGCAGTTTTGCGCCGCTGGCCAAAGGCCGCGCGGACAAGGGCAAAGTAGCCCTCCTCGTCCTCCACCTGCACGGCGGGGGTGGGGCGGATCTCCATCCGCACCACAGCGCTGGTCACCTTGGGGGCCGGGTAAAAGCTGCCCGGGGCGGCGGTGAACATCATCTTAGAGGTCGCGTAATAGCTCACCGCGCAGCTGATGGCGCTGGAGGCCCGGGTGCCCGGGGCGGCGGCCAGACGATCGGCAGCTTCCTTCTGCACCATCACAGTCAGGCTCTCGATGGGCAGGCGGTCGCCCAGCAGCTTCATCACAATAGGGCTTGTGATATAGTAGGGCAGGTTGGCGCAGACTGCCACCGGCATCCCGGGGAACTCCTGCGCGATCAGGGCTTTCAGGTCTACCTTGAGCACATCCTGCAGGACCAGCTTGAAATTGTCCACACCGGCCATGGTCTCGGCCAGCAGGGGCGGCAGGCGCTCGTCCACCTCGATGGAGACCACCTTTGCTGCCCGCTTTGCCAGCTCCCGGGTCAGCACGCCGATGCCGGGGCCGATCTCGAGCACGCCGTAGCGCTTGTCCACGCCGCTGGCATCCACGATCTTGGGGGGCAGGCCGGGGTTGACGATGAAGTTCTGGCCAAAGCCCTTGGAGAGGGCAAAATCATATTTTTCGCACAGGGCGCGCACATAAGACAGGTCGGTCAGTTCGGGCATGGCTCTATCCTTTCTTTTCCAAAATAACCTCTCAGTCTCGCTTCGCTCGCCAGCTCCCCAAAGGGGGCTAGCCATTTCGGACGAAATCCTAGCAACATTTGCATGAATTGCCAAGACCTCGCCCTTCGGGAGAGGTGGCAGCGCGTCAGCGCTGACGGAGAGGGTTGTTCTCTTATTCTTGACTACTGGATGCAGTGCTCTCCCCTGCCGCTTCACTTTCGGCGGGCGCGGTCTCTGCCGGAGTGCTCTCGGCAGATGCAGCCTCAGCGTCCCCTTCCGCTACGCTCTCGGCGGCGGCACTGTCGGCAGCTTCACTGGAAGCCGCTTCGTTGACACCGCTCACGGTAGTGGTACCGCTCATCTGCTGGGCAGTGCTCACGGCACGCTGGATCTGGGGATCGTTCTCCACAGTGTAATCATAGTATGCGGTCTGCTCGTCTGCAGTCAGGGGGCGCTCCACATCCACGGTCAGGCCGGTGCCGTCAAAGCAGCTGCCATCGCCGCAGACCAGCTTTGCCACGGTAACCACCACGGCACTGCCATCGGACAGGCGCTGGGGACTGCTCTGGATGGTGCCCTTGCCCTGCGTGGTGGTGCCCACCAGGCGGGCACCATTCAGGGTGCGCAGGCTGCTGGCAAAGAGCTCCGCAGCGCTGGCGGTGCTGCCGTTGACCAGGCAGACCACGGGCAGGTCGATCCGGGATTCGCTGGTGCTGGTGCCCAGCAGGGTCTGGGTGCCGTTCTTGTCCTCAGCAAAGGCCAGCGTGCCCTCCGGGGCGATCAGGTCGATGCACTGGATGGCATCGTCCAGCAGGCCGCCGCCGTTATCGCGCAGATCAAACACCAGGCTGCCCGCGCCGTTGGCGCTCAGGCTGCGGATGGCGTAATCCAGCTCGCTGGGGGTGGTGGAATCAAACTGGCGGATCCGGATGTAGCCCACATTGCCCTGCACCATCTGGTAATCCACGGTGGTGGAGCTGTAGCCGGAGTGGGTCAGGTCAGCGGTATGCTCGGAGGCCTCACTGTCCAGCCAGGTCACATTGACGGTGGTGCCGCTCTCGCCGCGCAGGCGGGTCTGGATGGCATCCACGCTGCTCATGCTCTTGACATCGGTGCCGTCCACAGCGGTGATGTAGTTGCCGACCTGAATGCCGGCCTCCTTGGCGGGGGATTCATCGTAGACCTTGATGACCTTGGCATAGCCAGACTGATCCACAGCCAACTCCACGCCGATGCCGATCAGGGTGCCGTTCTGGGTGTTCATCAGCTCCGTATAGGCGGTAGCACTGAAATAGCGGGCGTACTTGTCGCCGGTGCCCAGCAGGTAGCCAGCCGTCAGGCGGTCGTAGAGGGTGGTCTCATCAATGGGATAATAATCGTTGCTGCGGACATAGCGGTCCACCTCAGCGATCTTGTTGTACATGCTCTCCTTTTCCTTCACGCTGGAAACGGTGCTGTCAAACAGGCGCATCGCCACCAGCATGGTAATGGAAAAGGTAACGGTCATGGCCAGGATGACAATGCTGACCGCCATGCCGACCGATATCTTACGGTTCATCTTCTTCCCTCCTCTGTCAGACCAGCAGCATCATAACCACGCTGCCCAGCATGGAAAGTGCAAAGATCCCTGCCAGGATCAGACAGCCCACGCGCAGGATGCGCTTGCGTTTTTCTTCCTTCATAAGCCCTGACGGCCTCCTTTGATACAATGCAGATTATTTCATGGGGATATAACCACGGGGGTTGACGGCATTGGCCTTGGAGCCGCCCTTCCAGACCTCCAGATGGAGGTGGTTGCCGGTAGAGTTGCCGGTGCTGCCCACATAACCGATGATCTCGCCCTGCTGGACATACTTGCCCGCCGAGGTGGCGACCGACCGCATGTGGCCGTACAGGGTGCTGTACTGGTTGCCATCGGACATTTTGCCGTGGTAGATGATGACATAGTTGCCGTAGCCGCCGCTGGACCAGCCCGCCACCTGCACATAGCCGCTGGCGGCCGCATAGATGGGCGTGCCGCCCGGGGCGGCAAAGTCGGTACCGGCGTGGAGCTTGTTGACCCCCGTAACGGGGTTCTTGCGCCAGCCGTACTCACTGGAAATGCGGCTATAACTCTTGAGCGGGCAGATGAAGCCGGTAAAGCTCAGGGTGGGCTTGGAGGCAGCGGCCGCAGCGATCATCTTCTGGATCTGCTTCTTGACGGCCTCATAGTTCATCTCGTCCGATTCAATGGCGGCCTGCGCGTCCTTCTGGGCCTGCTGTGCCTCGGCAGCGCTCATCTGGGCGGCGGCCACGCTGGAGTTGAGCTCGTTCTGCTTGGCACGCATCTGGCTGTTCTGGGCATCCAGATCTGCCTTTTTGCTTTGCAGCTCGCTGCGCTGGGATTCCAGCGTCAGCTTATCGCTTTCCAGCGCTTCCTTGGCGTTCTTCATGTTGTCCAGGATCTCGGTGTCCTTGATGGAGATGTCCTGCATGACCTCGTTGAAGGTCAGCAGCTCATACAGGTCGTTCACCGCGGACAGCATGGCAACGCTGCCGCCGTCCCGCAGCTCCTGCATGGCGGCCATGTGCTGCTTGAAATCCCCCCACTGGTCGGCGATCTCCGCTTCTTTTTCGGTGATCTGCTGCTCCTTGACGGCGATCTCCTGTTCCTTCAGGCCGATGCTGTTCTGCACCTCGGCGATCTGGCCCTTCAGCACGCTGATCTGGCTCTGGACCACCGTGACCTTTTCCTTCAGCTCCGATTCCAGCGCCTTGGCGGCCTGCTCCTTCTTTTTTGCATTGGACAGTTCCTTTTTGTGCTGTACAATGGACTGGGAGAGCTTATCCAGCTTGTTCTGCAGGCTGGACATGCTGGTAGCCGCCGTGGCCGGGTAGACCGAAACGCTCAGCAGCAGGCAGGCCGCTGCCAGAAACAGGCTGGCGGCGCGCATGGCCCGGCTGTGCCCGGGGGCGGGCTTTGCGTGGGTGGGGGTATACATGAGGTGCAGGCGGAAGCCCGCAGAGTGTTTTGCTTGTTTCACAGAGAAGGCTCCTTTCGCTTACACATTCAGATGCTTGCGGATGGAGAACATGCTGCCCAGCGCACCCACCAGCGCACCACCGGCCAGACTGTACGTCAGGATGGTGGGCCAGACGGCATCCACAGGCACCATGGCGGTGCCCATGAGCAGCTGCCACAACCCGCCCAGCGTGCTGGAGGCCTGCACGATGTAGGCATAGCCGAAGATACCGGCTACCGAGGTGATGGCACCAGAGATCAGGCCCATGGTCAGGCCCTCCACAAAAAAGGGCAGGGTGACAAGGTGGTTGGTCGCGCCCACATACTTCATGATCTCGATCTCACGGCGGCGGGCAAAAACGCTCAGGCGGATGGTGCTGCCCACCGTGATGATGCTGACCGCCATCAGCACCAGGATCACGATCTGGCCCACCTTGGTCACGGCCCGCTGGACCTCCACAAAGGTCTGGGTCATCTCAATGGGGGCGGTAACGCTGTACACGCCCGGGATGCTCTGGAAGTTCTGGCTCATGGTCTGCATCTGGCTCAGGTCTGCCAGAGAGACACGGTAGTTGGCCTTGAAGGGGTTATCATTCTCAAATTCGTCCAGCAGGACGGCGTAATCCGCCATGTACCCACGGTACTGGTTGAGCACCTCCTCCTTGGACATGTACTGCACCCGGCTCACGCCCGGGGTGGCAGTGATGCGCTCCCCTACTGACTGGATGGTGGCATCGTCGGCTTCGGGGTCCACATAGACCACCATCTCGTTCTGCTGGCCCAGATAGTTCACCATGCTGTTCACATTGACTTCCGCCAGCGTGGCAAAGGTGTTCAGGGTCATACAGACGCTCAGGGAGGCGATGCAGGCAATGGTCATGGCCCAGTGCTTGCCCAGGTTGCGCACGCCGCGCACCACAAGGAAACCGAACGTAGAAGGCTTCATCATACCAGCGACACCTCCATTTCCAGTTCCTTCGGGTCTACGGGCGGGTGGGGGATCATGGAGCCCGTGGGCACATCCGAGATGATGTGTCCGCCGGACAGGGTGACCACGCGGCGGTCAAAGTGACGGACCAGCTCGTGCTCATGGGTGACCACCAGCACAGTGATGCCCATCTCGCTGACACGCTCCAGAAGCTCCATCATCTCAAGGCTCAGCTCGGGGTCGATGTTGCCGGTGGGCTCGTCCGCAATCACCAGCTTGGGGGCGTGGGCCAGGGCGCGGGCCACAGCCACACGCTGCTGCTCACCGCCGGAGAGCAGGTCGGGGTAGACCTTTGCCTTGTCCTCCAGATGGACAAGCTCCAGCATGTAATTCACGCGCTCCTTGATCTGCTTGTGCCCGATGTTGGTAACATGCATGGCAAAGGCAATGTTCTCGTAAACGGTCATGGTGGGGATGAGCCGGAAATCCTGAAAGATGATGCCCATCTGACGGCGCAGGTAGGGGATCTTGCGGCGGCGCAGGCGGGCAACATCCTGCCCGTTCACCAGCACGCGGCCCTCGGTGGGGGTCTCCTCGCGCAGGATCAGCTTGAGCAGGGTGGATTTGCCCGCGCCCGAGTGACCCAGCAGAAAAACAAACTCGCCGTCATCCACATGGAAGTTGACATCCTCCAGGGCAGGCTTTGCGTTGTGCTTGTACTGCTTTGAAACGTGTTCAAAATCTATCATGCATTTTTCGCTCCCAATAATTTTCTCCAAACCAAAAAGAACCGGCCAGCATCGGTTTCGAGCGGCCGGTTCTGCGCCGACGGCTTTGCGCCGCAAGCGTTTGCTTAATATTTGGCCGGGTTGTTGGACAGGTACTTCTTGACCATCAACGCCACCTTAAAGACGATGGCATCGTCGAACTCACGCAGATCCAGACCGGTCAGTTTTTTGATCTTTTCCAGACGATACACCAGCGTGTTGCGGTGGACAAACAGGCCGCGGCTGGTCTCAGACACATTCAGGTTGTTCTCGAAGAAGCGCTGGATGGTGAACAGGGTCTCCTGATCCAGGCTCTCGATGCTGCCCTGCTTGAACACCTCGCGCAGGAACATCTCGCAGACAGTGGTGGGCAGCTGGTAGATCAGGCGGGCAATGCCAAGGTTGTCGTAGCGGATGATCTGCTTCTCGGTGTCGAACACCTTGCTGACCTCCATGGCGATCTGGGCTTCCTTGAAGGAGGTAGCCAGATCCTTTACGTTGGAGATGGGGGTGCCGATGCCGACCACAGCCTTGATGTAATGCTCACCGGACAGGGTGTCCACGATGCTGGCAGCCAGCTTCTCCATATCGGTGCGGTCGATGCCCTTGCGGATCTCCTTGACCAGCACGGTGTCGGTCTCGCTGATATTGAACACAAAGTCCTTCTGCTTGTCCGGGAACAGGCTGCTGACCACATCGTAAGCGGAGATGTCGCCGCCGGAGGTCACGCGCACAATAAACACCACACGGGAAACATCGGTGGCAAAGTGCAGCTCACGGGCCTTGGCGTAGATATCACCGGGCAGGATGTTGTCCAGCACCACGTTCTTGATGAAGTTGGCTTTGTCGAACTTTTCATCGTGGTACTGCTTGATGCTCTGCAGACTGATGGAGAGCAGGGCCGCAAACTGGCCCGCAGTCTCGTCCGCGCCTTCCACAAACACGGCATAGTCGTTATGCTTTGCGCTGGAGAACTGCTGATAGGTGTAGCCATCCCGTACAAAGCGGTCACCGGCCGTCAGGCGCTCTGCCATAAAGCCCTCGCGCACCTCTCCGATCAGGTTCAGCTCCGAGCAGGAGATCACAGCGCCGGTCTCATCCACCACACCGACCACACGATCGATGGCGTCTTTCATCTGGTAGATCACGCTCTGGAATACTCTATTGGCCATAAATGGATACCCCTTTTCCTCTTTTGTGCAAGCCGCAGGGGCGAGATTGTCGTTTTTAACAATTTCGCCGCTTTACATTATCTATTTTACACAAAAGAATTTACTTTTGCAACATATTTCACCAAAATATTTTTGACTTTCTTGGTGAAATTATCTTTCGGGGGTATTTTCAGGCCCAAAAAGCACTGTTTTGCGTGGTTCTTGTGAATATTTTACCGGCAAAATGTGATGTTTTTTTGAAAATCAGGTGAAAAGCAGTCAGGCTCCGGTGGTAATTGCTGTCACTTCCTCCGCAGAAAGCTCCCGCCACTGCCCCGGTGCAAGGGCCGGGTCCAGCGCAAGCCCGCCGATGGCATCCCGATGCAGGGCGTTCACGCCCGCGCCGTACACACCGAACATCCGCTTGATCTGGTGGTACACCCCCTGCCTGAGCCTGACTTTCACGGTCAGGCCGTCCGGGGTCAGAGCTTCCACCTCTGCCGGGGAGAGAGCGGTGCCATCCGCCAGCGTCACGCCCTCGGCAAAGCCCTTGCGCATCTCATCGGTCAGCGGTGTGTCAATGACCACCGTGTAGGTCTTGGAGACATGGCGCTTCGGGGCAAGGATCTCGTGGGCGAAGCCGCCGTCATCCGTCAGCAGAACAAAGCCGGTGCTGGTCTTGTCCAGCCGGCCGGCCGGGAACAGCTCCCGCCGGGGGTAGGCATCCCCGATCAGATCCACCACGGTGGTATCCCGCTTGTCGGTGGAAGCGCTCACCACGCCCTCAGGCTTGTTGAGCATCAGGTAGACGAACTGCTGGTAAGCAAGCGGCGCACCGTCCACCGCCACGCTGTCCCCTTCCCTGAGCTGGGTGTCCCCCTTTTTGCACACCGCGCCGTTCACCGTCACCCGTCCCCTGCTCAACAGGGTCTTTGCCTCGCTCCGGGTGCATTGCGCCGTCTCGGCCAGATATTTGTCTAGTCGCATAGGTTCTCCTTTTCCGGTTATAGCAAAGCTGCGCCCTGCCCAAAGGCGGAGCGCAGCGATAGATTTTGCAGTTCAGTGGACCGGAAGTTTCTCCGAGGACCGTCCGCTGGGGTGGGACCCTGCTGCCGCAGGCAGTAGGGCGGGCGATGGAATGGCCCGAGCCGTGTCCGAGGAGAAAGCTACCGGGCCACACCCTTAAACGCTCAGAGAAGCGTGCTGTTCCACAGCATCGGGGTTGGCATCAAAGATGGGCTGGAGCACATTTGCAATGAACTCCTCCACCTGCTGGGGTGCACGGCCCACAAAGTTTTCGGGCACCAGACCGGCCACGATCTCCTCCTTGGTCAGGCCAAAGGCGGGGTCGGCTGCAACGCGGTCCACCATATCGTTGGGCAGTCCCTCTTCCTTGACCTGCTTGCCGGCGGCAATGGCGTGCTGGCGCAGGCGCTCGTGGAGCTCCTGACGGTTGCCGCCCTTTTCCACGGCCTGCATCATAATGTTCTCGCTGGCCATGAAGGGCAGCTCTGCCATCAGGCGGCTGCGCACCACTTTGGGGTAGACCACGATGCCATCGGTGACATTGAGCATGATGTTCAGGATGGCATCGGCAGCCAGGAAGCCCTCGGCCATGGCAACGCGCTTGTTGGCGCTGTCGTCCAGAGTGCGCTCAAACCACTGGGTGCCGGTGGTGAAGCTGGGGTTCAGCACATCCACCATCAGGTAGCGGCTCAGGGCGCAGATGCGCTCACACCGCATGGGGTTGCGCTTGTAAGGCATGGCGGAGGAACCGATCTGGTTCTTCTCAAAAGGTTCTTCCATCTCCTTGAAGTTGGCCAGCAGACGCAGGTCGGTGGCAAACTTCATGCAGCTCTGGGCAATGCCCGCCAGAGCGTTCAGGATAAAGGCATCCACCTTGCGGCTGTAGGTCTGGCCGGACACGGGGATCACGGCATCCGGAGCAAAGCCCATCTCCCTGGCAATGGAAGCATCCACAGCGCGGATCTTGTCTGCATCGCCCTTGAACAGCTCCATAAAGGAAGCCTGGGTGCCGGTGGTGCCCTTGACACCGCGCAGCTGCAGGGTGGCAAGGCGGTGGTCGATCTCGGCAAGATCCATCACCAGCTCGTTGGCCCACAGGGTGGCACGCTTGCCCACGGTGGTGGGCTGTGCAGGCTGGCAGTGGGTATAGGCCATGCAGGGCATGTCCTTGTACTCCTCAGCAAAGCGGGAGAGCTTTGCCAGCACACCGATCAGCTTTTTGCGGATGAGCTCCAGGCCCTGCCGCATCACGATGATATCGGTGTTATCGCCCACATAGCAGCTGGTGGCACCCAGATGGATGATACCTGCTGCCTTGGGGCACTGCTGGCCGTAGGCGTAAACGTGGCTCATCACATCATGGCGCACCAGCTTCTCGCGCGCAATGGCGACCTCATAGTTGATGTCGTCCACATGGGCTTCCAGCTCGGCCACCATTTCGGGGGTGATATTGGTCAGGCCCTGCTCCATCTCGGCCCGGGCCAGCGCCACCCACAGGCGGCGCCAGGTGCGGAACTTGTTGTCATCCGAGAAGATGTACTGCATCTCATCGGAAGAATAACGGGTAGAGAAGGGGCTGATATAACGATCATGCTGTGACATTGGTTGTTTCCTCCTGAAAGTAACTCCCCCAGCCGCCTTCCGGCGACAGCCCCCTCAAAGAGGGGGCCTTTCAGCCTCCCTCGGAGAGGGAGGTGGCATCGCGTCAGCGATGACGGAAGGAGTTTTTCTCTATTCTACCATCAAACCTTGAAATAGTCTACGCCGCCTTCAAAGATCGGCTGATATTTATCGCCGGTGACGTTCTTGTACAGGTACTCGCCGCTGCGCTCCGAGTGGCCCATCTTGCCGAACACGCGGCCGTCCGGGCTGGTGATGCCCTCAATGGCCAGCAGAGAGCCATTGGGGTTGTAGCGCTGATCCATGGTGGGCTCGCCCTCCAGATCAACATACTGGGTAGCCACCTGGCCGTTGGCAACCAGCTGATCCAGCACATTCTGGGGTGCCACAAAGCGGCCCTCGCCGTGGCTGATGGCGATCTCGTACTCGCTGCCTGCATCGCAGTGGGACAGCCAGGGGCTGCCGGTGGATGCAACGCGGGTGCGCACCAGCATGCTCTGGTGGCGGCCGATGGTGTTGAAGGTCAGGGTCGGGTCATAGGCCGTGATGGGGCGGATATCGCCGTAGGGCACCAGACCCAGCTTGATCAGGGCCTGGAAGCCGTTGCAGATGCCCAGCATCAGACCGTCGCGGTGCTGCAGCAGGTCGCGGACCGCCTCGGTGACCGCAGGGCTGCGGAAGAAGGAGGCGATGAACTTGGCGCTGCCGTCCGGCTCGTCGCCGCCGGAGAAACCGCCGGGCAGCATCACGATCTGGCTCTCGCCAATGGCCTTGACCAGTGCCTCGCAGCTGGCGGTAACGTCCGCCGGGGTCAGGTTGCGGATGACCAGGATCTCAGGGTCGGCACCGGCGCGGGCAAAGGCCCTGGCGGTGTCGTACTCGCAGTTGGTGCCGGGGAACACGGGGATGATCACCCTGGGCTTTGCCACACCGATCTTGGGGGCAGCAGGGGCGTTCAGCTTGCCGTTGATCTTTTCCACAGTGGGGCCTGCCTTGCGGTAGGGGTACACAGGCTCCAGCTTGCTCTCCCAGATCTCCTGCAGCTCAGCCATATCCAGCGTCTCGCCGCAGCTTTCAAAGGTATACTCCCTGGTGGTCTCGCCCAGCAGCTCGCCTGCGGGGGAATCAGAGACCATTTCCAGCACGATGGAGCCGTACATGGGCTCGAACATCCGGTGGGTGGGCATATCAGCGCGCATCTTGAAGCCGATGCGGTTGCCCAGGCCCATCTTGAACAGGGCCTCGGCAATGCCGCCGTAGCCCACGGCGCAGGCAGATGCCACCATGCCCTCTTCGATCATCTGCTCCACGATCTTGTAGTTTGCCTTCAGGGAGAAGAAGTTGGGGCAGCCGGTCTCGGGGTCCAGAATGGGCCGGATGAGGACAACAGTGCTCTCAGGCTTCTTGAACTCGGTGGAGACCACCTTGCTGGCCTTGCCGATGGCAGTGGCAAAGGAGACCAGCGTGGGGGGCACATCCAGCTGCTCGAAGGAGCCGGACATGCTGTCCTTGCCGCCGATGGAGGCAATGCCCAGACCAATCTGGGCATCCAGAGCACCCAGCAGGGCGGCCAGCGGCTTGCCCCAGCGCTCGGGCTTGGTGCCCAGTCGCTCAAAGTACTCCTGGAAGGTCAGGTAGGCATCCTCATAGCGGAAGCCGGAGGCCACCAGTTTGGTGACGCTGTCCACCACGGCCATCCGTGCGCCGATATACTGGTTGGCGCTCATCAGGTAGGGGTTGTAGCCCCAGGCCATGCCGGAGCAGGTGTTGGTCTCGCCATCCACGGGCAGCTTTGCCACCATGGCGTTCTGGGGGGTCAGCTGGTGAGCACCGCCAAAGGGCATCAGGACGGTGGCGGCACCAATGGTGCTGTCGAACCGCTCGGAAAGGCCCTTCTTGCTGCAGATGTTCAGGTCGCCCACCATGTTCTTCATCTTCTGGCTGAAGGTCAGGCCCTCCCACTGGGGCTGCCAGACCGTGGCCTTTTCCACATGGACCTTCTGGTGCTTCTCGGCACCGTTGGAGTTCAGGAACTCGCGGCTGATGTTCACGATGGACATGCCGTTCCACACCATGTTCAGGCGGGGCTCAGCCGTCACCTTTGCCACCGGAGTGGCCTCAAGGTTCTCTTCGTTGGCGAGAGCAATGAACTTGTCCACGTCCTCGGGGGCCAGCGCCACAGCCATGCGCTCCTGGCTCTCGCTGATGGCCAGCTCGGTGCCGTCCAGACCCTCGTACTTCTTGGTGACCTTGTTCAGGTCGATGTACAGGCCGTCGGCCAGCTCACCGATGGCAACGGACACACCGCCTGCACCAAAGTCGTTGCAGCGCTTGATCATCCTGCAGGCATCCTCGCGGCGGAACAGGCGCTGCAGCTTGCGCTCGATGGGAGCGTTGCCCTTCTGCACCTCGGCACCGCAGTGCTCAAGGCTGTCCAGCTTGTGGGCCTTGGAGGAGCCGGTAGCGCCGCCCACACCATCACGGCCGGTGCGGCCGCCCAGCAGAACGATGACATCGCCGGGGGCGGGGCACTCGCGGCGGACGTGGGAAGCGGGGGTAGCGCCTACAACGGCGCCGATCTCCATGCGCTTTGCCACATAGCCGGGATGATAGATCTCGTCCACCTGACCGGTAGCAAGGCCGATCTGGTTGCCGTAGGAGGAATAGCCGGCAGCTGCGGTGGTCACCAGTTTGCGCTGGGGCAGCTTGCCGGGCAACGTCTCACTGACCGGCTTGAGCGGGTCGCCTGCGCCGGTGACGCGCATGGCCTGATAGACGTAGCTGCGGCCGGACAGCGGGTCACGGATGGCACCGCCGATGCAGGTAGCCGCACCGCCGAAGGGCTCGATCTCGGTGGGGTGGTTGTGGGTCTCGTTCTTAACAGGAACAGCCAGTCCTCGTCCTTGCCGTTCACATCGCACTTGATCTTGACGGTGCAGGCGTTGATCTCGTCGGACTCGTCCAGATTTTTCAGGATGCCCTGCTTCTTCAGCTCCTTGGCACCGATTGTGGCAAGGTCCATCATGCAGCGCGGCTTGTTCTCGCGGCCCAGATCGGCGCGCATGGCCATGTAGCGGTCAAAGGCCTTCTGCACCACGGCATCGTCGATCTGCACATCGTCCAGAATGGTGCCGAAGGTGGTGTGGCGGCAGTGATCGGACCAGTAGGTGTCGATCATCTTGATCTCGGTGATGGTGGGGTCGCGCTGCTCGGAGCGGAAATACTCCTGGCAGAACTTGATGTCGCCCAGATCCATGGCCAGGCCGTTCTCGTCGATGAACTTCTTCAGGCCCTCTTCGTCCAGCTGGTTGAAGCCGTCCAGCACCGCCACAGCGGTGGGCACGGGGTACTCCATTTTCAGGGTAGCCTTCTTGTCCAGCGAAGCCTCACGGGCCTCCACCGGGTTGATGACATATTTTTTGATCTCGGCCAGCTGCTCGTCGGTCAGGGCACCTTCCAGCAGGTAGACGCGGGCAGAGCGCACCAGCGGGCGCTCGCCCTGGCTGATGAGCTGGATGCACTCGGCGGCGGAATCGGCACGCTGGTCGAACTGGCCGGGCAGGTACTCCACGGCAAATGCCGTGCCCTCGTGCTCCGGCAGCTGGGCATAGGTGTTGTCCACCGGCGGCTCGCTGAACACGGTGCTGACGCACTGGTGGAACAGCACCTCATCGATGCCCTCCACGTCGTAGCGGTTGAGCAGGCGCAGGCCGGTGAGCGACCGGATGCCCAGCAGGCCGGTGAGCTCGTTCTTCAGGCCGTTTGCCTCGACGTCAAAGCCGGGCTTTTTTTCCACATAAATACGATAGACCATGGGTAAGTTCCCCCTTAATCATTTTACTGCTTTCTGCCAGTGCCTTCAGCGCACGCAGGCCGATGTCGCTGCGCTTGTGCTAGCTTGTCCGAAATGGATCTTCTCGGCTGCCTCATAGGCGTGGC
>ENA-OQDT01000615-OQDT01000615.1-human-gut-metagenome-genome-assembly--contig:-NODE-615-length-23123-cov-11.678814_pt1 | contig 23123 bp, 20 predicted proteins | sample MGYA00242786_ERZ504617 | MGnify/ENA primary metagenome ERZ504617 (study PRJEB26092, sample SAMD00036337) | human gut metagenome | host: Homo sapiens | study: EMG produced TPA metagenomics assembly of...
ACTGAATATTTTCAACTTGATTGTTCCCATAGTAACTATTCCTTATATATATAGAGTGCTTTCGCCGGAGGCTATGGGGAATTTTGAATATGCCAATACTTTGTTCTGTTATTTCAATCTTTGTGGAGCATTGGGTATATATACTTATGGCATAAGGGAGATAAGTCGCATAAGAGATGACAGCGAGAAAGTGAATGAAATTTATTCGTCCTTATTTTCCATTGGAATATTTAGTAATCTTTTCGTATGTGGTATTTTTGTAGCATTAGCATTTGGTGTCTTTCATGATACACCGCTGTTTCGCTTAATGCTGGTTTTCAGTTTGAGTATAATAGCTAATATTTTTTTATACAGAATGGATAAATGAGGCATTCGAAGACTTCCGCTTCATTACTATAAAAACAGCTATCATACGTTTGCTCTATGTTGCTGCAATTTTTCTTGTAATCAAAACACCGGATGATTTATGGAAATATGCTGCTTTGATTGTAGTTTCCAACTTTTTAAATTATATATGTAGCTTTATTTATTCTAAACGGTACACTCATTTCAAATTACTCTCTATCCGTTTTTCTCGGTACGATTTGCAGAAATATCTTCCTGCTTTATTCTTTATATTAATTTTGAAGAATAGCAATATGTTTTATACTGTACTGGACCGCATAATGTTAGGTAGCTTTGAAGGCAGTCAAAGCGTAGCCTATTATTCTGTGGGGCAGCGGATAATGGAGATGATACGTGCTTTATTGATTACAATAACCTATGTGTCTTTACCCCGGCTTTCTTATTATCTAAGTAATGATGTCTCGCTCTATCGGGATAATTTGCAAAAATTGGTTCGTGTGGGCTTTTTACTGTCTTTACCCTTGTCTGTGGGTTTATGCTTGTTGGGCAAAGATATTGTGACATTATTTGCCGGTGAGCAATATCTTGCAGCCGTTTATCCACTTAGTGTGTTTGCTGTCCGAATAGTCACTCTTTTAATAGAGAATATTACAGCGACACAGATATTGTTTCTGCACAACAGAGAAAAAATAGTAGTAATTATCAATATTGTATGGGGAATAGGAAATTTAGTTTGCAATTATTTCTTGTTTCGTTGGGGTGTACTTTCCCCTATGACAGCAATACTTTCGACTTTATGTATGGAATTTGGGGTGCTTGTTACTGAATTCTATTATATAAAGCGATATTTACATATTCAAGTTTTGATATTCTGTAAACAGACCTTACGATATTTCTTTTTTGCATTATTGTTTGTCCCTGTAACATACGGAATTAAACACTACTCAACAAATGAATGGTTAAGTTTTGCGCTTTCTATCATTAGTTGCATAATGCTATATAGCTTGTGTCTTCATCTATCGAAAGATGAGATTTTTCAAACGATAGTTCAAAAAGTTAAGAATATAGTTGTCTCTCCGTTTATGTTGCGTAGTTAATCGGACTTGACCTTTAAGACTTTTCTGTGATATTAATTGAATAAACATACTAAAACAATGAAAGATTTCAGCTTTATCTATCGATTGGCAGATAGATTCCATGCAAATAAGGTATTACGTTTCCTATTTTTGAAGCCGTATAGAAAATATAAATATCATGTATCTTTATATAAAAAGAAAGCATTTCATGAGCGTGCTCATACGGTATTGACACTCTTTTATGAGGCATTGAAAGATATTGATTGTTTATGTTGGCTTGATTTTGGTACTCTAATCGGAGCTGTCCGTGAAAAACGGTTTTTATTGCACACGATGATGATATTGATGTGGGTATGTTTCTAAAAGATCGCCCCAAGAATTTAGAGAAACATCTGGCAAGACATGGCTTCAAAAGAAGTCGCCATATTATGGTAGATGATGGTCAAGAAGCTTTGGAGGAAACTTATACATTGCAAGGAGTTTCTATTGATATTTTCTATTTTCATCTATCAGAATATGGCAATAAGATGTATTGTTATGAATTTGTGACAGATCCAGATAGATTGCCACGTGAGTTTATGGATGAGGTGGGAGGTTTTTGGACTATGAAAGATACGTTTCCATATCAAGGGTTTAGTAATCACAGTTTCTTAGGACTTACAGTGAAAATTCCATCGAATTATGATGAACATCTGAAAGCACATTATGGGAATTATATGGAACCTGATTCTGATTGGGATTCATTTTTCAAAGCACAAAATACAGCATTAATGAAAGATAAAATAGGTACATTAATTTGGAAATAAGATTCCAAAAGGCTGGAAAAATGAGAACATACATCATCAATTTAAAGCGTTCTGTAGATAGACGAATCTACATGGAAGGACAATGCCGAAAACTTCCATTTTTGAATGTAGAGTATATTAATGCTGTGGACGGGAGGAACATGAGTCCGGACGAACGGACAGCAGCGTTTGATGAAAAGGAATTTGAGAAGCGCTACTCGGTAAAAGTCCGTCCGGGCGAAATAGGCTGTACGCTCAGCCACCAGAAATGCTATAAGAAGATTGTGGAGGAACGTCTTCCGTATGCCCTTATATTGGAAGATGATATTTCTTTGTCTGTGGATATTAAAGCCGCATTGGAAAAAATAGGAGAGATGATGCAGACAGACATTCCTACGGTTGTTTTATTGTCGGGGTGGTATTGGTATGGCAATATAACTCATCTGGAAGGAGAGTACAAGCTGGCTAATGTGTATGATGCTTTCTTGACTCACTCGTATGTGATAAACCTCGCTGCGGCAAAGCTTTTGATAGAGACACGCCCTTATATCACTGCGGATGACTGGTATTACATCCGTCATAAAGGTGTGAAACTGCAAGCTGTTTTACCACACCTGATAAATCAGCTATGGGATGGTGATTTGACAACCACTGTCAATGTAGAGCCAGGCAGAAATAAAAGTCTGAAATGGAAATTACTCAATTTACCACGTTTGTCAACAATGAAGTTTTTAAAGTTTATAGGACATTTTGAAGAAGCATAATATGATTAAGGTATCCGTTATCATTCCGGTTTATAATGTAGAAAAATATATAGAGCATTGTGCACGTTCTTTAATGGAACAAACATTAATGGATATAGAATATATTTTTGTAGATGATTGTACTCCCGATCACAGTATGGAAATTCTTCAACGGGTTCTGACAGATTATCCTGAACGGCTGGAAAACATACGGATAATTCATCACACACAGAATTCCGGTTCAGCAGCTGTAAGAAATACGGGATTACAGATAGCCCAAGGAGAGTATATCATACATTGTGACAGTGACGATTGGGTTGAACCGGATATGTATAAGGCAATGTATGCCAAAGCTAAAGAAACGGATGCGGACATTGTAGTTACAGATTTTTATTATGAATGCGCAGACCACACTTCTATTCAAGAGCAAAACTATCCGGACAATCCTTTGTTTTGTGTAAAAAAAAATGTTGGCTGGAGAGTTACACTGTGGTACTTGGAATAAATTGGTCAGAAAAGCAATTTATGTAGAGAATAATATATCTTTTCCTGATGGTGTGAATATGTGGGAGGATGTATTGACAACCATCTCGCTTTGCTTCCATTCTGCGAAAATTGTGTATTTGCCTAAAGCTTATTATCATTATGTACAGTTCAATGCAAACTCATATACGCAACGTATGTCTGAAAAATCTCTCCGAAACCAGATAGAAGCAATAAAAAGGCTTGAAATCTTTTTATACGATAATGATTTAGAAGAACTGAATCATGAGCTGTGTTATATGAAATTGACTGTAAGACTATGTCTGTTGTTAAATAGCAAAGGGGAACAACAAAAAAAATGGAGTGATTTATATCCGGAAGCAAATGCTTGTATATTGACCTATAAAGAAATGTCCGGTTATTGGCGTATCGCATTGAAACTCGCATCTTGGAGGATGCTTTTTGCGTTTAATGTGATGGCTTACGGGAGTAGATGGATAAAGATTTGTTTGGCTAAAGTTATCTAATGTATTTAGAAGCGTAGAACAACCAAAAACAACCAGAAATACTCAAGCGTAAATCTTTATCTATCAGCATATTCTAAAAATTAACACTTTTCGGCTGCTTTTTGATGCTTCCCAAATTTCCACATATTTTTGAGACGTATTTCTGACGTGGAGAATTTGTGGAGCTTGTTTTTTGTCACATCATGCAGACAGTTCACAAGGGTTTACAACCGTTTACGACAAGCGACAGCAACCGTTCCTTCTTGCAGCGATGGTAACATCGTGCAGAAAGGCGACAACGGTTGACTTCCGTTTACTTCCATTCACCATTTCAGGGATACACGATTAAAGGAATGAACCAGTAAACGATAAAGCAGCATGAAAACAACCAGAAAATGCAGTTTTTGCGGCAAGTCATTTGTAACCCGGAGCGGGGTACAGAAATATTGCAGCGAGGCTTGTCAGGCGGAAGCCAAACGAGCCAGAACGGAACAGAAAAACAATCTTTTCAAAGTCGCCCAACCCTTGATGGAGATACAGCATCAGGAGTATCTCACCTTTTCCAAAGCAGCCACGCTCATGGGCTGTTCCCGGCAGTATGTTTACAAACTTGTAGCCCTCGGCAAGCTGAAAGCCTCACGCATCAGCAACCGCATGGCATTCATCCGCAAGGCAGACATCGAGCGGATGCTGGAGGGCAACCCTTACCATCGTGTCCTGCCCGGCTGCACTTCCACACCGAAAAAAGCCGCTTCATCTTCTTTGCCTGCCAAAAGAGAAAAGAGGGAAAAGGATATAGATGAAGTAATGGACTTCTATTCAGGTGAGAATGTGATGTCGCTCTTCAAGGTCAAGCAGTCGTGGCTCTATACCACCGCCAAGCGTAACCGCATCCCCATCTGCCGCATCGCTGGGAAGAACTATTACAGCAAGAAGCATGTTGACGAGTTTTTCGGTGTGGCTGTAGATACAAGCAATATCACTGACTGGCTCCTGATTGAAGAAGCGGAAGAACTGTTCGGCATGAAGCCGACCGCACTCCGGGCATACGCCCACCGCCACAAGATACCGACCAAAAGAGAATACGGGCGCACCTACTACTCCAAATCCCATTTGGATGAACTCCGCAGGACAGACCTCATAAACGATGAACGCTACTACACCGTGGAACAAGTCCGGCAGATTTACGGGCTTTCCTCAGCCAACATCAGCCATATCGTCAAGGTGAAGCGCATCGAAAAGATAAAGGTCGGAGTGAAAAACCTGCTTTTGCGCTCCGATGTGGAGCGTGTCATGGCTGAAAGGGAGAAACAACCGTGAGCAACCGACATTTCCGGAAAATTATTTCAAAATGATTGCCGTGGAGGTATTCACGGTTGTTTCACGTTGTTCCTTTGTCACCGTAAACACGGGGACACCTCCGAAAATGTACAACCAGTTAAAACAACATCATTATGAGCAAATGCAAGACAGTTACCTTGCGCAAGCGCAAGATTAAGAACGGTACACAGTATTCGCTGTGTCTGGACTATTATCCCGGCTATCGTGACAACACCACCATGAAAGTGATTACACGTGAAGCTCTGGGAATTTACATTTTCGCCAAACCCGCCAATCAGCAGGAGCGTGACTTCAACGCACGCATGATGAAAAAGGCGGAGATACTTCGCAACAGGCGTTACGAAGCCATCTTCAACGAAAATAACGGCTTCTTTGACAAAGCCAGGATGAAAGGGGATTTCCTCGCCTACTTCAAGGAGCTGGCAGAGAGGAAGAATATCAAGTGGCAGCACGTTTACAAGCACTTCGAGCGGTTCGTGAACGGCAAATGTACCTTTGAGGAGGTGGACGTGGACTTGTGCCGCAAGTTCATGGAATACCTGCTTAACGCACCCCAATCCATACACACCAACCAAAAACTGCATGTCAATTCTGCGGCAGGCTACTGGTCGGCTTTCCGTGCGGTACTTCACACCGCCTACCGGGACAGGAAGATAAAGGAGAACCCAAACGGATTCTTAGACCGCATCGAGTGTATTCCCACCATGAGGGAACATCTGAGCCAAGAGGAACTGATATGGCTTGCCGAAACCCCTTGCGAGGAAGATGTCTTGAAAAGGGCTTTTCTTTTCGCCTGCCTGACCGGACTGCGGAAGAGCGACATCAGGCAGCTCACTTGGCAGCAGATACAGCCGTACACCAACGGTAAGATGTTTGTGACCACCCGTATGCAGAAGACGAAGCAGATTGTACACAACCCCATCAGTGATGAAGCCTACGGGCTGCTCGGAGAACGGTGCGAGGGGCTTATCTTTGACGGATTCAAGGACAAGATGCTTCAAGGACCGCTCAAACGCTGGCTCTTGGCGGCAGGCATTACCAAGAAGATAACCTTTCACTGCACCCGGCATTCATTCGGAAGCCTGCACGTGGAAATGGGTACGGACATGGCTGTCATACAAGCCTATATGGGACACAAGAACATTACCACCACACAGATTTATTCCAAGATGGCGGCACAGCAGATGTGCGAGGTCGTGGACAAGATAACCCTGAAACGCAAGGAGACATAAGGCATCCTCAAAGTCCGGGATATTCATAGGAAGCGGTTATTGCGTGGAGCTTTAACCGCTCCCTATGTTTTTTACCCACCATTCCTTAAAAAGTCCTTAAAGTACGATAATCGGGTACGATTTCGGACATTTGGTGAAAAACATTGAAAAAGAAACCACTAACCAAGGATAATGAGCAATAATTGGAAGAAGACTATTAAATTTGCGAAAACAGCAACAAGTAACAACCGAATAAGACAAGAAACATGGAACCGTCCGTAAAAGACAAACATATCATTTGGGGATTTGTCGGCTTTGCCATCCTCCTAATATCTTCCATAGCGACACTGGTTGTCGCAGATAAATTCAATCAGGACAACTTTGTGCGTCTGATAGTCTTTGTATGCAGCAACCTCCTTGGCTGGCTGCTCTATTTCTCTTTCCAGACAGTCATTTTCGACACATACGAAATCTACCGAATCAAGTTCGGCAAGAAAAAGACACCTGTCGAAATTGCAGAAGTTCGGGAAGACCAGCCCCAAGATGCACACAAGCCTGTACCCCCGGCATCAATGTCGACAGGAGGGGAAGCAGCCCCGGATATAAGACCGACAGAGATTGCCATATCTCCGGAACTTCACGAGAAAAACCGTGCCGACTACGAGGACAGGGAGCAGCGGGAAAATGAAGAGCGCATCGCTATGGTCATGGAATACATCCATTTCATTATGCCCCGAATTGCCGACAAGGAGACCGTGAACCACATCTGTGGTGAGGTCAACAACTGGATGCGGCTTCACAGTTACAAGCCCAAGCCAATAAAAGGACGGCTGACCAAAGACATTTCAAACATTCCGCTCCGGCATTTCGTGTGGAATATCTCCGAGCGTTTCATGTACAAGAAATACTACACGGGGGACAACCGTGCCCGCTTCATCAGCACCCTTTTTCCACGGGAGTTTGCCGATACGGACATAGCGACCATCAAGAACTTCAAGGTAGAGCCGTTAAAGACACTGATTCCCATTGACGAGCCGGAAAACGGCAGACTGGATTTCCATTATCCGGCAGATTATGTACGGAAATAGTATAACCAGCCTTTCCATAACCAATAATCGTAAGTATTCAACAACAGATAACTATCTGTTCTACACCGCTTCCCGAATAATTTTGCCCGTCATTCACGGTTGGGCATCATTATTCGGGAATTATTTTGCAATGACCATTCGTGGAAGTATTCACAGCTGTATCATTCCAGTCCTTTGCGCCAAGCCTTACAAAAGAGGCGACTACGCAAATGGAAAAAACAGTGATTACATTCAACGACCTCCCGGAGGTCGTGGCTCAGCTTCGGGACGAGGTGATGAGCCTGAGAAACCTGCTTACCGAGCAGCGCAGTGTGAACAATGCAAAGGCGGTGGACACCCATGTCCCCATGTCAGTGGAAGAGGCGGCGGAATATCTGGGCATTCCCAAAGGCACGCTCTACATGAAGCTGTCAGAGGGAAGCATTCCCGCCACCAAACCCGGCAAACGATATTGCCTTTACAGGGACGAACTGGACAAATGGCTGGAATCCTCCCGTAAGAATCCCGTACCCCTGTCCGATGAGGAACTGAGCGAATCCTTATCTTCCTCCCACCGCCGCAAACCCGCTCCACGTAATTGGTAAACGTCATGGAAGAGGACAAGAATTATATCAGTCTGATACATGGCGACCTGACGAGGGCGACCCAAGTGCAGCACGGAATGCCGGACAGCATCGGTGTAATGAGTATCAAGACCGCCAACCGGACGATACTTGAAGCATCGCTGTTGCCCACGCCCCGTGCGCTGTGGGACAGTTTCTGGTATGAGGGGGAACTGTCCTGCCTCTTTGCGGATTCCAATGTGGGCAAGTCCATCCTTGCTGTGCAGATAGCCGACCGTATCGCCCGGACGGACAATGTGCTGTATCTGGATTTTGAACTGTCCGAAAAGCAGTTCCAGCTCCGCTATACCAACGAGCATGGGAAGCCCTACACCTTTCCCGAAAGGCTGTACCGGGTTTCGCTTGACTGCAATTCGTTGCTGGAAGCCGATTTCGAGGAAGCCATCATGGGAGGTATCGAACAGATGGCTCTGCAAACCGGGTGCAAGATTTTCATCGTTGACAATCTTACCTATCTGTGCTGTGCTATGGAGAAGGGCGATGCGGCAGGACGGCTGATGATACAGCTCAACAACCTCAAAAAGAAATACGGGTTGTCCGTCCTTGTGCTGGCGCATACGCCAAAACGCTCTTTGGACTGCCCCATCACGTCCAACGACCTTGCCGGCAGCAAACGGCTCTACAATTTCTTTGACAGCGTGTTCGCCATCGGGAAGAGTGCGCAGGATGGAGAGCTTCGCTATGTAAAACAGCTCAAAGTCCGATATGGGACATTCTCCCACGATGCGGACAATGTAATCATCTATGAGATTGAGAAGGTGGACGCTTTCCTGCAATTTGTGTTCAGGGGCTATTCAACGGAAAAAGAACACCTGAAAAAACTTGGCGACAATGAATCCAGCCAGAGGGACTGCCAAATATTACAATTGTCCCGGTCGGGAAAGTCCGTCAGGGAAATAGCCTCACAGGTAAATTGCGGAAAATCCACTGTCAGCCGGATAATCCAGCGCAACAGGAAAGTGGAGGAATCTACTGTTCCAAGTGTCCCGCTGTCCCAACCCGGAGGAAACGGGACGGTGAGACAATATGGGACAGGTGGGACAACGGAGGAAACAAGGCAGACGGAGTTGTTTATCGGTCAGGAAAGAGAGGAGGACAAGCCATGAAACAACCTGTACATATCTGTATGAAGGATAATCGCCTTGTTTATCAGAACGGTAATAGTACAAGCGGGAATCTGATTTCCCAAAGTGTCCCAAGGTGTCCCACTGTCCCGACCCACAGGACGTGGGACAATGGGACAGGACGGTAATAATTTCATTGAAAAATAGAGGAGGCAAGCAATGGGTAATTATACATTACAGAAATATAAAGGAACGGCAACACGGCATACCTGCCCCAGCTGCGGGGACAAGCGTTCTTTCACATACTATGTGGATGAAAGCGGTACGCCCCTGCACCCGTCTGTCGGCAGGTGCAACCATGAAAGTAGCTGCGGGTATCATTACACTCCAAAGGAGTATTTCCATGACCACCCCGAATGCCGTACTGCCAACGGTTTATCTTTTGGCAGGCAGAGGTCAGAACGGAAGTCTGTGCAGATACCACCACAAGCAACCATAGGCTGCATACCGCCAAAGTATGTGGAGAGGTCGCAAAGCGTGCATAGCAATTTTTTCCGCTTCATTTCATCGCTCCTTGGTTCCTATTACGGCAGCACGGCAAAGGAAGTGTTGAAGAGGTTGCTGGAAGAGTACCGTTTGGGAGCTACCCGTGACGGGGCTGTCATCTTCTGGCAGATAGACCGCACAGGCAGGGTACGCACGGGCAAGGTGATGCAGTACAATCCCAATGACGGACACCGTGTCAAGGACGGACAGGCATCGGCAGTGGACTGGATACACAGCCTGCTTAAAAGGCGGCATGAGCTGGCAGAGGAATGGCAACTGTCCCAATGCTTGTTCGGTGAACACCTGCTGGGCACTTATCCTGACAAGGTCGTGGTCTTGGTGGAATCTGAAAAGAGTGCCGTTATCGGCTCTGCCATCTTCCCCGGCTATGTATGGCTGGCGACAGGCGGCAAGAGCCAGTTGGGAGAGGAAAAGCTCCGTGTGCTGACCGGGCGCACCGTGCTCTTCTTTCCCGATGCGGACGGATATGAGGAATGGAAACAGCGTGCCGAAAACATGACTTTTTGCAAGACGGTCGTGTCCGACATCATTGAGAAGAATGCCACCCCGGAACAGAAAGCGGCACACATAGACATAGCCGACTGGATTGTCTTCCAGATACGGGAAAGCAAAATAAATTGTACAGCCGACCACTTGGTGGAGGCGGAAAGAATCCTCTGCCGGATGATAGAAAAGAATCCCGTCCTGCAAAAGCTGATAGATGATTTTGACCTCGTACTGGTCGGTGCATCCCCAATCGGCAGCAGCGGCGAAAACCCTCCATAACGGAGAAGAATGGAAGCCGTAGGCTGTGGGTAAAAGACAATGGCTTGCCATTGATATAGCCCACTATAACTACACGCTCCGCTTTCGTAGTTGTGGGCTCTCCCGAGGGGATTAAGGCTTTGCCCTAATAACCCACTCAGGGCGTTTCACCCCTGAGAACCCAGAGCAAAGAGTGACCCTCTCTTTGCAATCTTCGCTTATGGGTTGCACCCCTAAGAACCCCGTGCGGTTATGAGCGGACAGCAATAAGTTTAATCAACAACCCAAATCAAATTTTGAGAATATGGCTACAAAAAGCAGCATACACATCAAGCCTTGCAAGACCTCGTCAAGCGAGGCTCATAACCGAAGGACTGCCGAGTATATGCGCAATATCGGCAAGTCCAAAATCTACATCGTGCCCGAACTCACTGCCAATAATGAGCAGTGGATAAATCCCGGCTTCGGCAATCCCGACCTGCAGGCGCACTATGACTACATCAAGCAGATGGTCAAGGAAAAGACAGGTCGTGCCATGCAGGAAAAGGAGCGTGAACGCAAGAGAAAGAACGGAAAGATAATCAAGGTGGCGGGATGCTCGCCAATCCGTGAGGGCGTGTTGCTCATCCGACCGGACACGACACTGGCAGACGTGCACAAGTTTGGCGAGGAATGCCAAAGACGTTGGGGCATCACACCGCTCCAAATCTTCCTGCACAAAGACGAGGGGCATTGGCTGGGCGGACAACCCACCCAAGAAGACAAAGAAAGTTTCAAGGTGGGCGAAAAATGGTTCAAGCCAAATTACCATGCGCATATCGTGTTCGACTGGATGAACCATGACACAGGCAAGAGCCGCAAGCTCAATGACGAGGATATGACCGAAATGCAAAGTCTGGCATCCGACATTCTCCTGATGGAGCGTGGGCAGTCAAAGGCTGTTACAGGCAAGATACATTTAGAGCGAAACGATTTCATCATTGAGAAGCAGAAAGAGGAAATGAAGCGTCTTGACGCTACAAGGCAGTACAGGGAGCATCAGTTGGAAATAGCGAATAAGAAAATGCAGGAAACGGAAACCATAACCAACGCCCTTATCGAAAAGGCAAATGAAAAGGAACGGCAGAGTGAATACCTTGACAGGGCTATCAGCGAGAAACGCTCCAAGCTGAACAGGGAAAAAGGGAGCGAACTTCTGAATGCCGCTGTCGGCTGGGCTACCGGGAAATCGAAAGCCCTGAAAAATGAAATAGAGGATTTGCGCAGCGAAATTTCCACGCACGAGGAAACCATTGAGCGGTTACAGGATAAAATCCAGACCATACAGAGTGACCACCACCGGGAACTGATGAAACTGGAAAGTAGGCATCAATCAGAGTTGAGCCGCAAGGAAGCAGAACATGCACAGGAAACCACAAGGCTTAAAAACCGGATTGCATGGCAAAGCCATATCATCGGCTGCCTCAGTTTCCTGCTGCTAAAAACAAACGACATCTTCCGCAAGGCTGTTCACTGTATTGTTCATTTTGCCCGTGATTATTACAAGCCCCGTTTTGATACGGAACAGGTGTCGGACATCAAAAGTGCCCTTAACCTGTTTGGGGAGGACAGGCAATCACATCGGGCGGCAGGTGATTTCCTGTATTTCACAGCCAAGCAAAAGGGCGGGTTTGACAATCGGGAGCAAATCAAAGCCAGACGGGAAGTAGATAATGTGGTAGAGGGACATTATGACCAACAGCAGAAAAGAGGTTTTTCTATGAGAAGATAATTCTCTTAATTTGTATAATAACTTTTTGTAATAAGAATAGCCTAATAGAGTTTTAGGATTCCATTAGGCTATCTTGTTCTATTTTACGCTAACTTTCGTCATCTGAATCCGCATAAAGTTCGCATTGACGGATAACGGTTTCGAGGGCTGCTTCTTGTTCTTCAGGCGGGTACTTGTACTTTTTGAGCAATCGTTTTACCAGAGAGCGCATCTTGGCACGAGCTGATTCTTTCTGTCGCCAATCAATGGTTTTACTACTGCGTAAGGCTTCAGTCAATTCCTTTGCCATAGCAACAAGTTGGTCGTTTTCATAGAAATCCCGTACAGCTTGCGGTTTTGTCAAGGCATCATAAAAAGCTTGTTCTTCTTCGGTCAGCCCCAATTCAGACGCTTGTTCTGCATTAGCTTTCAACTCTTGTGCCATTTTAAGCAGTTCCTTGATAACTTCCTCGTTGGAAATCAATCCACGCAAATATTCGGCAAGACGGGCATCGAGCATTTCGCTGAATTTCTCGGCTTCAACCATTCTCTTTTTAGCGTGCTTTTTTATATGCTCTTCAAGCAAGCGTTTGAGCAGTTCGAGTGCAAAGTTTTTCTCTTTCATCTCGGCAATTTCTTTCAGGAAATTCTCATCAAAAAGAGAAAATTCAGAGCCTTTGGTATTGAGTATTTCCACCACGCCATCTGCTTTGATTGCGACTTTGAGCAACTGCGTAATACGCTCATCTATGATTTTTCGAGTAATCTGCTTATTCCCGGAAAGACGTGACAGTAATGTCCTTACAGCTTCAAAATATGCCTCTTCAAAACGCTCAGTAGGAGTCAGCAAACTGCGACAAAGTGAAGCCGCTTGCGACAAACGCTTGCTTTCTTCCATAAAGACTTTTTGAGCTTCAGAAGAAACTTTATCTTGAGCAGCAGGTTCTGATGGGACAAGATTATTCTTATCAAGTAACACATTTACACCACCTCTAATGAGGTTGGCTCGTTGCAGATTTGAACAATCAGAAAAAGCAGAATAATCATAGCCGTTCAGACATTCCCGACATCGCTTTAAAGCTGAAACAAACTGCTGATAAGCGGTTGTCTTGATATTTGGGTCTCCGAAGCGTTTTTTGTCGCGTCCTGTATAATCGTGCATGGCTTTTTTCAGAGCTTTGGCAATACCGATATAATCCACCACCAAACCGCCGCTTTTTTCAGGAAATACACGGTTTACCCGAGCGATAGCCTGCATCAGATTATGTCCTTTCATCGGCTTGTAAACATACATTGTTGCAAGCGAGGGCACATCAAATCCCGTGAGCCACATATCCACGACAATAGCGATTTTCAGGGATGAGTTGTTATCCTTAAACTGGCGAGCCAGCTCCTCCTTCCTTGCGCCCGAGCCGATAATATCGTTCCATTCTACGGGGTCTTGGTTTCCTTGCGTCATAACCACAGCGATAATCTCTTTCCACTGTGGACGAAGTTCTATCAGTTTTTTATAGATGTCTATCCCGGTGGCTCGGTCAATCGCTACAATCATGGCTTTTCCTGTAAGCAGGTCGGCACGGTTATTCTCGTAATGGTCTATGATGTCCTTGCATAATGTGTCAATAGTCTGCGGGGCTGAAAGCAGGGCATGAAGCCGTGCATTTTCATCCTTGGAGCGTTTAATGTCCTGCTCCTCCGCCCCCTCTTCAGCAAGTTTGTCATACTCGCTGTCAAGCAATCTGAGTGTGTCATCATCCAAATCCAATTTCAGCAGGCGGCTTTCATAATAGACAGGAACAGTTGCCCCATCTTCCACAGCTTGGGTCATATCGTAAATGTCGATATAGTTGCCGAAAACCTCCCTTGTATCGTTATCGTCTTGTTCGATGGGAGTACCCGTAAAGCCGATAAATGCGGCATGAGGCAAAAGTTTACGCACAATAGCTGCAAAACCGAGTTTCAACTCTCCTGTTTCAGTATCTATTTTTGTTTTGGTGTTTGATTGTGTACGGTGGGCTTCATCACTAATCACAATCACATCAGAACGGTTGGTGATTAATTTTTCACGGTCTTTGAATTTCTGGATATTGGCAAAGATAATACCGTGACTTTTACGCTTTTCAAGCAATTCATATAAATGTTCTCCATCGGTAGCCTTGACAGGCTTTTGACGTAAATAATCGCTGCAAGCTGCAAAGGTACTGTGCAGTTGATCATTCAAGTCAAGACGGTCAGTTAGTACAAGCAGGGTTGCACTCAACAGATTCTTTAAAAGCTGGTGGGCATAGAACACCATCGAAAGACTTTTACCTGAGCCCTGTGTATGCCAAAATACACCGATTTTTCCGTCTTTACGTTGCAGGGCTTGCTTGGTACATTCGAGAGCTTTCTTTACAGCAAAATATTGATGATAGCCTGCAAGAATACGGGCTTTTTTATCCACTCCCATCGTGAGAGTAAAATCAGCAATAATATCAATGAAACGATGTTTGACAAAGATACCATTGAAGAAAGTTTCAAAATCGGCAAATGCCGTGCTTTCATAACTTCCGTCTGTGGTTTTCCACTCCATATATCGGTCGAGTGGTGCAGTAATCGTACCCACCCGAGTGTCTGCCATATCACTTATTACGAGCATTTGACAAACAGTAAAGAGCTGTGGAACAATACGCATATAGTTTTGCAACTGTTGGTGGGCTTCCTCCGAATTAGTAACTTCACGAGAAGGAGACTTCAATTCAAAGACGGAGACAGGCAAACCGTTGATGAATACCACGATGTCAGCACGTTTGGTAGATTTGCCATTTACTACAGTCCATTGATTAGCTACAACAAAAGAGTTATTGTCTATATGGTCAGGGTTCGTTTCGATTATCTTGATATGGTCGCTGCGTAATGTGCCTTGAGCAGTCTTAAAAGTCACATCCAAACCGTTTTGTATCCAATCGGTAAGAGTAATATTCGCACCAACCAAAGGTAAACTGAATTGTTCGCGTATTTGACGGATGGCTTCATCTACGGCTGCGGCTTTGTCTGTTCCATTGATGACCAACATTGCCTTACGCAATACTCCCGGTATGGTTGCATCAGTAAGTTCCCGACCTGTTTCGGCTTCAAGTTCCGGACCATAATGATATTCATAGCCCATTCCCTTGAACAATGAGATTATTGATTGCTCATATGAATCTTCTGTAAAATGGAACGTATTAGGCATAATAGATTGGAATTAAATTATCATTTATACGGCGGTTCAGTTCAATTTTATCATCGAAGGAGGAAAGAATATCAGCAATACATCTCTGCTCTTCAAGTTTTGGCAATAAAATAGGTATTTCAGCCATTAGCTTTGTGTTAATAGAAGGCATTGTTGCACCAACTGCTATACTCTTAATATATTGCTTAACAGACTCTTTGCAGAAATAGTAATATAAAAATAATGGATGGCAATTATTGCCACATCTAACGCGCAAGCATCTACCAGAAAAAAGCCAATCATTTTCAGCCGAAGTTACATATGAGCATCTATCTACAGAACCAACGCGACTAAATACTATATCCCCCTCTTGTAGCAAATATTTAGAAAGCCTCTTTTTATCATCATCAGAGACCAATGGCAGATTTTGTTTTGAAAATCGCCTATTCCCTAAGTGCTCAACTGTTACTATAGGAGTTCCAGTCGAAACATAGTCTTCATTATGTAATTGACTGCCAAAAGGACCAGTCCGTACCTCTGCAATATCTGATAATTTATATTCTTCCATAAATGAGAATTTAGCAGTTTAAATCATTAATTTTCAGTTTCCCCGACATTAATTTCGGGATAAGTGTATCGCGAAGGCTAATAAGCCTGTCATTTTCTTGTAGTAACTCTGCCATCCGTTTATAATAAGAGGCAAGTACCTCATCCATCATTTTGGATTCACTATCGGATGGTTTTCTTATCTCAAAATCAGGTAATGCTTTCTTGCTAAGATGAAGTACAGTCGTTCCGTTTACATACCCAAGGCTATGCCCCTTAAATAGCTTGTTTTTAAGCATTGCTGCAAGTAAAAACCTATACGGGAATGTTTCTTTGGGTAGGACTTTTACCAAGTCCATTGAGAAAATAATGCTATTATATTTACCGTAAGTAAGCAATAATTCAGCATTACCGATCACATCTGCATTTTGGGTAAGGTCGGTATGCGCAACTAAAATATCGAATAAATTAGCATAATGGCATTCTTTAAGTTTCGCAGAAGGATTAATTTCCTTAAAACCATCAGCTTTAAAGCCTCCATTTCGCCCAAAGTTTTTTATGGTTGCCATGGCTATATTTGAGCAATCGGTCAATTCTTCGCCTGTATATGAATATCCACCAACGAAAGAAGCCACTTCCGACAATGACGTTTCTTCCCAATTAGGATTGGAATTATCCACGAACCACGACTTGAACAACGCTTGTGCCTGCTGCTCTAAATTATCATTTCCGTGTCTATTTTGGAAAAAAGATGTGCTTCTACCATATGTCGAACAATACCACATGCTAATTTATAAATTTACGGTGAGAGAGTTTGACATTATTTTGATTAACCATCGCATAGTGCATGGTGGTGTCAATCTTGACATGACCAAGCAAGCGTTGCACTTGCTCCACAGGCATACCTTTGTCTATAGCCATAGTAGCCAAGGTACGGCGGAACTTATGAGGGTGAACACGTACGATTTTTGCCAAACGACCGATTTTGCGCAAACGGGTTTCCACGCCCGAAATCTCAAGCCGTTTATGCGGTTTTGCCAACGAAACAAAAAGTGCTTTGTTCCGGTCTTTACGAGAAGTCAAATATTGTTGCAAATGAATTTTTGCACGGGCGTTGAAGTAAACAATACGTTCCTTGTTGCCTTTGCCGAAAACAATACATTCGCGCTCGGAAAAATTGATGTCTTCACGATTGAGCTTCACCAGTTCACCCACACGCATACCCGTAGAAGCCAACAAATCAATAATGGCAAGGTCGCGAATTTTGGTACAACTATCCCGTAGCTGTTCGATATTCTCATCACTCAACACCTCTTTCACCTGTGTCCCAGTTTTTACCTTGTGTATCCTGCGGACAGGACTTTTGACAATATAGTCTTCTTCTTCAAGCCAAGCGAAGAATGACGAAAATATCCGACGGATATTATCAATGGTCACTTTGCTTGATTTGTTCTTTCTTTGGAATACAGCGAGGTAGGCTCTGATGTCTTCTGTCGTGTAGTCGGTTATCTTCTTAGGCATCTTTTTGAATAGTTGCCGAATGGTAGAACCGTAGTATTTGATTGTCGGAGTAGTGCAACCCTCCACTTGTTTTGCCGACAGAAATATATCAAGCAAACGGTCGTTAGACGCTGCATTTTCGTGCAGGGTCTCGCCATCCTCTGTAATAGTGTATTTGCTTACAACTTGAAGCAACACACTATTAAGGTGAGCTACTTGTTCAAAACTTAATACTTCTGCCATTGCGGTGCTGATTTCCTGAATTAATTTTTCTTTCATATCCTCGTTATTAATGTGAATCTAACGAAGAGTAGAAGTCGTTTCATTTGACGGTAAAACCGATACTTGCCAACCGTTTACGAATTTCATCTTCAAGCGTATGTGATTGGGCAAACAAATCCGAAAGTTCGGAAGTAAGGCGTTCCATCTTTTCTTGGAAAGGTTCTCCGTCTTCCTCCACTTCAGCAATACCGACATAACGTCCGGGAGTAAGAATAAAGTCTTGCTTTTCTATATCTTGAATAGTGGCAATAGCAGAAAAACCTTTTTCAGTTTCAAGCGTCCCGGCACGAAACTGTTCAAAGGTATCTGCTATGCGTGCAATATCATTGCCATGGTCTTCTGTTTCTTCTCCACAAGAAAGTTCACGGTGCGTACGGTCTTTCATATAACCCATGTTACGGGCATCTATAAAAAGCGTTTTGCCCGGTTGTGCCTTCTTCTTTGTCAAGAACCACAGACAACAAGGTATCTGCACATTGTAAAATAATTGCGATGGCATGGCAATAATGCTTTCCACTAAATCGGCTTTGACCAATATTTTTACGGATTTCTCCCTCTGTGCCTTGCTGTGATGATAACGAACCGTTAGCAAGAACCAGACCGATACGTCCATTGTCTGCCAAGTGGTATAGCATATGCTGCATCCATGCAAAGTTGGCATTACCCTCCGGTGGTATTCCATATTGCCAGCGTGGGTCATCTCGTAATTGGTCGCCACCCCATTTAGAAATATTGAACGGTGGATTAGCCATTACGAAGTCCGCTTTGAGAAACGGGTGCTTGTCATCGTGGAAAGAATCACCGGAACTATCACCAAAGTTGGCTTCAATACCACAAATGGCAAGGTTCATTTGTGCCAACCTCCACGTGTTGCTGTTGAGTTCCTGCCCATAAACAGATATTTGATTGATATTACCCCGATGTCGTTCGATAAACTTACTACTCTGCACAAACATACCTCCCGAACCACAGGCAGGGTCAAAAATTTTACCCTTGTAAGGTTGGATAACTTCAACTATGGTACGGACAACACAGGAAGGCGTATAGAACTCACCGCCTTTCTTACCTTCTTCGCGGGCAAATTCTCCAAGGAAATACTCATATACACGCCCAAGTACATCGCGAGCTTCAGAACCGGTAAAATGCAGGTTGTTTTCAAATATATCAATTACATTACCCAAGCGGCGTTTATCAAGCTCCGGTCGGGCATAGTTTTTGGGAAGAATACCTTTAAGTTGCTTATTCTCTTTCTCCAATGCTTCCATTGCCGCATCCACAACAACTCCAATTTCAGCAGTAAGTGAGGCTTTAACAATTTTGTCCCAACGGGCATCAACAGGAACAAAAAATATGTTATCGCCAATATATTCATCCGGGTCTTCCTCAAAGCCAGCACCCTCTGCAATCAGTTCATCGTGTTTGACTTTGAAGCAGTCGTTGATATATTTTAGAAAAACAAGTCCGAGTACAACACTTTTATACTCGGCAGCATCAAGGTTGCCACGCAATTCGTTTGCGGAATCCCATAACGTCTGCTCGATGGTTTTCTTTGCTACATCTTTTGTTTTTGCTTTTTTTGCCATGGTCGTATATAAAAGCAAAACTCCATCACTATCCCTGCGAGGCAGACCAAAGCCTATAAGACAGCGAAGGAGTTTCGTATGTTATTTATTCTTATTCTTCAGGTCATTAGCGCAGTTGCTTTTTCAGTCACAAAGGTAATGCCTTTTCGTGGATTTTCTTGCATAATCCAGAAATAACTATTATTTGAACCTCACGTTTCATTAACTTAACATCAATGATGTATTCGACAACAGAGACAAATTACCGACTAATATTATCATAATAAGATTACCAAACATTGCCATACATTGCAGTGAAATAACAGAAATCAGCCTTAGCCCTATGTGTGAAAATCATTCTTTTTTGTCAGTTCGCTTCAAATATTCATTAAGAACTTCTCTTGCATAATAATAGCCTCTTTCTTTGAATCTATTCCATGATATAATCAACAGTATCATTGCAATCGGCCAAAACTGCCATTCGTTATAAAAACGAAAAGCACACAGAGTGTCTGCAATCAATATTGTTGTAAGCATTGTTCGTGCCCAAGCATATTGGGCATTAAAAGCTGGAACTCTACAATCCTCACATCCATTGACTTTTCTCATGGCACATCCGAACATTTTCCGTTCAGAGGCATGTTGGTCATTCAATTCTTTTTTCAACGTTGCTATTGCTTTTTCGGCTTCATAGAATTTAATACGCTTACATCCTGTCCAATTTTGTCCATTCACTAATGTAAGCAGTTTATCTGATGGCATACCATTTATTGTTTTGTAATAAAAGCCTTCAAGCAGGCTTCCGATAGCATTAATAAAATATCCAGCTAAATATCCTAATGCCAGATATACAACACCATCTATTTCTATATTTCCGATAAAAAGATAATTAATGGTGGCCACAATAGTTACACCTATTATAGTATTTGATAATAAATCGTAGTATTTTATATCCATAAGTATTTCATCTTTTAAACTACTAACGTTCCCGCATAATACCAATCTACAATAGAAAATCCATAAACGGTTCGCGTAATATTTCCTTTTCCTTGTTTAGCTTTTAGGCATGTGGGCTTATTATTAATTTTATTTTTAGTGTAAATATGCACTTCTTTGCCATCATTTTCAAAACGTATATCTCCAGCTGCATTTTGAGTAATAGTCTGCCTTGAATCACCGTAGTCAATATGCTCGGATGGCGCATTACCTATGATGATTAATTTAGGGTTTAATGCCTCTAACAAATCATTAGGAACAGCTCCTGATTTGCGACCATGATGTGGCTGAAACAATATGTCAACTTGTGGAATATTATTTTTGTATTCATCGTAGTATGCTTGTTGCATTTCTGTTTCCAAATCCCCCATCCACATATAAGTAGCACCATTTTCTATGCTATATGTGAAAATTGGGCAAATATTATTTACCTCTTTGCCTTCGGAAACAAGTTTAAGTGCCTGCTTAAATTTTTCGTTTTCTAAATCGGGCCACATGAAATTTATTCCAGAACACCCATTCTCGTCATTTGTTTCATTGAGCCAAGCACGTCTAATGCCACGCTTTATGGCAAAATTTTTATTAGCAAGTAGCCAATGGTAGCGAGTTAAACTATCATCGTTATCATCTGTCGGACGATTATTATCTACCGCGTAAAAATTTGTAATTTCCCAACTATCATCCAAATATTCTATGCCTGCTATATGATCGTTGTCCGGATGTGTTGATATAAAACGACAAACTCTGCCAGCAGACTCATTTTTGATCTCTTTTATAATTTCATCTTTGCGGGCATTATTCCCATCACCATCTTTTAGATAGCAATCAATAACAGTAAAATTTCGGGAACCATGTTTGATATAGAACATATCCCCTCGAATATCTCCCTCTGGGAATGAATAAGACTTTACTATGGACATGCTAATTTAATTTAAAATGTTTATACTTAAAATGGCAAACTATATGCCGAATGTCTTTCTACAATCAAAAACTGACAAAAAGTCAGTGCTTGGCACATTTTCTTATTTGACATAATGGTGGATGTAGTTCATCATTATGTCCTCCGAAACAACATCACAACTTTTAAAGAAATATAGTACCATTTGTGATGGTTTAAATGAATGAAAAAAGAAGTGGAATTTTGGAACAAGCTGCATCGAGAGAAGGAGAAGGTGTCAGTATTGACACTTTAATGAGTTAAGAATCAATAAAAGCGTTAAATCTTCGTCCTTTAGAATGTACCATTAAAGATTAAGGCCATATTTCTGACTTATTACTTGCAAAATATTGAGTAATAATCGGTTGCAAATACCATTGATACTTTTGGAATAGAAGGGTTGACCGTTATAGAACAAAGACTAATTTCCATTTTCATTTTCGCCACACTTATGTGGGTGTTCGAAGCTGTCCCGGCATGGACCACTTCCGTTCTTATTGTCGTATTACTATTACTTACCGTTTCCGACAGTAGTTTATGGTTCTTAACCCAAAATACTCCTGCGGAGGAATTGGGACAAACAGTCAAATATAAGTCTATTCTGCATTGCTTTGCCGATCCTATCATCATGCTGTTTATAGGCGGATTTATTCTTGCCATCGCAGCAACCAAAAGCGGACTGGATGTATTGTTGGCACGAGTTATGCTGAGACCTTTCGGAACACAATCACGATATGTACTATTGGGATTCATCCTCGTTACAGCTGTCTTTTCCATGTTTCTTAGCAATACGGCTACGGCGGCCATGATGCTTACCTTCCTTACTCCCGTATTAAAAGCACTTCCGGCAGATGGAAAAGGGAAAATCGGATTGGCTATGGCCATTCCCGTTGCTGCCAATGTAGGTGGTATGGGAACTCCTATCGGTACACCACCTAACGCCATTGCTTTAAAGTATTTGAATGATCCGGAAGGATTAAATCTGAATATCGGTTTTGGAGAATGGATGAGCTTTATGTTGCCTTATACCATTATTGTACTGTTTATAGCCTGGTTTATCCTCTTACGGCTGTTTCCATTCAAACAAAAGAGCATCGAACTGCAAATTGAAGGTGAAGCAAAGAAAGACTGGCGCTCCATTGTGGTTTTATATCACCTTTGCTATAACGGTTCTATTGTGGATGTTCGACAAATTTTACAGGAGTAAACTCCAATGTAGTGGCAATGATCCCGGTAGCTGTTTTTTGTATAACAGGCGTTATTACCAAACGTGACCTGGAAGAGATCAGCTGGAGTGTACTCTGGATGGTAGCCGGCGGCTTCGCATTAGGCGTAGCCTTGCAAGAGACCGGACTGGCAAAGCATATGATCGAAGCCATCCCATTCAGCACATGGCCCCCTGTACTGATGATTGTCGGTTCCGGACTGATTTGCTATGCTATGGCCAACTTTATTTCACACACAGCCACTGCAGCATTACTCGTCCCTATTCTCGCCATTGCCGGAATCAGCATGCGTGAAAACCTGTCATCGTTGGGAGGTGTAGAGACTTTATTAATTGGAGTCGCCATCGGATCATCGCTGGCAATGATATTACCAATTAGTACACCACCTAATGCTCTGGCACATGCCACAGGAATGATTCAGCAAAAAAGATATGGAAAAGGTGGGTATTATTATGGGAATTATAGGACTTATCTTGGGATATACAATGCTGATCATACTCGGCTCCAACAAGTTATTATAAATAATCTATTTAAAAAAATGAAGATGTCAAAAGC
>ENA-OQDT01000616-OQDT01000616.1-human-gut-metagenome-genome-assembly--contig:-NODE-616-length-23102-cov-4.071600_pt1 | contig 23102 bp, 20 predicted proteins | sample MGYA00242786_ERZ504617 | MGnify/ENA primary metagenome ERZ504617 (study PRJEB26092, sample SAMD00036337) | human gut metagenome | host: Homo sapiens | study: EMG produced TPA metagenomics assembly of...
ACTTGGTAAACCCCATTAGACAGACCACTATCTGGGTCATGCCAATAAAGAAGATTACCCAGCTTGATAAAATCGTATTTTCCCATATTCTTTGATTTATTATTTCCCTTTGCTTGAAGCTCTTTCGACCTTAAAATGAAGATATTCTCCCTGCTGGTTATCCCGGCGCAGTACATTCACCAGAAAATCTGCCAGAACATTATTATTTCCTGCCATTGAATATGCCACATCAAAAAACTCCGGCAATACCATAAAATTTATGGCAATGTCATTCCTGCCAGCTGCAAGAATCTCATGATGGGTAAACTGATTCAGAAATAGCAGTTCCCCTTTTCGCACAATAACCTGTTTGCCATCTATAATATTCGTAAGAGTTCCCTCGCATACGTAGAGTACTTCCACATAATTATGGCGGTGAAGGGGAAAATGAACAAACCTGGTATGGGTGCGGATTGCGATCAGCTTTCCTTCCTCCAGCATCTTATTGCTGTCAATGGTAAAATCGCTTCCAGACGTGTAAAGATCCCTGTCCACTTCTGCGTCTCCGTTCAGGATCCTTCTCTCTTCTTCTGTAATTTCACGAAGCTGCTCCAAGAGTTCTCTCTGCACTGCACATACCTCCTGCTGCATGATTTCTGTTTTTCTAATTATATACACAAAAAGAAGTTAGTGTCAAAACCTCTTTTCACACTAACTTCTTCCGCTATTTTTAATCTCTATTTTTTCTTTTTCAGGACCCTTGTTGCCAGCGGCTGCATAATCTCATCCGCCGCGCCGTAGATCACTTCATATTCTGCTGGAACCGGAACTGCCTTGGTTTCTCTTGCATAGTTCTGGATAAACAGATATTCATTTTCCTGATTTTCACGTAAGGTGACAGAAACCTCTGCCGGTACGAATCCCAGCGGTGCCTGAATGCCAGCTTCCTTTGCTGCCTTTCCGTAGAAATCACTGTAGAAAGCCTGTTCCATATCTGCGCCAACGTAATATACGTGACCTTTTCCATATGCTTTATGTGTCACTACAGGAGCTCCCGCATAGAAGTCATCGCCATAGCGCATAAGCACTTCTGCGTCAGAAACCTTTACCAGCTCACAAAGGTTCTTGCAAGTGTAGGTGCCGCTGATTTCCAGATGATTGCCCGGTTCTGAAATTCCATGGTTTTCTTCCCAGTCATAAAGAGCATCGATCTCCGTAGTACGAAGACCGGCTGCCTCCATAAGCCCGTATGGTGTTCCTCCAAGGAAGCACTTGTCTGTACCATCCACAAGGCCGGTCCAGTAAGTGATCACCAGGGTTCCGCCATTTTCTGCATATGCTCTTAATCTTTCTTCGTAACCATCTTTGAACATATAAGCCATTGGCGCTGCCACGATCTTATAGCTGGAAAGCTCATGCTCCATAGAGATCACATCCACATTCAGTCCCTGTTCCCGCAGGGCGCGGTACTGCTTCTGTACCGCTTCTGTGTAGAACATGTTCTCATTCCGCGGTCCCTGTGCATCCTGGATTGCCCAGTTATTTTCTCTGTCATAAAGGACTGCTGCCGGAGACTTCATCTGGCTGCCGCAGACTTCCTTCAGTGTCTCCAGAGCCTCTCCAACCTCTGTCACTTCTTTAAACACGCGGGTATCCTCTCCGCCATAGTGGTCGATCACTGCGCCGTGGAATTTTTCAGAAGCCCCCTGGCTCTGATGCAGCTGGAAGTATAAAACGCTGTCGGAGCCGTGAGCTACTGCCTGAAGAGAGGCAGCCAGCATCATTCCCGGCTTTTTCAGCTTATTGATGGGCTTCCAGTTTGTGGCAGATGGGCAGGACTCCATGAGAAGAAATGGCTGATTCTTAATGCTCCTCATCAGATCATGCTGCATACCTGCATCAATGGCAGTGAAAAATTCCTCTTTCTTATGCCAGCTTGGATAGTTGTCCCAGGATACCACATCCAGAACATCGCGGAACTTCTTGTAATCAAGACCGTTGTAATCATACATCAGATTGGCTGTTACCGGCAGTTCAGAACCACCTTCACGGATTGCAGCAACCTCTCCTTTGATGAAATCAATGGTGCGGTCTGTAACGAACCGGTTCCAGTCAAGCTTCAATGCATGAAGCTCGTTCTCCCCCTTTGGGGAAGGGGCTTCAATCTGATCGAAGCTATTGTAAATATGGCTCCAGAATGTGGTGCACCAGCTGGAATTCAGCTTCTCAATGGTTCCATATTTTTCTTTCAGCCATTCCCGGAATTTCTGCTGACAAAGAGGGCAATAGCATTCTCCGCCAAACTCATTGGAAATGTGCCACAGAATCACACCAGGATGACTGCCCAGTCTCTGGGAAAGCAGCTTGTCCATATCGTGAACCTTCTGACGATATACCGGAGATGTATAGCAATGATTATGTCTTCCTCCGAAAAATCTTCTGGTGCGGTCCGGATCCATGCGAAGGACCTCCGGATACTTATCGGCCATCCACTTTGGCCTTGCGCCTGACGGTGTTGCCAGGATCGTGGAAATTCCCTCTTTATATAAATTGTCAATAATCTCTTCCAGCCAGCCCAGATTGTACTTTCCTTCTTCTGGTTCCAGTACTGCCCAGGAAAAGATTCCTACAGATACTGTATTAATATGAGCTTTTTTGAAATATTCAATGTCTTTTTTCAGAATGTCCGGGCGGTCAAGCCACTGCTCCGGATTGTAATCACCACCATGCAGCATACGGCCATATTCTATTTTTTTTGCCATCTCAATCTCCTTTTTGTTGCCATGATAAGAGTATTTTTGTTACTGACCACGGAGTGAGCAGTAACGTATTTTTTCTCAGATTCCCTTAAATACAAATGAAAACTCCATAGGCTTACTTGTATCCAGCAGATATTCTTCCTGGGTTCTTGCTCCCAGCTGTCGTCTCCGGCAATTCCCATCTGGCCTTTTGCCACGCGCACTACTGTATAATGAATCTGTGGCAGTTCATATGGATGCATTGCATTTTCCATCTCGTGAGGTGTGTATGGCAGGGCAGAGAACATCATCGGGCCGTTTTCTTTATCCATCTCAAAAAAGCATTCCTCTGCCTTTTCGGTCTGTGATCTTCAGCCCATCTTACCTCTTCCTTGGCACCGCATTCCTGTGGAACCATATATCTTGCCACATTATCCTTTACCATATTGTCGTAGATTCCAAGCTTTGCACCTTTCTTACGGTCTGCGTAGGTCTCAGTTTCTCCAAGTCCATACCAGGATACATGGTCATAATCTGCATTAAACTTGAAAATCACACCAAATTCCGGCATATCGCCAAGCTCTTTCACTGGATCATAGGAAAGTGTGGTACGAACTCTTCCATCTCCGAAAACTTCATAAGCAAGTGTACACTCAGACGCCGGAATAGTTGGAAGAAAATATGTTATAGGACACCTTTACGGAATGCTCTTTTTCCTCTACCTTTGGTACATTTCCAGGTCCATATGCCGCTCCGCGGTAATCCTTATGGTTTACATACATGCTGGCAAGCTTCCACTGTCCGTAGCGCATTGCCATCAGATTTCCACAGTCATTGTCTGTTGGTGCACGCCAGAAATTAGGCTTCGGAATTGCCTCGATCATTTCTTTTCCTGCGTATTTATAGGAAGCAAGACCACCGTTCAATACGGAGAAAAGCACCTCAAATTCCGCTCCGCGCACGCCAATATTATGGGTACTGTGAATTACCTCCAGATGCTCTGTGCAAGGTTTCACAGCTGCTTCCACCTGGTAAACATACTGTCCAAAGGCAACCTCATGACCTGCTTTCGCCCATGGCATATCCTCTTTCAAATGGAAAGAAACAGTTACCGTGTACTCGCCGGCTTTTTCCTCCTTCTTAAATGGAAGAGCATATTCCATCTGGCTCAAAGGAGCCACTGCTGTATCCAGTACTTCTGTACGAATTACGTTTCCATCCTTCTGAAGAGTTACTCTGCATTCAAATGTGTCCGTATTTACAAACAGATTTTTGTTGATCACATTCACGGAATCAGCACTTACCTGTGCGGTAATATTCTGATAATTAAATTTCACTTCCTGCATCTTCGGAGATGCATCACGATTTCCACCATATGCAATTCCATTTCCACTGAAATTATAATCAGTAGGACGCTCGCCAAAATCTCCGCCATATGCCTGGAACTCTTTTCCATAACGGTCTTTTTTGTAAATAGACTGATCGATATAATCCCAGATAAAGCCACCCTGATATTTCGGCTCTGTATCTGTCAGATCTGTATATTTATGCATGGCACCGCAGGAATTTCCCATGGCATGGGTATACTCACAGCAGATAAAGGGCTTGGAATCATCTTTTGCAAGAAACTCTTTAATTGCTTCCACGGATGGATACATCTGGCTTTCCATATCGCTGGTAGCGTTATATCTGCGGTCATGGCAGACACCTTCATAATGTACCAGACGGGTAGGATCTGCATTTCTAAAGAGCTGGGACATTTCAAAAATATCCTTACCACCGAAGGACTCATTTCCACAGGACCAGATCAGGATTGCCGGATGGTTCTTATCTCTCTGATACATGGAATTGGCGCGGTCTAACATCATAGACTGCCATTCCGGCTTATCATGGGGAACCACATAAGTATAGTCCTTCGTAAATTCCGCTGTATCCCAGGAGCCGTGACTTTCCAGGTTGGTCTCATCGATCATGTAAATTCCAAACTCATCACAAAGCTGGTAGATCAGAGAAGCATCCGGATAATGACAGGTGCGGATGGCATTGATGTTATTCTGCTTCATGATGGTCAGATCCTTGCGTAGCTCTGCTTCGGATACACATCTTCCTGTTATGGAACTGAATTCATGACGGTTCACACCTTTAAATACAATTCGTTTTCCATTTAAAGTCATAATTCCGTCTTTCATTTCAAATCGGCGGAAGCCGACTTTCTGAGGGATCACTTCCTGAAGAATACCATTCTCATCGAAAACCTCCATGATCAAATCGTAGAGCTGAGGATCTTCTGCACTCCAGAGAATCGGATTCTCCACTGTCCAGCTAAATGTATCAGCAACACCTTTCTGAACGGTTCTGCCAGCAGCTTCAGTGGCTGCATCTTTTCCGTTCCGGTCACTTCCTGTACTTGCTGCATTTTCGCCTAAGCTCTTATTTTCCTCCAATATGGTCTGTCCTTTTTGGGACAGAACAATATGTACGTTTCCCTTTCCCCAGGTGCTAGTCTTGACTTCAAACCGGGCTTTGTTAAGGCTCTCATCCGGGATTGCGCGGATCTGGAGATCATACACATGCACATCCGGTACTGTATAAAGATAAACCTCCCGGTAAATTCCGGAGAAGCGATAGAAATCCTGATCCTCGCACCAGCTGCTGGCTGTCCACTTGAACACCTGAGCTGCCAGCTTATTTTCCCCTTCTTTCACATAATCGGTGAGTTCAAATTCTGACGGGGTAAAAGAATCTTCACTATATCCTACAAACTGGCCATTCAGCCAGAGAGCGATTCCACTTTCTGCACCCTGGAAGGAAATAAAAAGACGTTTTCCTTTCATCTGTTCCGGCACTGTGAAATATTTCACATAGCTTGCCACAGGATTGAAATGCTCCGGAATCTCCCCTGGGTGAATATCCTCGTGTCCTTCCCATGGATACTGCACATTGGCATACTGAGGTGCATCGTAGCCCTCCATCTGGATATGGGCCGGCACACGGATGTCATCCCAGTCTTTGCAGGAATAATCTTCTCTCTCGAAGCCTTTTATGGTATTTCCGTAATTGCGGGCATAATGGAATTTCCAGATTCCATTTAAGCTGTGGCGGTAAGAAGTCTCACCTGTGGAAGCCTCTTCCACGTTTGCATAAGTGATATGATCGGAGTGCGCCTCCATTCTTCCGTCTTTAAAATACTCGGGATTCTTAACTAATGAATAATCAAATTCCTTCATATGTAGTCCTTTCTCGATACTGTTCACTAGTAACAACAGTAACCCTCTCTCTAAACGTTGCGGGCAATATTTTCCAGATGCCCTGTACTGGTTTTACTATAGTAATATAAACTTTCTATTTCCATGGAATTTTTACAGAACAATATATAAAAATCGTCCATAGATTGCGTATCCATGTTCAGAAAAAAGGGCGCCGCAAATAAATCGCAGCACCCTTAGATTTTCAAACTTATTTCACCGCACCGGTAATACCTTCTGCAAACTGCTTCTGCAGAACGAAGAATACAACCATGGTCGGAATGGAACAGAATAATACGCCGCACATCAGCATACCGTAATCGGTTACATAGCCTGTGATCAGGTTGGCGATCAGCATTGGCATTGTGATGGCTTTGTTATCTGTCATAATTACCTTCGGCCACAGGTATGCATTCCAGGCATTCATAAAGGTAATAACAGCGGCTGCCGCGTAGGTGGATTTCATGGTTGGAATAAACATCTGGAAAAAGATTCTCACTTCGCTTAAGCCGTCAATTCGTGCTGCTTCGATAATGTCTACTGGAAAAGCTCTTGCATTCTGTCGGAACATCATGATCATAAATGGTGTGGAAATGATCGGAAGGATAAATCCGATGGATGTATTCAGAAGCTTCGCTTTTGAGAACATCTTAAACAACGGAACCATAGTAGCAACCTGAGGAACCATCATGGCAAGAAGGAGAATGGAAAACAATTTGTCTTTTCCTTTGTCATGATATACTTCGAATCCGTATCCGGCGATGGAACAGATCAGAAGGCAGATCACTGTAGTCAGGATTGCATAGAAGAAGGAGTTTCCAAGTGCTCTCCAAAGTGGCTGCTGGGATGTCAGGTTCTTAAAGTTCTCCATGAAATAGCTTCCCGGAATAATACGTCCGCGTGATACATCCGTGGAAGTATTCGTAGCTGCTGAAATCATCCAGTATAGCGGAAAAACGGAGAAAAATGATACAATGATCAGAAAAATGTATGTAGGAATCAATCTTCTCTGGATTGCGGATTTGTTTTTCTTAGTCACGAGTATCACCTACTTTCAAGTTGATAAATGCCAGAACCGCTACCATAATAAAGATAATAAAGGACATTGCTGCTGCATATCCGAAGTTCGGCACGTTGACAAAACAGGTATTATAAACATAATGTGACATTGTGATGGTTGAGTTTGCAGGACCACCCTTTGTCAGGTTCATGGACTCATCAAACAGCTGTAAGGTACCGTTGATGGACATGATGAAGGTCATGATAATAGTGGGCTTCAGAAGCGGTACTGTGATCTTCCAGAAGGTTTTCCATCCGTTTGCACCATCGATCTTCGCTGCCTCATAAACAGAATATTCGATGTTCTGAAGTCCTGCCAGATAGAATACCATGTTGTATCCGGTCCATCTCCAGATCAGGGCGATGATAATAACAATCTTTGCGCTGGTGGAGTTTCCAAGGAAATTATATCCTGTGGAGAGAATTCCCATTTTCATCAGAACACTGTTGACCAGACCGTCTGTTGCAAACATGGAACGGAAGATCAGGGAATAGGAAACCAGGGATGTTGCACATGGAAGGAATACGCATGTACGGAAAAAGCCTTTGAACTTCAGGTCTTTGTTGTTCAGAAGCTGTGCAAGCAGAATCGCAAGAATCAGCATGATCGGAACCTGAATGATCAGATACAGGAATGTGTTGCCAATGGACTGCTGGAACACTTTATCTGCAAGGATACGTTTGTAGTTACTGAAGATTGGATCTGCAAAACGCATATTTGCGCCGGCACCTGTCTGCAGGGAAATGATAAATGCCCGAATCATTGGATAAAAGCTCATGATGGCGATCATGATAGAAGCTGGTGCCAGGAATATCCATCCGGCAGCTTTCTGCTTCGTAGCCAGTGTCATACCTTTTTTCTTGGAATTCACAGGAACTCCTCCTTTCAAGCCTATATATACTGCAACTTTTCCATCCAACAGCTGTACCAGTGAGCAAAATATTTTTATGTGACTTCCTTTTGCTCAGCCGTACAACTGTTAGATAGGCGCCTGTATGGAGTAACAGGCATTTTCTTTGAACAGAAAACGGAGGACTACTTAGCAGTCCCCCGCCTCCTAATAATTAATTCCTATTTAATTTCAATTACTTGCCCCGGAAAGGATTACTCAGTCATCTTGAATGCCAGTGTATCCTGTGCTTCCTGAAGAGCGTCTTCCTTAGCTGTTCCGTTTACGATATTAACAACAGCTGTGTTTACGCACTCTCTTGCCTCATAGTGATATGGAGTCTTTGTGAACTCCGGAATATGAGAAGAGTACTCTACGATTGTTGAGAAAATCGGCTGTCCGCCAAAGAACTCGTTTGGCTCGTTGTAAACATCAGACTCACCAGCTGGCAGATAGCAGGAGATAGCACCTGTCTCAGGAAGAATTGCATCATAGAAGTCTGTGCTGGAGCCAAATGTGCTTGCAAGGAAGTCCTCAGCAAGCTCTACGTTCTTGCAGTTAGAGGTAATATACCAGGAAGATCCACCGTTGTTTGCATAATTTGTAGCTGTGTCAACACCGTCAATCTTAGGCATTGTGGTGATTCCCCATAAGCCTTTCTGATCCTCAGTGGACATCAGAGTAGCTGTGATCCAGTTACCATTTACAATACCAGCAGCCTCACCGCTTGTGATGGTTGCAATGTACTCATCCCAGTTGTTTACAAGCTTCACAACGTCGTTCTGAACCAGTTCTGTGTAAAGATCGATACATTTCTCAGCGGTCTCATTGCCAACAATGTAAGCTTCGCCGTCTTCGTTAACGAAGTTCGCACCACAGGACTGGATCATCATCATAAGGGTATCTCCGCCTGTTGCTTCGCTTGTAAGAAGGTATTTGCCGGTCTTCTCGTGAATATCTTTACCGATTTCTTCGAATTTGGACCATGTGATGTCTGTAAGGTCATCCAGTGTATATCCTGCTTCTTCAAGGATATCGGTACGGTAGCAGGCGATAACAGCACCGTTATCAAACGGAACACCGTAATGTGTATCATCTACCATGGAATAGGACTGTTTCAGAGCTCCGAAATCATCCCAGTTAATATTCATATCTTTCAGATCTGTGAAAGCATCCGGATAAGCTTTCAGGAATTTCTGATAGCTGTTATCCTGCATGAGAACGATATCCGGAAGTGTGCTGTAATCACCAGCGTTAGCTGCTGTAGTAAGCTTGGTCTGGCAGTCATCAGAAGATGTCTCGATGATATCTACTGAAAAGCCTTCATGATCTGCTGCATACTGGTCAGCTGCGATCTGCATGGACTTGATATTGAAGTTCTGGTCCCATGCCCATACGGTTAATGTGTTGTCGTTGTCCTCTGCAGATACAACTGTTGCTCCTGCTGCCATGGAAGCTACCATTGCACCTGTAAGTAATACGGTAAGTACTTTTTTCTTCATAGAAATATCCTCCCTTAAAATTGTTTCTCTGTATTTCTTATGAATGTATTATACCATCCGCATATGGGGTGATGTATGCAATTACCGCCCATATAATGTGCATTTTCAACCATTATGCTCGTTTTTTTCTTTTTCATGTTTCGTTCATTTTTTCACAATTTTTCGTCATGTTCACGAAGCGTGTGTTTTTTTTCACTAATGTACACATGTTTTATTTGATTTTCTGTACTTTTTCACAAACTTTATATGTATATTTTGTGAACTATTCACATTCTTTTATTTTACTTCTATGCAAAAAAGACTTTCTGAGGATACCTGGTTTTCAGGGTATGTAGCATTTCTTCTGTAAGATCCAGAAGTAATTTGATCTTACGTCCGTCTTCCTTAATGATCATTGTGTAATAGGGAGTATCTTCTTCATAGGAAGTATAATCGTACTTCTTTAAGTGCTCTGTTCCACCGTTCTTTTTGTACTTGGCCACTGAATCATGCCAGTGAGGGGCTACCACCTCCAGCTGCCGGAGATCCAGCTCATGGGCTGTCTTACGGTATTTGTTTCCATAAATCACATCTATGGTAAGCTGTTCATTTTCCATTATGTATTCATAATCCCGCTGGCAAAAGATCCCGTAAATAAAATAAAGACCTGCCAGGCAAAAACCAGCCAGCATAAAGGCCTGGGATATGGTAATTCCCATAACCACAAACACTACGGCAAAAATACCATGGTCTTTTTAATGCTCCGGAAAGCTTTTTTTTCTTTCTGGTCACCTGTTCTACTATTTTATAATCGTACATTCTACCATCCCTCCTCTGAATGAATATCAAATTTCAAGAGCTGCTGTTCGTAATTTTCCGGGCGTTTCCGCCACTCTGCCGGCGACATTCCCATCAGCTGGCGAAAGTTCCGGTTAAATGTGGAATTGGTTGTAAAACCGCATTTGTAGGCAATATCTGCGATAGACTCATCTGTCTTTTTCAGGATCTCGCAGGCAGTCTGAATCCTTACTTTGTTAATATATTCCAGAGGGCTCATGTGCATATAGGAGGTAAACACCCTGCGAAAATGAGTCTCACTGATATGACAGGCTTTTGCCAGATCACCAATTCGGATATCCTCCATATAACATTGTGAAATATAGTCGATTGGCCCTGGAGATCATATTGGTGATCTTTCCTTTTTCCTCAATATTTTCTTCAGCAGAGGAACGGTTCATTCTTGCCACTTCCGCAAGCAGTGCCAATAATATCCCATTTGCTTCTTCCAGGTAAAACTCATCACTGGCACGCATGATTTCCAGTATCTTGATTATTTTGTTGGAAAGGCTTTTATATTCTGATTCTTTCAGGCAAAGTGCTTTTGAATAAATACGCTGGATCATTTTTTCTGCCCTGAGGGGCGTTCCTGCTGCCACCTGAAGAAAACCTTCCACATCGATAAACAGATATTCCCATTTGCTGATATTTCCCACATCGCTGGTGGTCGTATGGGGAAAGTTTGGTGGAATAATGGTAAATTCCCGCCCTGCAAAACGTACAGGCTCTTCTCCTAACACCAGCTCTCCTTCGCCACTGTAGCAGAAACCGATCTCCAGATAGTTATGAAAGTGAAGGTAATCCACATCCCTTCCATAATTCTGCACCCACTTTTCACCAAGAAGTGCCAGAATGGGGATTCCATCCTGCATCTGGTAATAGCGGAATTCCATTTTCATTTTTCGTTTTTTCGCCATGTAGTCTCCTATAACAAAATTAAAAATATAGATTTTTTTTATCATACCACACTTTCCTTGTAAAAAGGGAATTTTTCTGCTATTCTCTTTTTAGATAAACGCAAAAAGGAGGATACTTATGTCCCAAACCCAGATTTTATTATATAATTTTAAAGATGAGGATCGTCTTCACCAGATCCGTAGATATTTGAACCGACACAGAATCTCTGTCCGCATGGTACAGCAGCCAGAGTACCTGGAAAGTCTCGGATTTCTCTTCGAGATTCCTGGGTTTTCTAAGAATCCGGTATTTAACCTTGGAAAAAATTTTCAGGAAGAAATGATGGTGCTGAAGGATTTTTCCAGTGAGCAGCTGGATGAATTTCTGGCTTTCTTTAAGGAAAATGGCCTGCTGCCAGTGAACTTAAAAGCTATGCTTACACCGGTTACGGTTCACTGGGATTCTTTGAAGCTGCATGATGAGCTTATGAAAGAACATACGGAGATGTATTCACACAAATAAGCCAAATCAAGATCTGCTTCCTTGTCTGGATGAAGGCGCCGCAGCGGGCTACGGCAACCGAATTCGGGCAAAATATACCGCAAAGTGGGCGTGCAGATTGCGGAAATGATTTTTCAGACACACTTTAGAGCGTATCTGAAAATCCAGGACGCGAAAAGGCCCTGCACTCGGCAGGGCCTTTTCTTTATTAACATCTAATCTTAAACGGTCTGATTAGTACAGTTTAGCCATCTCTTCGATGTTGTCTGGGTTGAACTCAAGCGGAGCGCCAAGAACTACTTCTGTACCACCGTCATCAGCTGCTGTGATTGTGTAGTCACCAAGGTCACCAGCTGTGAAGGTTTCATCAGCAGCACCTGTGATCTCGTCGTTGATCAGAGCGATTGTTGTCAGAGCGGAAAGTTTTCCAAGGCCCTGCATATCCCACAGATAGAAGTATGGGCAGGAATGCTCATCATCAGCACCTGTGTACTCAAGCATCTCAGATGGAAGTCCAAGACCTGTCAGTTTGCAAGCAGATCCGTTGTCCTGAAGGTATTTAGCAGCTGCAGCGATACCAACTGTTGTAGGTGCGCAGATAACTTTCAGATCCGGATATTTCTCAAGAAGAGCTGCTGTCTGGTCTGTGGATTTCTGTGGCTCGTCATCGCCATATGCAACTTCTACAAGCTCAAGCTTGGAATATTTGTCATCCTCTTCCATAATCTTCTTCATAGCATCGATCCATGCGTTCTGGTTTGCAGCCTGAGAAGTAGCGGAAAGAATTGCGAACTGTCCCTCTCCACCTGCGATATCAAGGCAAGCATCAAGAAGAGCCTGTCCTACAGCAACAGTACCAGCCTGGTTGATGAAGATCTGACGGCTGTCTGGGTTTGTAGCAGAGTCGAAGCAGGAGATCTTGATTCCTTCATCCATAGCTTCCTGTAATTTTGCCTGAAGTGCGTTAACATCGTTTGCAGAGATGCAAATTGCATCGTAGTCCTGAGAGATCAGGTTGTCAAGAACTTTGATCTGAGCATCTGCTGTAGCTGCCTCTGGGTAAACAGTATCAACGGTAGCGCCCTCTGCTTCAGCTGTCTCTACGAAGGATTTTGCAGCGATTTCGAAGAATGCGTTACCAGCTGATTTACCAACCAGTGCGATTTTCTTTCCGTCAGCTGAACCAGCCATAGCCGGAACTGCGGATCCAAGGATCATTGCTCCACAAAGAAGTGCGCTTACGATTTTTTTGTTCATGTTTTTTTCCTCCCATGGAATAATATAGTTTTTGGTAACGGTTCAGCATTCCACCATCAGTGAAACAGCCGACAGTTACAGTTTTTATTTGCAACTGCTCCGCCTTCTGCGAAGCAGTTTACAAGCTTATAAAAAATATGAGTTAGTTGTTAAGGAATTTTATTTTGCTGTTTTTGCTTTTTTCTGAATTTCTTTAATGATATTTGGAAGTGCAACTGCACCGATCAGAAGAACACCAATGATCAGCAGGATAACCTGCGGATGGATATTTCTCTGTCCAAGACCAACACGAAGGCAGACGATGATAAATGCGGAAATCAGACCGCCGGCGATATTACCTTTACCACCTGTGGAGGAGATTCCTCCGAATACTGCCATTGCGATGGCATCCATTTCAAATCCGTTACCGGTTGTGGTATTTGCACCGAATGAGGAAGACATCAGGAACAGTGCACACAGTCCGGAGATGGTTCCCATCAGAGTGTAGATCACGAAACGGATCTTCTGTACATGGATTCCGGAGTAGTAAGCTGCAAGACGGTTGGTACCGATTGCATATACTCTGCGTCCGAAGGTACATTTTCCAAGGATTACTGCTGCAATGATTCCAAGGATCAGAACCAGGAAAAGAATGTAAGGAACACGTCCTACTTTTCCGCCAAGTGCAGCAAAGCCTTCTGTGTTTGTTACGGAAATACTTCCGCCGCTTCCAAGAACGATTTCTGCAATACCTCTGAAAATGATCTGGGTTGCAAGTGTTACGATCATTGGAGGCAGTTCTTCAAATCTGGTAAGGACAAATGCGTTTACAGCACCGCAAAGGGATCCAACCAGAAGTGTGGCAAGGATTACCACGATGAATGGAGCTCCTGTGTTTGCCACAATACAAGCCATTGTTGCGGAGAGACACACGATAGATCCAACGGAAATATCAATCTCACCAAGTACCAGAATGTATGCCATCGGCAGCATCAAGAAGATTTCTGCCAGATAAACAGGCATCTGACGGAGCAGACTCTTCAGATTATAGAACTCGGAAAAGTTTGCACAGAAAATATTTACTGCAATAAACAGGAGTACCAGAATGCCTTCCCAGCTGAAGATTATCTGTTTCACAGGGCTTTTCGGCACGTTGTTAATACTTCTTCCAGATTTTCCAGCCATGATTACATCTCCCTTCCCTTTAATGCATTTTTGTCAGCTGTACGCTGTAAAACAATGTTTACAACAACTACTACAAGAATGATAACACCCTTGATGGTATTCAGCCACAGCTGATCGAAGAATGGGATCAGCGGAAGTGCTTTTGCGATGGTTGCAAGGATCAGAGATCCTAGAAGAGCACCAAGTACTGTACCACGTCCACCACTCATGCTTACACCACCGATAACGCAGGCCGCGATAACGTCCATCTCACCGCCCTGCTGCATATCAGGCATTGCAGAAGCGTAAATAGAACCTGAAGGGCTCCGCCAAGACCGGCAAGAAGACCCATGATAGTGTAAACAAGAAGCTTAATATTCTTTACATTAATACCGGAAACTTCAGCAGCACTCGGGTTACTTCCTACTGCATAGATTCTTCTTCCGATGGTAGTTCATTTCATGAATACGAAGAAGATCACATAGCAAAGGATGATCACCCAGATTACAAGGCTCATTCCCAGGAATTTTGTTGTTGCAAAATTTTTAAATTCACCAAGGGCTGCTGCACTTGCCCACTCACCATTGTGGGAAACCAGATATCCCATTGCACGGTAGATGTACATGAAGCCCATTGTTGCAATGATCGGAGGTACATCTGCTCTGGAGATTACAAGACCTACCAGGAAACCACATGCGATTCCGATTGCCAGCGCGATCACAAATGCCAGGAAAGTACTGGAAATGTGTTCATATTTCAGAAGCATACCAATTGACATACCAGTCAGTGCCAGAGTAGACATGATGGAAATATCAATTCCACCTACCAGCATAACACACAGCATACCAAGTGACATTACCATTGTTACAGCATTGTTTTTCAGCATATCCGTCAGAGACTTGAATGTAAGGAATGACGGGCTGATGATTGTGATTACTACGAAAAGCAAAACCAGGATCACTGCAAGCAGTGCTTCACGGGAACCTGTCAGCTTTTTCATGAAAGATTTCTTTTCCATTATTTAGCTGCCCCCTTTCCGGTTGTACCTTTCTCCATTGCCAGCTCAAGGATCATCTCCTGAGTTGCTTCGCCTCTTCCCAGCTCACCAGTCTTACGTCCGTTGCACATTACAACGATTCGGTCAGACATTCCAAGGATTTCAGGCATTTCAGAGGAAATCAGGATAATTGCGTAACCCTTCTTTGCGAGATCACCCATGATCGCATAAATCTCAGCCTTGGCACCAACGTCAACACCTTTCGTCGGCTCATCCATGATAACAACCTTCATCTCCTGGCTAAGAGCCTTGGCAACTACAACCTTCTGCTGGTTACCACCGGACAGAGAGCTTGCAGGCTGGAAAATATCAACCGCCTTTGTATCAACCTCTTCCAGAAGTCTCTTGGAAAGATCTCTTTCTGTCTTCTCGTCATTGAAGCCGTTCTTCGCATATTTGCTGATAGTCGGAAGTGTTACGTTTCTTCCAAGTCCCCAGCTCATGATCAGACCTTCCTTCTGACGATCCTCCGGAAGAAGGATAATTCCTTCTTTCATTGCGTCAGATGGCTGTTTGATATGTACTTCTTTTCCCTCCAGATAAACCTTACCTTCATCTGGATTTGTGATTCCACAGACGCTCTCTACAACTTCTGTACGTCCTGCACCAACCAGACCTGTAAGACCTACGATCTCGCCAGCGCGTACATTGAAGGAAACATCTTTGAAATATCCGGTACGGGATAAGTGCTCGATACGAAGCATCTCATCACCAATCTTAACCTCCGGTTTCGGGAACAGATCCTTGATCTCACGGCCAACCATGGCTTTAATCAGGTCTGCATTGGTGATTCCGTCTACATCATAGGTACCAATATACTGAGAGTCACGGAAAACAGTAACTCTGCTTGCCAGGCGGTACATATCCTCAAAACGATGGGAAATGAAGATAATGGAAACGCCTTTTTCTTTCAACTGATCTACGATTCTGTAAAGCTCCTCGGATTCTCTCTTTGTAAGAGAAGCGGTAGGCTCATCCAGGATAACAATCTTTGCATTTGTGGACAATGCCTTTGCGATCTCAACCATCTGCTGCTGGGCAACACTTAAGGTTCCCATTTCTGCTGTGGAATCGAAATCTGCATTCAGCTGCTTCAGAAGCTTGTTTGCCTCCTCGTTCATGGCCTTCCACTGGATCATGTGATTCTTCTTGATCTCATGTCCCATAAAAATATTTTCAGCCACTGTTAAATGTGGATAGGATGTGGGGTGCTGGTAAACAGCTGCAATTCCTGCTTCCTGTGCATCCTTCGGACCTTTGAAATCCACTTTTTCTCCAAACAGGTACATTTCGCCTTCTTCTGCTTTATGTACACCGGTAATTACTTTAATGAAGGTAGATTTACCTGCACCGTTTTCGCCCATCAGTGCGTGAACTTCGCCAGGTTTTAACTGGAACTGTACATTGTTCAGTGCTTTAACGCCGGGGAAAATTTTCGTAATGCCTTTTAATTCAAGAACATATTCAGACACGGCTTTTTCTCCTCCCTTTCTTGATCTGTTATTATTCTACCACCTGTGCACTTTGTTTGAAAATGGGAAAATATTTTGAAACAGGGTAAAATATTTTCCACTTAATGGGTAAAATTTTCCACTGATCTTAAAATATTCCACAAAGCAAGGTGCTTTTACTCTCGTATTTTAGATATAATTGTGGTATGATGAGTGTGGCACTTTTTATCAATTTGTTTTTATAAACTTACAGCAAACTGTTCATTTTTTCACAGTTACTGTTATTTCACTAAGCATGGGACTCCTGTAGTTTCCAGAGTCCCTATAACGGAGATTCATTATGAAATTACTGATCGTAGACGACGAAGAGCTTACCCGCACCGGTGTAATTTCTTCCATCGACTGGCAATCCATCGGAATCCGGGAGGTGCTTCAGGCGGATGATGGAATAAACGGAATTGAAGTGGCCAGAGTACACAGACCGGACATAGTGCTATGCGATGTACGTATGCCCCGTCTGGATGGAATCGCAATGCTGGAGCGGCTGGAAGAAATTCTTCCTGATATTGTTCCTGTTTTTATGAGCGGATATTCGGATAAAGAATATCTAAAGGCTGCCATCAAGCTAAAAGCCGTTAATTATATAGAAAAGCCTCTGAACCCTGCGGAAATCCGGGATGCCATTGTGGAAGCCCGTGATCTTTGCCTGGAGAAAAAACGTACCCGGCAAAATGCGTCCATCCATTCCATGGAAAGCGCTTCCCGCCTGGCCCTTCTTCTCACCCAGCCTTTCGCCCATGCGAAAGAAAGTATTGACCAGCTCATAGATGAGCTGTCTCTGTCTGTCAGCAATACCACTCCCTTTACTGCAATTGTGCTTAAGACTGATACCGAGGAGGAGTTTCCTCTTTCAGAAGCAAACGCCATGTTTCTGTCAGTCCGGGAATTTTTAAAAACCTTCCATATAGATTGTATTTTTGCAGAAAAGCGTGTACAGTATATGGTTTACTTTTTGTTTGGTTCCTCTCCTGGAGCAGCCGTTCGAAAAAGCATTGAAGAATTTTTCTGTAGTCTGTATTCCCGCTGCACCAGATTCTGCATCGCAGCCGGAGACACTGTTACAGGCATTTCCAAAGCTTATCAGTCCTATACTTCTGCTGTTATTTCCCTGCAGAGCAGCTTCTTTTTCCCCACAGGTACCTTTCTGTCTCCTTTTTATCAGGCACCTGTTTCTGAAACAGCAGCAGAGCTTTCTGCCAGTCCGGAGAATGAATTTCTCACTCTTCTCACTGAAAAAAATAAGGAAAAAGCAAAAGCTTTCCTTGACAATCTGTTCCTGTATTATAACCAGAATCAGAATGTTCTGCCTAACCAGGCCAAGGATCTCTATTACAAATTATTCCGTGCTTTGGATAATGCTGCACGTCAGTTGAAACTAACTTTATCCGATACCCAGGAAAATTTAATAGACACATTGGAGAAGATTTTTTCCTATAATGAGATGCACCAGAAGCTGGTAAAAAAGACAGAATTTTTTTTCCAGACAGCAGCCAGCACAGAAGAAGAAAATTCTACTATTTTTCTGATCAAGGATTACATCGGACAGAAATATATGAACGAGACCTTATCTGTGAAAGATATCAGTGATCATGTATTTTTATCAACCTCGTATGTGTGTACCTTCTTCAAAAATGAGACCGGTCAGACTTTAAATCAGTACCTCACAGAGTACAGAATGGAAAAGGCCAAGCAGCTGCTGTCTGACCCCAGGTATAAAATTACGGATATTTCCTCGCGAGTGGGATACAGTGACGGAAATTATTTCGGTAAAATTTTTAAGAAGTATACAGGTTTTTCACCTTCTGAATATCGGGAGAAAATGAGTTAGTTTCCTGTACACATAAAAAATTCTATATATCTCAAAACACCTATATATTTTTGAGGAGTGTGAAATAATTTGCATAAGCTTAAGCAATGGTACCAGGATCTGAACCTGCAGTCCAAGTTTACCCTGGTACTCCTTTTGATTGTGTCAATTCCTGGGATTGCCATTATCTTCTTTTTTTATGGAAGAGCCTACGACATGGTAGTTTCCTATACGATCCGCCAGGAACAGGACCGGTCTGCTGAAACGGCGCCGTTGATAGAAGAATCTATTCAGAAAGTCCTGGATGTAAGCGAAGAGATTTCTTCCCTTGATTTTTACCAGACACTTTTTAAAAATGCCATAACTGAATCCTTCACGGATCTGGCAGATTCCCTGGATGCAGCGTCTTTTTCCCGAAAGATAGATCAGCTGATTGCTGATACGCCCGTTACCAATGTCAAGATTTATATGGAGATGCCAAAAGGCTCTCCTTCAGACATAAATGCACTTTTAGATAAGGAAGACCTGAAAGATACTTTTCTATCTCTCGATCAGATCCGTGGAACCTACTGGTATGGTATTTTCCGCGGAAGCCGCGTTTCCCAGCTTTTTTGTCCCTCCTTCTATCTTGGTACAAAGGAACAAAAGGCATATGGAGATCAGGCATATATCACCCATGCTTCTGTAATCTATAACAACGGAACTTATGATGCTTATATGGCGGTCTATTATTCCGGTCATGATTTTCAGCAGATCCTGTCTGAAAATCTTACTCTGGACGGCAGTGTTTCTTATATTATGAATGAGCGTAACAACCTGGTTTCTGCTTCCAGTGATTCTCTCGCCGGAATTTACTGGCTGGATTACGACAAGATCATGGAGTCCTACATGTCCTCCAACAGTTTCGTGGAGCAGGATATTCTAGGGAAAACCGTTTACGTTGGTTTCTACCGGATCAAACAGCCAGGCTGGTTTATGGTGACGGTACTTCCCTCCCAGCCCCTGATCAATCAGAGTAATATCCTGGTTTTGCAGTTTTTATCCATTTATATTGCGGTACTGGCGCTTGCCTTTTTGCTCGCAAGTACCTTGTCCAAATCCATTACAGGGCGAATTTCCTCAGTTATCAGTCAGATGCGAACAGTCCGTCACGGTCCTCCGGTCCCTATGGACAGCCCAAGTGCGCACGATGAAATTGGTGATCTTATTGATACTTACAACTATATGACACGCAAAATGAACCAGCTTATGGAAAAACAGGCCCAGGCTGCTGAGGATCTGCGAATTGCCGAGTTTAATTCCCTGCAGGCTCAGATCAATCCCCATTTTCTTTATAATACCATGGATATGATCAACTGGATGGCCCAGCAGGGACGTACCTCTGAGGTCTGTAACGCAGTGCAAAGTCTTTCCAGATTCTACAAGCTGACACTTAGTCGCAAAAAGGGAATCAGTACTATCGCCAAGGAAGAAGAACATGTTTCCATCTATGTGCACCTGCAGAATATGCGCTATCATGACAGCATTTCCTTCATTTCCGATATTCCGGATGAACTGATGGAATACCAGATTCCAAAGCTGACCCTGCAGCCTGTTATAGAAAATTCCATACTACACGGCATTCTGGAAAAACCTTCCAAGTCTGGAACTATTGTACTTACCGGATGGATGGAGGATGGGGATATTGTACTTCTGATTTCTGATGACGGAGTTGGAATCGCGCCAGATAAACTGCCCATGATTCTTTCAGGGGAAGGAACCAGTATTTCAGGTGGAACCAATATTGCGATCTATAATACTCACAGACGGCTTCAAGTGCTTTATGGCGCAGATTATGGATTGACTTATTCCAGCGATGTAGGAAAAGGAACCGAAGTGCAAATCCGAATTCCGGCGAAGAAGGATGTGGAAAACAAATAGCAGTTTAATCTTATCATCTACAGCAAAAGAGAGAGTCTGACGACTCTCTCTTTTATTGAATATGAATATGTGTACAAACCATATAGATGGTCTTATTCTTGCTATTATTTACACAACTTTGAAAATTATCTTGTTACAATATCAACCGGTACATTGAAGATCTTTGCAACCTTCAGGATGGTATCAATATGTCTGCCTGTTGCAGCTGCCATATGATGTGTCGGGCCAGCTTCGCTCCAGCGGTTTACAAACTCTCTTGCACCACATGTAAAACGGGTTCTCATGTTCGTATCGCCAAAGGAAAGGATTGGTCCTTCCTCGTTGATTCCCTCAGCAACAACGAATTTGAAGCGTCCGTCGCCATCCTGTGTGATTGCAAGATAGGTAACCGGACCTGTGTATGGATAGAACTGTGTCAGATATCCGCCGCCTGTTTTGCCATGGAACACTGGTACGATCTTCATGGTAGGTTTCTTATCAGAAATATCAGCATCACCACTTCCGGAATGACCGATAATGCAGATGTCATCATTGAAATCAATGGAATACATCTCGGAAAGCTGACCTGTGCCGGAAATTGTCTTCAGAATACTCATTGCCATGGCAACCTTCATATCACCCTCAACAGCACATGCAGTACCCTGTTTGATCAGCATAGAGAATGCCGGAATCAGCATACTGTCAAGGACACCAGCCTTGCCCTGTGCAAATCCGTCATAATGGGAAGCGATCATTCCAAGATGCTCGTCCTTTACCCATTTCTCAAATGCTACAACATATTTTGCCATATCCCATACTTTCTCAATTGTTCCGCCGCCCTCAATATCAAAGGTGTCCAGAATATCCTGAGCTTTTGCACGAATTGCATCCTCATCTGTGATATCATCCGCAATTGCCCACATTTTTTCCCAGTCAAACTGTTTGGTATAAAGGAACATTCTGTTATACAGGTTAGTCTCATCAATGTAAAGGTCCATCATACCTGGGTAAGGTCTTCCAATCTGGGCAATATTTGTGTCACGGAATCTTCTTCTTACCTGAGCAGCTTTACACCAGTCTTCAATCTCAGCCTGAACGCCTGGATCTCCGCCTTCGACAACACCAGTGATAACAGCATGTCTCTTTCCGGCTCTCTCAAGGTCAGCAACAGCTTCTCCAACAGCACCGCATGCATATCCTTCGCCGAGCCATGTAGCAATGTCTGTGTGATCGTAATCCAGAGCTTTCAGCTTCTGAACATTTACCAGAACAACCGGAACATTCAGGTCACGGATTGCAGGAAGCATGTTGTAGGATGTAGCGTAGGTTAACATCTGAAGGAAAACGAGATCAACGTCTGCTGCACGGAATTTATCCCCAGCAGCCATAGACTGTTCTTTTGTTGTTACCATTCCTCCATCGATGATTTCTACGGTATCCGGAATTGTTTTCTTAAATGCCTCGTACTGAGCCTCAAACTCTGGTACCAGTGAAGGGAACTGAGGCAGATATGCGCCTAAAGCAATAGAAAATACGCCAACCTTTGCTTTTGTGTTTACTAACATAGTAGTACCTCCTGTTTAATTTGATATATTATGCATCTGTGATTCAGGCTGCGAACATAACGCTTATTGCTCATAGGTTCAGAAACAATCTGTTTGCCCATATGCCACAGCTCATAACCACAAATGCCATTATACAAATGATCGTATATCCCGGCTGTTTTAACTTCTCATTAAGCCTGATATACCTTAATTCCAAAGGACTCATGAATGGTAGTACGAGCCTCTTCGATTGATTTAAACTCTTCTGCTTTTAACATCTGAGCGGTAATATTACCGATTGCAGTTGCCTCTCCAGGACCTGCATGAACCTCTTTGCCTGTTGCTCTCGCAGTCAGCTCATTAAGATAGCCTGCATTGGAACCGCCGCCAACTACATGGATACGACTGAAGGTTCTTCCTGTCATCTCTTCCAGTTCCTTTGCTGTCTTTGCATAGCACTCAGCAAGACTGGTATAAATAACAGTAGCAATTTCTCCTAAAGTTTCCGGAACCTTCTGTCCGGTTCTTCTGCAGTAATCTTTAACCTCTTCGATCATGCTTTCCGGAGAAAGGAAGCACTCATCATTTGCATCTACTCTGGATGGGAAATCTTTCGCTTCCTCTGCCATCTGACAGATTTCTGCAAATCCATATTTATCATCATATTCATGACGAACAGACTGGATCATCCAAAGTCCCATGATATTTTTCAGATAACGGAATCTTCCTGCATAGCCGCCCTCATTCGTAAAGTTCATCTCGCAACTCTTCTTGGAGCAGTCAGCTTTTTCTCTTTCAATTCCCATCAATGACCATGTTCCGGAGCTGATATAAATAAAATCGTCGTCGTTTGCAGGAACTGCAAGAACTGCGGATCCGGTATCATGTGTAGCCGGTGCTACAACTTCCACATCAAACCCAACTTCTGCTTTTACCTCTTCTGTAAAGTGTCCAACACTGGTACCAGGCATGATCAGCTTCTGGAACATTTTTCTTGGATATCCAAGTTTATCAATCAGTTCGTAATCCCAGTCCTTTGTTTCTGCATTTACCAGCTGACCTGTTGTTGCCTCTGTATACTCACAGGTTTTCTTGCCTGTAAGAAGATAATGGAAGTAATCCGGTACATGAAGCATAGTTTCAGCCTGTTCCAGATATTCCGGATGTTTTGTCTTCACAGCCATCAGCTGATATACCGTGTTGAAAATTGCTTTCTGAATACCGGTACGTGCATAAAGATCCTCAAGAGAAATCGTC
>ENA-OQDT01000617-OQDT01000617.1-human-gut-metagenome-genome-assembly--contig:-NODE-617-length-23094-cov-5.058040_pt1 | contig 23094 bp, 23 predicted proteins | sample MGYA00242786_ERZ504617 | MGnify/ENA primary metagenome ERZ504617 (study PRJEB26092, sample SAMD00036337) | human gut metagenome | host: Homo sapiens | study: EMG produced TPA metagenomics assembly of...
CTTATACCCAGGCCGATCTGCAGGAGGACGGTGCCCGCATCACCCAGATGCTGCGCGCGATGACCGCCATCAGCTTCCAGCAGAACTGCGGCAGCGCAAACCTGCGTCAGGAGCACGATGCCATCTGTGATTGGGTGTTCGATAAGGACCCCGACTTCAAGGCATTCGAGGAAGGCACCACCAAGCTGGACCGCGCCGACATGGAGAAGGCAAAGGATCTGTTCTACGACGTCTTCGGCTGGGACCGCACCACCGGTGTGCCCACCCGCGAGACGCTGGAGAAGTATGATCTGGCTGACATGGCTGATGATCTGGAAAAGCGCGGCATCTACGCCCAGAACACCGCAGCAGCTGAATAAATCCCATAGAAAGAGGAACGATCGTCATGTTGTTTGGCAGACGTAAACCCGGCTACACCACCACTGTGGACAGCAGCGTGGACCCGGAGCAGGCCGTTCTGGACCTGCAGAAGGCAGAGCTGGCCGCCAAGAAAAAGCCCAAGGCAGAGGTGTTCGACATCAATGCCGCCAGCGAGACGGCTCGCCGCCTGAAGGAAACGGGCAGCAGCTTTGACGGCAGCGCCGCTAAGACCGGCGAGGATGTGATCGCCGCCGTGGAGCGGGAGACCGCAGAGCTTGCAGCAATGCAGGCTGCCGGGGCCGCACCCGAAGCCGCCGAAACTGTGCAGGGCGAGGCCGCAAAGCCTCAGCTGCTGGATTTTCTGGCCGGTGAGCCGGAGGCTGAAAACGATCCCTTTGCGGATCAGCCCACCCAGACCGCGCCGGAGCTGCCGGAGCTGACCCCCGCGCAGGAGCTGGCCGGTTACATCCGTTCCCGCAGCGCCGCCGCGCTTATCACGCCCCACGCACTGCTGGTCAGTGAGGTGGAGAACGCCGACGAGCTGCTGGCTCAGATGCCGCAGGACCCCCAGTGCGAGGATATCGTTGTCCGTGCAGGCGCAAAGGATACCTACTATTACTCCAACGCCAACATGAGCGACAACTACGCCATGATCGCCCAGCTCATTGAGGACAAAGACCTCTGTGTCATGTTTGCTGAGATGGTGCGCTTCAACGCACGGGTTTACCCCAGTGCTACCCCGCTGAAGTACTTCCAGCGCTCCCCCTACGGCCTTGCGCCGGAGGAGATCGAGCAGACCTGGAAGACCATGCAGGGCAGGCCGGAGTTTGCCGACATCGAAGAGCTGACCAACAATCAGAACGAGCGGTTCCTCTTCTCCACCCAGCACCTCACCCGCCGCTATGCAAAAGCCATCAGCGACGTGGATGATTTCTGCGACTAAAAGATCATACACAATTGAATAGGGTACAAGAGCTTCTTTGAGCAAGGATGTCTAAACCCCGCAGGGGCAGGACACCGCGCCGCAATGCTAAGGGCCAACGCCGGCATTCAAGGGTGGCAGGGGAAACCCGGCCGCCTTCCCGCAGAAGAAACGCTGCAATTTGAAAAAAAGAACTCCTCCCATCCACCGTTCCGGAGCGCTGCCTCCCTCCCGCTGCTGCAACAGCGGAAAAGGAAGCGGCTCCCTCGGCGTGGCGGCCTGCAGGCTGCCGCACCGGGCCATGTTCGGTTTTTTGCGGGGGCGTTTTGATTTTCGGTCAGAACGTCTCCGCTTTTTTTTCACCTGCCGATCGAAAAGAAATCTCCCCGGGAGTTTGTCCGGGCCATAGCGGGCAAACTGTGCCCCGGGGAGCGATGGAGGATTTTTGCAATGAAACAGCCTTTTTGCACGCCAGCCCAGGCCCTGCGCCGGGTGCTGGATGCTGCTGCGGCTCTCCCGGTGCCTGCCACGGAGCGGGTGCCGCTGGATGATGCCTGTGGGCGGATCGCAGCCCGGGATCTGTGTGCCCGGATGGATCAGCCCCCTTTTGACCGGAGCCCTCTGGATGGCTATGCCCTTCACAGTGCCGACACGGCCGGGGCGGGGGAGAAGACCCCTGTCACCCTGCCGGTGGTGATGAAGCTCTACGCCGGGGATGCCCCCGCCGCTGCCCTGCCTGCCGGGTGTGCTGCCCGGATTATGACCGGCGCACCCCTGCCCCCGGGCGCGGACTGCGTTCTGATGCAGGAGCTGACCGACAGCGGGGAAGAGCAGGTGCGCATTTACGCACAGCTTCAGCCCAACGCCAATGTGGTGTTCCGGGGTGAGGACATCGCCTCCGGTGCCCCCATTGCCGCCGCCGGAACTGTGCTGACCCCGGCGCACATCGGTGTGCTGGCCGGGCAGGGCATCCCGGATGCCGAGGTCTTCCGCCCCCTGACCGTGGGTGTGCTTGCCACCGGCAGTGAGTTGCTGGAAGCGGGCGAGGCCTGGGCTCCCGGCAAGATCTACGATGCCAACGGGATCCAGAATGCCGCCCGCCTGCGGCAGCTGGGCTTTGCCGTGGAGCGCACCCACTGCTCGGATGACCCGGAGGAGATCGCCGCCCGGATGAAGGATCTGCTCACCCGGTGTGATGCGGTGATCACCAGCGGCGGTGTTTCGGTGGGGCAGAAGGATTACCTGCCCACAGTGCTGGAAATGCTGCACGCGGAGCCTGTTTTTGCCGGGGTGGCCCAGAAGCCCGGCAGCCCCATGATCGCTGCACAGGTGGGAGAAAAGCTGGTGTTCTGCCTGTCCGGCAATCCCTTTGCCGCCGCTGCCACGCTGGAGCAGTATGCCGTTCCGGCCCTGCTGCGGGCCGCAGGGCGGCGGGAAGAGGACTGCATCCCGGTGCACACCCGGGGCAGGCTGACCACCGGCTTTTCCAAGCCCAGCAAGGGAACCCGCTTCTTGCGGGCCAGAGCGCTGGGCGGCCTGGTGGAGATCCCCGGTGAGGGCAACGCGGAGGCGCATTCCTCGGGCAGTCTGTCGGCCATGATGGGCTGCAACTGCCTGGTGGAGCTGCCTGCGGGCAGCGGCCCGGTGGCTCCGGGCGAAGAAGTGGAGGTACTGAACTTTGTACAGTGAAAAGAAACAGGCGCTTGCTGCCGAGCTGAGCCTGAAGCGCCCGGCTGTGCTGGCCGTGAGCGGTGCGCACAACAGCGGCAAAACGACTTTGTTGGAAAAACTCATCCCCCTGCTGCGGGCACGGGGCCTGAAGGTGGGTGTCATCAAGCATGACGGCCACGATTTCACCCCCGACGTGCCGGGCACCGACAGCTTCCGTCTGCGGGAGGCCGGGGCCGAGGGCGTGGCGGTCTTTTCGGGCAGCCGCTACCTGCTGACGGAGGAATTCCGCCTGAACGAGCAGGATCTGCTGGCCCTGTTTGAGCGCCACGGCTATGATCTGGTGCTGATGGAGGGCTTCAAGGAGAGCGGCTGGCCCAAGATCGAGGTGGTGCGCAAGGCTGTCTCGGAGGAGCCGGTCTCCTTTGAGCCGCTGGCCATCGTGGGGGATGTTCCGGGCGCGGATTTTGCACTGGACGAGCCCGCAGCGCTGGCCGACTGGATCGCTGCACAGATGCCTGCATTGTAACAGGGGGAGGAAGAAACCATGAAACTGATCCGTACCGAAGATGCGGCAGGGCAGGTGCTCTGCCACGATATCACCCAGATCATCCCGGGTGAATTCAAGGGGGCCCGCTTCAAAAAGGGCCACGTCATTCAGCCCGAGGATATTCCGGTGCTGCTGAGCATCGGCAAGGAAAACCTCTATGTCTGGGAGAAAAAGCCCGGCATCCTCCACGAGGACGAAGCTGCCGCCCTGCTCTACAAGGCCGCTGCCGGTCAGAATATCCACGGCACCGAGCCCCGGGAGGGCAAGATCGAATTGATCGCTGACTGCGACGGTCTGCTCAAGATCGACCGCAGGGCCCTGCTGGCGGTGAACAGCACCCCCCAGATGATGATCGCCACGATCCACGGCGATCTGCCTGTGAAAAAGGGAGCCAAGCTGGCTGGTACCCGCATCATCCCGCTGGTCATTGAGCAGGAGAAGATGGAGGCCATGCAGGCTGCTGCCGGGCCGAAGCCCATCCTGAACGTGCTGCCCTTCCACCAGAAGAAGTTTGCCGTTATCAACACCGGCAGCGAGGTGTTCAAGGGCCGTATTGAGGACAAGTTTACTCCCATCCTCGAGCAAAAGCTGGCGGTATATGGCTGTGAGATGGCCTTCCACAAGGTCTGTGATGATGACCCGGCGGGCATCACGGCCGCCATTCTGGAAGCAAAGGCCGCAGGCTGTGAGCTGATCTTCACCACCGGCGGCATGAGCGTGGACCCGGACGACCGCACCCCGCTGGCCATCAGGAACACCGGGGCCGAGATCGTCACCTACGGTGCGCCCGTGCTGCCCGGTGCCATGTTCCTGGTCAGCTATCTGGACGGTGTGCCGGTCTGCGGTCTGCCCGGCTGTGTGATGTACGCCAAGCGCACCATTTTTGACCTGCTGCTGCCCCGCCTGCTGGCCGATGACCCCATCACCGCCGAGGATATCGCCCGTCTGGGCGAGGGCGGCCTCTGCCTGGGCTGCGCCGAGTGCCACTGGCCCAATTGCGGCTTCGGACACTGCTGAAACCCTCTCAGCCAAAGCCTTTCGGCTTTGCCAGCTCCCCCGAAGGGGGAGCTTAACTAAGGTGAAAAAATATGAGTGAAAATAATCTGACACATTTTGATGCCGCCGGAAACGCCGTGATGGTGGACGTGAGCGAAAAGCCCGTCACGGCCCGGGAGGCCACGGCCCACGGTATCATTACCATGAATGCGGAAGCCTTTGCCGCTGTGGAAAGCGGTACCGTGAAAAAAGGCGATGTGCTGGGCGTGGCCCGGGTGGCCGGCATCATGGCCACCAAGCGCACCAGCGAGCTGATCCCCCTGTGCCACCCGCTGCCGCTGACCAAGGTGCAGATCGAGTTTGACCTGCTGCCCGAGCGCCGGGCTGTGGAAGCGCGCTGCACGGTCAAGACCAGCGGCGTGACCGGCGTGGAGATGGAAGCCCTGACCGGCGTTTCCACCGCCCTGCTCACCATCTATGACATGTGCAAGGCCGTGGATAAGGGCATGGAGCTGGGCGAGATCCATCTGGTGGAAAAGACCGGCGGCAAGAGCGGACATTACATCCGGGCGGAGGGCGGCTATGTTTGATTCCAAGGGCCGCAATATCCATTATCTCCGCCTTTCCGTGACCGACCTGTGCAACCTGCGCTGCCGCTACTGTATGCCGGATGGCGTGGACAAGCTGGAACGGGAGGATATCCTGACCTACGAAGAATTCCTGCGCCTTGCCGCCCTGTTTGCCCGGTGCGGGGTGGATACCGTGCGGGTCACCGGCGGCGAACCGCTGGTGCGCAAGGGCGTGGAGCAGCTGGTCAAGGGGCTGAAAGCCATCCCCGGCATCCGGAAGGTCACCATGACCACCAATGCCGTCCTGTTGGAGCAGCAGCTGCCCGCCCTGCTGGAGGCCGGGCTGGACAGTGTGAACATCAGTCTGGATACGCTGGACCCCGCCCTGTTTGCAAAGATCACGGCCCGGGATGAATTTGCCGCTGTGCAGGCGGGCATCCATGCCGCGCTGGAAAGCGGCATCCCGGTCAAGCTGAACTGTGTGCCCCAGGTGGGCGTGAACGAGGGCGAGCTGGAAGCGCTGGCCGCTCTGGCACAGGACAAGCCCCTGCAGGTGCGGTTCATCGAGATGATGCCCATCGGCTACGGGGCGGCCATGCCCTGTATCTCCGGTCCGGAACTGCTGGCCCGCTTCCGCAGGCGCTGGCCGGAGCTGGTCCCGCTGCCCGGGGCAGCGTGTGCCGCGCTGGGCGATGGCCCGGCGGTCTATTACACTGTGCCGGGCTGGAAAGGGGACATCGGCTTCATCGCCGCTGTCCACGGCAAGTTCTGCGCCTCCTGCAACCGGGTGCGGTTGACCAGTCAGGGTTTTCTGCGCCCCTGCCTTGCCAGTGAGGCCGGATGTGACCTGAAAGCCCTGCTGCGCAGTGGCGCGTCTGACGAAGAGCTGCTGACTGCCATCCGTACCACCATCTGGGAAAAGCCCCAGGAACATCATTTTGAATTGAAACAGGACATCCCCGCGACCCGGGGCATGTACCGAATTGGAGGATAAATCTATGGGAAAACTTCTGGCGATCTGCACCAGCCCCCAGCGGGGCACGGTCAAGACCGAAGTGGAAAGCGCACGCCTGACCCCGGAATGGGGTATTGAGACCGATGCCCACGGCGGGAACTGGCACCGTCAGGTCAGCCTGCTGAGTGCCGAAAAGATCGAGAACTTCCGCAAAAAGATCTGGGTGGACTACGGTGCCTTTGGCGAGAATCTGGTGGTGGAGGGCTACGATTTCCGCAATCTGCCCGTGACCAGCCGCTTTGCCATCGGGGACGTGGTACTGGAAATGACCCAGATCGGCAAAGAGTGCCACAACGACTGCGTCATCAAGCAGAAGACCGGCGAGTGCATCATGCCCCGGGAGGGCGTGTTTGCCCGGGTGCTGCAGGGCGGCGAGATCCACGTGGGGGACGAGGTGACCCTGCTGCCCCCGCCGGAAAACCCGCCCCTGCGCGCTGCCGTCATCACCCTTTCCGACAAGGGCAGCCGGGGCGAGCGGGAGGACAAGAGCGGCCCCCTGATCGTGGAGATGCTCACCGCAGCAGGTTATCAGGTGGAGGAGACCATGATCCTGCCCGATGAGGCAAAGGCCCTGAAAGCACAGCTCATCCGGCTGGCCGATGGCCGTCAGGTCAACCTGATCCTGACCACCGGCGGCACCGGCTTTGCACCCCGGGATATCACCCCGGAAGCCACCTATGCCGTAGCGGACCGCAACGCCCCCGGCATTGCTGAGGCCATGCGTTACCACAGCCTGAGCATCACCCCGCGCGGGATGCTCAGCCGTGCCGCCAGCGTGCTGCGGGGCAAGACCCTCATCGTCAACCTGCCCGGCAGCCCCAAGGCCGTGAAGGAGAATCTGGAGTACATCCTGCCCAGCCTGGAGCACGGGGTGCGCATTGCCGCCGGGCTGGACGGCGAGTGCGCCCGCAAATAAGCCTGTTTTACCGCCGCGGCGCTGCTTTTGGTGCCGGGCGTGAAAATAAAAAGTACAACAAAAGCATACCCACTGTAAGGAGCAAGACTATGAAAACTATGATCTCCCGCCGCGGCTTCCTGTGCGCTGCCGGCATCGCATCCGCATCTGCTGTTCTGACCGCCTGCGGCGGCTCCTCCAGCAGCACTGCATCTTCCACCGCATCCTCCGCTGCCGCCTCCTCTGAGGCTGCCTCCGGCGAGAGCATGGAGCTGATCGTTTTTGCTGCCGCCTCCCTGACCGAGACCCTGAACGCCATTGCCGAGACCTACTCCGCAGAGAACCCCGGCGTGACCTTCAGCTTCAACTTTGACTCTTCCGGAACCCTCAAGACCCAGATCCAGGAGGGTGCGGACTGCGACCTGTTCATCTCCGCCGGTCAGAAGCAGATGAACCAGCTGGACAGCACCGCCTCTGCCGAGGTGAACACCGAGGGCCTGGACTTTGTGGATGCCGAAAGCCGTGTGGATCTGCTGGAGAACAAGGTCGTGCTCTGTGTACCCGAGGGCAGCGACAAGGGGATTGACAGCTTCGACAGTCTGGCCGAGCACCTGAAGGCAGAGGATATCCTGTTCTGCATGGGCAACAGCGATGTGCCCGTGGGTCAGTACACCCAGAAGATCCTGGCTTACTATGATCTGGATGAGGCAGCTCTGGCTGCTGCCGGTGTCATCACCTACGGTTCCAACGTCAAGGAAGTCACCACCCAGGTCAGCGAGGCCAGCGTGGATGCCGGTGTCGTTTACTGCACCGATGCGTACAGCGCCGGTCTGACCCCCGTGGACGAGGCTACCAAGGAAATGTGCGGCCAGGTCATTTACCCCGCCGCTGTGATGAAGAACGCCCTCCATGCCGAGGCTGCCAAGGAGTTCCTGGCTTACCTGCGCACCGACAAGGCTGCGACCGTGTTCGAGAGCGTCGGCTTCACCGCACTGTAAGCATCCGCTGGGGGGATGGTATGGACTGGTATCCCTTATGGAACAGCCTGCGCATTGCGCTGATCAGCTGCGCGGCGGTGTTCTTTTTAGGCATCTTTGCGGCCTACTACATTGCAAAGCTCCCGCGCGTGCTCAAGGGCGTGCTGGATGTGGTGCTCACCCTGCCCATGGTGCTGCCGCCCACAGTCGTGGGATATTTCCTGCTGCTGCTGTTCGGCGCAAAAAGGCCGCTGGGCATCTTTTTCATGGAACATTTCGGTGTGAAGCTGGTGATGAACTGGTACAGCGCCATCTTTGCTTCCATCGTGGTGGCCTTTCCGCTGATGTACCGCACGGCCCGCGGTGCCTTTGAGAGTTTTGACGAAACGCTGGCCTGGTCGGCACAGACGCTGGGACTTTCCAACACCTGGATCTTCTGGCGGGTGCGGATGCCCTGCTGCCGTCAGGGCATTCTGGCCGGTACGGTGCTGGCCTTTGCCCGTGCGCTGGGCGAATATGGTGCCACCAGCATGATCGCAGGCTACACGCCGGGCAAGACGGCCACCATTGCAACCACGGTCTACCAGCTCTGGCGCACCAACGATGAAGCCGGGGCCATGCAGTGGGTGCTGGTGGATATCGTTATCTCGGCGGTGGTGCTGCTGGCAGTGAACCTGCTGGAACGCAGGCAGAAGCAGGGAGGAAAGCGCACATGAGCCTGGAAGTAAATGTGACCAAGCGGTTTGATGGTTTTACCCTCCACGCTGCGTTCACGGCAGGGGACACTGCCACCGCCCTTCTGGGCGCGTCCGGCTGCGGCAAAAGCATGACCCTGCGCTGCATTGCAGGCATCGTCCGGCCGGACGAAGGGCGCATCGTGCTGGATGGCCGGGTGCTGTTCGACAGCACTCAGGGCATCGACCTGCCGCCCCAGCAGCGCAATGTGGGCCTGCTGTTCCAGAACTACGCCCTGTTCCCCAACATGACCGTGGAACAGAATATCCTCTGTGCCCTGAAAAAGGAAAAGGACCCTGCCGCCCGCAGGGCCGCCTGTGCCGAGGCATTGCGTGCCATGCGGCTGGAAGAACTGGCCAAGCGCCTGCCCGGCGCGCTTTCAGGCGGGCAGCAGCAGCGTGCCGCCCTGGCCCGCATCCTGGCGGCCAAACCCCGCATCCTGATGCTGGACGAGCCATTCAGTGCGCTGGACAGCTATCTGCGCGAGGAGGTGGAGGGGGAAGTGGGCAGCCTGCTGGCCGGATTTGCGGGCACAGCCCTGCTGGTGACCCACAACCGGGACGAGGCCTACCGCCTGTGCAGGGAGATGATCGTGATGGACAGCGGCGAGGTGCTCCGGGCAGGCACGACCAAGGAGGTCTTTGCCGACCCCCGCACCCGTGCCGCCGCCCGCCTGACCGGCTGCAAGAACATTCTGCCTTGCACCCGGGTGGGGGAGCATACCGTTCATCTGGCGGGCTGGGAACAGCCGCTGACCGTGGCTCTGCCGGTGCCCGAGGGCTGCCGTGCCGTGGGCATCCGCGCCCATGATTTTGCGCCCTGCGCTCCCGGCACCCCCAACAGCCTGCCGGTGCAGGCTGTCTCCACCAGTGAGAATCCCTTTGACTGGAACATGATCTTCACCCTGCCCGGCGGTGAGGCCCGCCTGTGGTGGAAGGTGTCCAAGGAGACAATGGCGGCCCCGCCGCCAAAAGCACCCGCCTGCCTTGCTGCCGCCCCGGAAAATATCATGCCGCTGGTCTGAGGCAAAAGAATCGCTCTCTCCCTGCTCCCGAAACAGAAATACGGAGCAGGGAGAATTTTTTTGAAAAAAGTACTTGACTTTATCAAGTAATGCGATTATACTAGACCTTGTCAAGTAAAGGAGATGCAAAGAGTGATCCAATCGACCATATCCTTCTACGTGATGGAGTTTTACAAGCAGTTCGCAGCCTACACCACCCAGCAGCTGCAGGAGTTTGGCCTGAGCTTTGGCATGATGTATTTTGTGATCTACGTGGGCAAACATCCCGGCTGCACCCCGGCTGAGATGACCAAAAACCTGCACCTGGACTGGGGCCACTGCCAGCGCAGCGTGATCAAGCTGGTGGAAGATGGCTTTATGACCCGGGAAAAGCAGGGCCGCAGTTATCATTTGGGGCTGACCCCGGCGGGTGAGAGAGCATTCCGGACCTGCCACCAGGTATTTTTTGATTGGGATGCACAAAATTTGAGCGGGTTGACCGAAGAGGAACAGCACCAGCTCCTGAGCCTGCTGCAAAAGGCAGCACGGACGAGAAAAGAGAGTGTGTAACATGTACGACACCATCCTGAGCCCCATTGGTTACGGTGGAATGCAGCTGAAGAACCGCATCATCTTTGCCCCCACCACCTTTGGCCTTTCGGACGAGGAATATCTGGCGGAGATGGAGCGGCTGGCCAAGGGCGGCTGCGCCATGATCATCATCGGCGACGTGCCGGTGGCCAAGAGCCGGTTTGAGAAGTCCCTGTTTGACAAAAAGGGCTTTGCCTTCTATCAGCAGATCTGCGAGACTGCCCACAAATACGGCTGCAAGGTCTGCGCCCAGCTCCACCAGACCGATACGGACATGATGTCCATCATCAAGTGCATCCCGGGGATGCTGATGAAAAAGATCACCCCCGACCAGCTGCGGGAGCGGATGAACGATGCCGTGGGCCCCTACATCACCAAAATGTCCCAGAAAAAGATCCATCAGATCATCGCGGGCTTTGGCAAGGCTGCTGTGCTGGCAAAGCAGGCGGGCTTTGACATGGTGCAGGTGCACGGTGACCGGATGTGCGGCAGCTTCTCTTCCGCCATCTTCAACCACCGCACCGATGAATACGGCGGCAGTGCCGAGCGCCGCGCCCGCTTTGCCGTGGAAGCTGTCAAGGCAGTGCACGCCGCTGTGCCCGGCATGGCCATTGACTACAAGCTGGCTGTCCGGCAGGAGAACCCCCATTACGGCAACGCCGGTGTGGTGGAGGAGGAACTGGCCGTGTTCGTGCCCCTGCTGGTGCAGGCAGGCGTGACCAGCTTCCATGTGACACTGGCCAACCACTCTGCGCTGGAAAACACCATCCCGCCGGCCAGCCACCCCGAGTTCAAGGAGACCGGCTGCTTCCTCAAGTTCTGCGATGAGGTGCGCCGGTATACCAGCGTGCCGCTCTGCGGTGTGGGCGGCCTGAACGACCCCGATTTTGTGGAGCAGCAGCTTGCCAGCGGCCGCATCCAGTGCGCGGCAATGTGCCGCCAGCTGCTGGCCGACCCCAACTGGGTCAACAAACTGCAGAGCGGCAATGCGGCAAAGATCCACCGCTGTGTCCGCTGCAACAAGAAGTGCCTGGGCGGCCTGATCGCCCATCAGGGCACCCGCTGTATCTATGATGCCCTGAACGCAAAAGAACAGGGCAGCATCTGATATCAAAGAGAATAAAGGAGAATGACCATGAGCTACGCCATCGTTTTCAGCAGCAAGACCGGCAACACCCGCCTGCTGGCCGACACCCTTCGCGCAAGCTTGCCCCAGAATGAGTGCACCTACTTCGGAGCACCGGCCCCGGAGGCACTGGAGGCTGAGACCCTTTACATCGGCTTCTGGACGGATAAGGGCCATGCCGATGACACCCTCACCGCCTTTTTGCAGACCCTGAAGGGGAAGCAGGTCTTTTTGTTCGGCACCGCAGGCTTTGGCGGCAGTGCGGAATATTTTGAGCAGATCCTGGCAGCGGTGCAGAAATCGCTGGATGAGAGCAACACGGTCATTGGAACTTATATGTGCCAGGGCAAGATGCCCATGACTGTGCGCCAGCAGTACGAAAAGATGCTGCAGCAGCCCAACCATGCACCCAATCTCGAAATGCTGATCGAGAATTTTGACAAGGCGCTGGCCCACCCGGATGCCGCAGACCTCGACCAGCTGCGCAAAAAGGCGGCAGAGGTGCAGGCATAACGGAAGAACGCTTCAAAAAAGCAGATTTTTTGAGAAAGCTGCTCCAAACAGTTGACAGGTTCTGCCCGATGTGATAGGATAATGTCGAGGAAATGGAAACGGCTCCTCAAGGTGAATTGAATATTCTCGGCAAAACAGTCGAAAGGCTGTGACGCAAAGCTACAGGGCCTGTAAAATGGCAGCCAGCTGCTTCTCAAAGAAATCTTTCTTTGGGCGACCTGCTTAGAATTTCTAGGTGTTGTTTTGCTGAGTGTATTGCAGAACAACACCTTTTTTTCGTTCTCAAATTTCTTCCCAAAATGAAGAAAGGCACGCAAAACTGAATATCCTCGGCAAAGCAGTCGAAAGGCTGTACGCAAAGCTATAGGGCCTGTAAAATGGCAGCCAGTTGCTTCTCATCACCTGAGGGTCTCCACAGCGGAGATTGGGTGTTGAGTGACCTTCATCTGAAGCATCAGGTGTCGATTGCCGAGTATACCAGCAATCGACACCTTTTTTTCATGGGGCAACACAAAAGAGGTTCAATCACCATGCGTAACGCTTCGATGAAAGTCCTGAAGAATCTGGTCTGCTGCGCCGCATTCATCTGCCTGATGCTTGTTGTGGCAATGCCCGCACACGCAGCTTCCAAGGCCGATGAGCTGCTGCAGCTCGTCAACGCAGAGCGTGCACAGGCTGGTGTGGCTCCTCTGAGCATGGGCAGCAGCGCACTGAATGCTGCCGCACAGGCCCGTGCAGAAGAACTTACCGTCAATTATTGCCTACAACCGCCCCGAATGGCAGCCGCGAGTTCACCATCCTGCCGGAGTACGGTGTGGACGATGTTTCTGTGGGCGAGAACTACTGGGCAGCTGCTGAGAATGCTTCGGACGTGGTCGCCGCCTGGAATCGCTACGATTTCTTCAAGGAGCGGATGCTGGACAAGGATGCCACCTCCGTTGGCATTGGCTACTACGAGGGCGGCGAGTACGGCAATTACTGGGTGATGATCTTCACCTACGCCCGCGGCACCAGTGAGAACGGTTTCGCACAGGAAGTGCTGGCGCTGGTCAACGCTGAGCGCGCAAAGGAAAATCTGGCACCTCTGGCCATGGGCGATGCCAAGCTGCAGGCCGCCGCCGATGAGCGCGCAAAGGAAGTGGCAAAGGTCGCTTCCCACACCCGCCCGATGGCACCAACTGCTTCACCGTGCTGAAGGAATACGGTGTGTCTGATACCGCCACCGGCGAGAATGCCGCCTGGGGCGAGACCACGCCCGAAAAGGTCGTTGCAGACTGGATGGCTTCGGAAGGCCACCGTGTCAATATCATGGACCCCGCCGCCAAGTATATGTGCCTTGGCTACAACTACGATGCCAATTCTCAGTGGGGCCACAACTGGATCCAGATCTTTCGCAAAGTAAGCGGATGACTTCCATTGAGCGTTGTACGATGAAATAAAACAGAGCAAAAAGAGATGCACCCCGCCTTCCTGAAACCGGTTCAGGGAGCGGGGTGCATCTCTTTTGGTTTTTTTATTCTGCTGCCATATCAGCCACATCCTCGGGGCTGAAATCACCCAAGGGCAGGATGAGCCGGCCCAGCGTTTCCTGCGGCAGGGCGGCAAGCCGGGCACTCTCGTCCGCAATTTCGGCAGGGCAGAGGACGTGCACGCCGTCCGCCCCGGTCTCCACCCGGGCGCGGTGGCCGGTGGCAATGTACTGGATGCCCAGCCGGTCAGCCGCTGCAAGCAGGGCGGGGAAGCGCAGGTCGGCCGGGGCAGCGGTTTCCTCGGCCAGCTGGCTGGCCAGTTCGCTGGCATTCAGGGTGATGCACTCGATGCCCAGAGCCTTGGCGGCTTCCCTGGCGGCATCCACAACGGGGTCATCGGTGCACAGACGCACCACAGCGCCCATCACCGCAAAGCCCTGCTGCTGTAAAATGCGGACAGCTGCTTTGCAGCCCGTGCCGCCGCACAGGCCCACCAGCACCTTGTCCTGCTGTTCATAGGTATCGAACCCGCTGCCGGGCAGAAATGTATCGCTCATCGTCCCTGTCTCCCTCCGTGTGCCTGACTTTGTGCCACGGCCAGCTGGTCGCAGCGCTCGTTTTCCGGGTGGCCTGCATGGCCCTTGACCCAGACATAAGTGATCTTGTGCCGGGCTTCCTGCTCCAATGCCTGTTCCCACAGGTCGGGGTTCAGGGCAGGGGAGCCGTCGGACTTTTTCCAGCCCCGGCGCTTCCAGCCCCTGGCCCAGCCCTTTTCCAGCCCGTTGATGACGTACTGGCTGTCAGAGCACAGCCGCACCTCACAGGGCTCCTTGAGCTGGCGCAGGGCCTCGATAAAGGCGGTCAGCTCCATCCGGTTGTTGGTGGTGGAAGCATCGCCGCCGCTGAGCTCTTTTTCGTAGACCTTGCCGTTGAAGCGGTAGCGCAGCACTGCACCCCAGCCGCCCGGGCCGGGGTTGCCGCTGCACGCGCCATCGGTGTAAACTTCGACTTGTTTCATCTGTTTCTCCCGGAACTTGAATTTTTGGATACCTCTATTTAGAGCTATTTTTCCGGTTCTGTCAAGAGGAAAACGTATCATCCCCGGCTTTTCCGGCAAAGCTTTGAATTGACAAAGTGGACAAGAAATACTATACTGTTTGTAACAAAATGCGTATAGGGGCGCACCGATGCGGTGTGTCCGGCCGGAACGGGGCAGTGCCGCGGTCGCATCGAACAGATGGACTGACAGGGCAGAAATTACTCCGTTCCGGCCATCCCAGTGCCGAAAACGGGCATGGAAGCGAAAAATTCTATACGATGGTTTCGATGGGAGCGGCGGTGCGTTTGCTGCTCCTTCACAGCAGACAGGCCGCTCGCAAAGGGGTGTGCCTGCGTTTTGTAATTGATTTTGGAGGTACCGCATGGCACAGGTCAAAGAACAGAACCCGGCTCAGGCTCAGAACAATCCGAACAGAAACAGTGAATCCGGCGGGGAAAAGCGTACCCGCACCCGCCGCCCTTATTATAACCGGCGGCCCCGCCGCTCTCAGCAGCCCAAGGAGGCCGCTGTGCCCATCCACATCTACCCGCTGGGCGGTCTGGGTGAAGTGGGCAAGAACATGACCGTGTATGAGTGCAACGGGGATATGATCATTGTGGACTGCGGCCTTGTGTTCCCAGACAGTGAGATGTACGGCGTGGACATGGTCATCCCCGACTTTACCTTTGTGGTGCAGAATAAGGACAAGATCAAGGGCCTGCTCATCACCCACGGCCACGAAGACCACATCGGCAGCATTCCCTACCTGCTGCAGAAGTTTGATCTGCCCATCTACGGCACCCGGCTGACCTGCGGCCTCATCCGGAACAAGCTGGAGGAGTTCGGCCTGGCAGGCAAGACCAAGTTCGTGGAGATCACACCCAAACAGAAGATCAAGCTGGGCTGCTTTACCGTGGAGCCCATCCATGTCAACCACTCCATCCCCGATTCCGTGGCCTTTGCCATTGACAGCCCCGCCGGAACGATCATCCAGACCGGCGACTTCAAGATCGATTACACCCCGCTGGCCTGCGGCGTGACCGACCTGACCACCCTTTCGGAGTATGGTCAGAAGGGTGTGCTGGCTCTGCTGAGCGATTCCACCAACGCCGAGCGCCCGGGCTTTACCGCCACGGAGCAGAAGGTGGCCGCCGGTGTCCGCAACCTGTTTGCCCGTGCCCGGAACAAGCGTATCATCATTGCGACCTTTGCGTCCAACATCTACCGCGTCCAACAGATCATCGACCTGGCCGTGGAGGATGGCCGCAAGGTGGCGTTCAGCGGCCGCAGCATGGTCAATAACACTGCCATGGCGCAGGAGCTGGGCTATATGCACATCCCCGAGGGCACCCTCATCAGTGTGGATGAGCTGAACCAGTACCCGCCGGAACAGGTGGTGCTGATCACCACCGGCAGCCAGGGCGAGCCCCTGAGCGCCCTTTCCCGCATGGCCTCCTGCAGCCACCGCCAGGTGCGGGTGGGCCCCGGCGACTTCATCATCATCTCTGCCAACCCCATTCCCGGCAACGAGAAGAGCGTGACCAAGATCGTCAACGGTCTGCTCCTGCTGGGCGCGGAGGTCATCTACGAGAGCATGTATGATGTCCATGTTTCCGGCCACGCCTGCCAGGAGGAGCAGAAGCTGATGCTCACCCTGACCAGACCCAAGTATTTCCTGCCCGTGCACGGCGAGTACAAGCAGCTGAAAAAGCATGCCCTGACCGCTGCGTCTTTGGGCATTCCCACCAGCAACATCCTCATTGCCGAGAACGGCTCCAACGTTATCCTGAGCCGGGACGAGATCAAACTGGGCGAGCCTGTTACCGCCGGTGCCGTGATGGTGGACGGCCTGGGCGTGGGTGATGTGGGCAATGTGGTCCTGCGTGACCGCAAGCATCTCTCTGAGGACGGTCTGGTCATCATTGTGGCCACTGTGGACAGCAAGACCGGCAAGGTGCTGGCGGGGCCTGACCTTGTGAGCCGCGGCTTTGTCTATGTGCGCGAGAACGAGAGCCTGATGGACGGGGCCCAGAGCATTGTGGAAAACGCGCTGGATCGCTGCGTGGAAGAGCATGTGCGCGACTGGAACAGCGTCAAGACCCGGGTGCGTGAGGCGCTGAGCAGCTATATCTACCGCCGCACCAAGCGCAGCCCGATGATCCTCCCCATTCTGATGGAGGTATAAGCCGGAAGCCGCCCCGCCGGGGCAGGCAGACCAGGAGGCAGAAGATTCCATGAAACAAAAACCGAGATGGACGTTAGAAATGCTGATCGCCGCGCTGGCAGTGCTGTGTGCACTGCTGACACTGGCGCTTCTGGTGCAGCGGCCCGCAGGCTGGCCTGCGCTGGCAGTGCTGGCGGTGCTGTGGGGCATCGGCATCTGCGTTTTCCGGTATCAGTTGCGGCGCTGGACCGCCAAGTGGGTGGCTGGGGGCAGCTTTGAAAATTCCAGGACCCAATACAGCCTGGAATCCCTCTCTCAGCCGGCAGCTCTGCTTTCTGGCGAGACGGTGCTGTGGTATAACAGCCGCTTCCGCACGGCGCTGCTGGGCGGCGAGGACCGGCTTGCAGGCAGGGCACAGAAGCTGCTGCCCGGCCTGGACACCGCACAGGCCCGCACCCCGGAGGGGCAGCAGCTCAATCTGGCCGATGGTGTGTGGAATGTGCACAGCAGTACCGTGCCGGGCGGCAGCGAGAGCATGACGCTGCTCGTGTTCAATGAGGAGACCGCCCTGCGCAGGATCGAAACGGAGTACAAGGCCAGCCGCCCGGGGTACATGGTGTTCCTGGTGGATGGCTACGACGATGTGTTCAGCGATATGCTGGACAGTGAGCGCGCCCGCCTGCTGGAGGGCATCAACCGGGTGCTGGAGGATATGATCGGCCGGGGCACAGGCTTTCTGCGCCGCGTTGCCAGCGGCCGCTATATCGCCGTGGTGGAGGAGCGCCATCTGGAGCAGTATGCCCAGCGCGGCTACGATGTGCTGGATAAGATCCGTGCCCTGGATCCCAGCGTGAACCTGTCCATCTCCATCGGCATTGGGCGCGGGGCCAAGACCCTGCGAGAAGCCCAGGATATGGCCGTGCAGGCGCTGGATATGGCGCAGGGACGCGGCGGCGATCAGGCCGCTGAGATGACCCCGGACGGCTTCACCTTTTACGGCGGCGTGAGCCACGGCGTGGAAAAGCGCAGCAAGGTGCGCAGCCGCATCGTGGCCGACCAGCTGGTCAGGCTTGTCAAGGAGGCGGACCATGTGGTCATCATGGGCCACCGGATGAGCGATTTGGATGCCATCGGCGCTGCCGAGGGCGTGCTGCGCATCTGCAAGATCTGCGATGTCCCGGCGGTGATCGCCGTCAGGCGGGATGCCACGCTGGCGGGCAGCCTGATCGATGCCCTGTGCCGGGCCGGGCAGGCGGATGATTTCATCGACCCCAAGGCGGCGCTGCCCATTATCTCCAAGAAAACGCTCTGCGTGGTGGTGGATACATACCAGCTGGGCCTTGTGGAAAGTAAGGAGATCCTGGAAAGGTGCGGCAAGGTGGCCGTTATCGACCACCACCGCAAGGGCGTGGGCTTCATCGAGCATGCAGACCTTGTCTGCCACGAGCCCTATTCCTCCTCGGCCAGTGAGCTGGTCACGGAGCTTTTGCAGTATGTGGGCGACCGGGACGACAAGCCCAGCCGGGTGGAGGCAGAGGGTCTGCTCTCGGGCATTATGCTGGATACCCGGGACTTCACCCTGCACACCGGCGTGCGCACGTTTGAAGCCGCCGCCGCTCTGCGCCGCTACGGTGCGGAGACGGAGCGGGTGCGCCAGCTCTTTGATGTGACCATGGTGGAGTACAACGCCAAGGCAGACCTTGTGGAGGCTGCCCAGATGTACCGCAGCTGCGCCATTTCGGTGAGCGGCGAGGTGCCCCCCGAGGCCCGTGTGGCCATTGCGCAGGCTGCCAACGACCTGCTGACCATCCAGAATGTGGAGGCCAGCTTTGTGGCTGTGCAGGTGGGGAGCGGCGTGAATATTTCCGCCCGCAGTCTGGGGGCGGTCAATGTTCAGGTCATCATGGAAAGTCTGGGCGGCGGCGGCCACCAGACCATGGCGGCGGCCCAGCTCAAGCATATCACCCCCGAGGCAGCCCGGGCACGCATCCAGACCGCCATTGACCAGTACCGTGAGAGCCAGAAGAAGCCGCTCTCCAAAAATGAACCTGAATCCAGAAAAAAGGAGAAGCAGGGATGAACCATTACGATTATCTCATCGTGGGCGCAGGCCTTTACGGTGCGGTGTTTGCCCAGCAAGCAAAAAAGGCGGGCAAAACGTGCCTTGTGATTGATAAGCGCAGCCACATTGCCGGGAATATCTATACCGAGGAAGTGGAGGGAATTCAGGTCCACCGCTATGGTGCCCACATCTTCCACACCAGCAGCAAGGCAGTGTGGCAGTATGTGAACCAGTTCGCGGAGTTCAACCGCTACACCAACAGTCCCGTTGCCAACTATCACGGCGAGATCTACAATCTGCCCTTCAATATGAACACCTTCAATAAGATGTGGGGTGTGGTGACCCCCGCCGAGGCCAAGGCAAAGATCGAGGAGCAGAAGCGGGAAGCGGGCATCACCGACCCGAAAAATCTTGAGGAGCAGGCCATCAGTCTGGTGGGTACGGACATTTACGAAAAGCTCATCAAAGGCTACACCGGCAAGCAGTGGGGCCGCCCCTGCACCGAGCTGCCGGCTTTCATCATCAAACGCCTGCCGGTCCGCTTTACCTACGACAACAACTACTTCAACGCGCTGTATCAGGGCATCCCCGATAGAGGCTATACCGCCATGGTGGAAAAGATGCTGGAGGGCATCGAGGTGCGGCTGAATGTGGATTATCTGGCCGACCGGGAGAACCTGAACGCACTGGCCGACAAGGTGGTTTACACCGGCCCGGTGGATGCCTACTTTGGCTACCGGCTGGGGGCCCTGCAGTACCGCAGCGTCCGCTTTGAGACGGAGGTGCTGGACATCGACAACTACCAGGGCAACGCGGTGGTGAACTATACCGATGCCGAGACCCCGTACACCCGCATCATCGAGCATAAGCACTTTGAGTTTGGCACCCAGCCCAAAACGGTCATCAGCCGGGAATACAGCGCCGAGTGGAAGCCGGGCGATGAGCCGTATTATCCCGTCAACGACGAGAAGAACGGTGCCCTGTACGCCCGCTACAAGCAGTTGGCCGATGTCGAGCCGAACGTCATTTTCGGCGGCCGGTTGGGCGAGTACAAGTATTATGATATGGATAAGGTGATCGAAGCAGCATTGGATGCGGCGGGGAAAGAGTTGGCGTGAACTGCTGATCGCCGCACGAGGGGAGTTTCTCCGGCAAGTGTCCGCTGGGGTGGGACCCTGTTGCCGCGCAGCGGCAATAGGGCGGGCGATGGAATGGCCCGTTTCACTTGCGGGAGAAAGCTCCCGGAGATGCGGCAGCCCCCGACCGTTGACGGAAACGCGCAATTGCTGTATACTAGCCATAGAAATCCACCGGTTCCCCGGTGAGAAGTGAGGGATAACACCATGAAAGTGATTCTGAAGCAGGACGTAAAGGGCATTGGCAAGAAGGATGAGATCCATGAGGTCTCCGACGGCTACGCCCGCAACTTTCTGTTCCCGCGCAAGCTGGCCGCTGTGGCCGATGCTTCTGCGGTGAATATCGCACGCGGCAAGGAGGCCGCTGCGGATTTCCACGAGGCTGAAACTGTGGCTGCCGCACAGGCTGTGGCTGCAAAGATCGAGGGCAAGACCGTGACCATCAAGGCCAAGGGCGGCGCATCCGGCCGCCTGCACGGCAAGGTCACCGGCAAGGAAGTTGCCGAGGCTCTGGCCCAGCTGGCCGGTTCTCCCATTGATAAAAAGAAGATCGAGCTGGAGACCAAGGACATCAAGGATGCCGGTGTGTTCAACGCAAAGGTGCGCCTGCATGTCGGTGTCGTGGCTTCCTTCAAGATCATGGTGGAAGTAGAACAGGCCTGATTGAAATGCCATCTGCGCCCCCTGCCTTCAGGGGGCGTTTTTGGCGTTTTGGGAAGCTGGCCCAGTATGGAGGGGGATGAACCATGCCCAACGAACAACGACATTATTCCAATGAACTGAATCTGGAGAGTGTGGGCATCAATCTGCCCTACAATATGCAGGCCGAGCAGAGCGTGCTGGGCGCTGTGCTGCTCAAGCCTGAGACCCTGACCGATCTGGTGGAGATCATCCGGCCGGAAATGTTCTACACCCGGCAGAACGCCCAGATCTATTCTGAGATGCTGCGCCTGTTTACGGCGGACCAGACCATCGACTTTGTCACCCTGCTGGATGCCGTCATCTCCGATGGCGTGTTCCCCAGTGCGGACGAGGCAAAGGTCTACCTGACCGGTCTGGCCGAGACGGTGCCCAGCATCTCCAATGTAAAGGCCTACGCCCAGATCGTGCAGGAAAAGTACCTGGTGCGCCAGCTGATGGGCGTTGCCAAGGACATTCTGCAGGACGCGGGCGATGAGCCGGACGCTGACCTGCTGCTGGAAAACGCCGAGCAGCGCATCTACGAGATCCGCTCCGGGCGGGATTCCAGCGCGTTGACCCCGCTTTCCTCCAGCATGGTGGAGACGTTGACCAACCTGCAGAAGATCAGCGGCCCGGATGCCGACAAGTACAAGGGCATCCCCACCGGCTTCCGTCTGCTGGATACCGTCCTGACCGGCCTGGGCCGCGGCGACCTCATCATTCTGGCCGCCCGCCCCGGTATGGGCAAGACCAGTTTTGCGCTGAACATTGCCACCCGCGTTGCCATGCAGCAAAAGGTGCCGGTGGCCATTTTCAGCCTGGAAATGACCAAGGAGCAGCTGACCAACCGCATCCTTTCGGCGGAAGCAGGCATCGACAGCCAGGCTTTCCGTACCGGCGCTCTTCGCAGTGAGGACTGGGAGTATCTGGCACTGGCAACGGAAAAGCTCCACGATGCCCCCATCTATATGGACGACACCTCAGGCATCACCATCACCGAGATGAAGGCGAAGATCCGCCGGGTCAATCAGGACCCCACCCGCCCCAATGTGGGCCTGATCGTTATCGACTATCTGCAGCTGATGACCACCGGCCAGCGCAGCGAGAACCGCGTGCAGGAGATCAGCTCCATCACCCGAAACCTGAAGATCATGGCTAAGGAAATGAATGTGCCCATCATCGCGCTTTCTCAGCTGTCCCGTGCAGTGGAAAAGCAGGGCAACAACTCTTCTCACCGGCCCCAGCTGTCGGACCTGCGTGACTCCGGTTCTATCGAGCAGGATGCTGACTGCGTCCTCTTCCTTTACCGTGATTCCTACTACGCCAGCCAGAACCCCGATGGGGCCGAGGTGGATGCCGATACCGCGGAGTGCATCGTGGCAAAGAACCGCCACGGCGAGACCAGCACGGTGCCGCTGGGCTGGGATGGCGCACACACCCGCTTTATGGATGTGGACTTCAAACGCTGATGAACGACGAAACATCAAAATTGATCGCAAAAGTAGAACGCTTTGCCCGGCAGGAGCAGCTGTTTGCGCCTGCGGAGCCGGGCCGGGCTCTGCACCTGTGCGCTGCCGTTTCGGGCGGGGCCGACAGCATGGCGCTGCTGCGGGTGCTGCTGGAGCTGCGGGAAGCTTTTGGGTATCCCCTTACGGCCTGCCACGTCAACCACGGCCTGCGGGGCGAGACTGCGGACCGGGACGAAGCTTTTGTCCGGGCCGAGTGTGCCCGGCTGGGGGTGCCGCTGACAGTTTTCCGCCCGGCAGATGTGGGAATGGCTGTGCCGCCCCATGCCGGGGAGGACTGGGCCCGCAGACTCCGCTACGCCTGCTTTGCCCAACTGCTGGCAGGCGGGATAGACTGCATTGCAACGGCCCATACTGCTACTGACCAGGCCGAGACCCTGCTGTTCCGGCTGGCCCGGGGCACCGGGCTGCACGGGCAGGGGGCATCCGGCCCAGGCGGCCCGGCTACTGCCGCCCGCTGTTGGGCCTGACCCGGGCTGAGACCGAAGCGCTCTGCGCCGCCTTTGAGCAGGGCTGGGTGACGGACGAGACGAACGAGTCCGATGCCTACGCCCGCAACCGTCTGCGCCATGGGGCCGTTCCGGCCCTGCACAGCGTCAACGCCGCGGCAGAGGAAAATCTGGCCCGCTTCTGTGAAAAGGCGGCCCGCGCGGATGCCTACTTTGCCGGGCAGGCAGAACAGCTGCTTTCCATCGCGCGTCTGGATGCAGCCCAGACTGCCCGCAAGGCCCCGAAAGCCAAGGCAGCATGGCGGCTGGAGCCGCTGCAGGGCGCGGACCCGCTCATTCTGGAAGCGGCGCTCCACAGCCTTGTTGCTCCGGTGCGGGATGCCGAGGAAAAATACATCCGCCTGCTGGCAGAGCTGGTGGAGCAGGGGAGCGGGGCGGTGCAATTGACCGATATGGTCCGCTTCTGCGCAGGCAGCGGGATGCTCTGGCAGGAAGAGGGCCGGCCGGAGGCGGCTGCGGCCCCTGCGTTTTCGCTGCCGTTTGCCCCTGCCGATGGGGCAGAATTTGCCTTGCCCGGGGGCCAAACCCTGAAAACACGGCTTTTTGTAAGCGGTTTTCGAGAAAAAACACAGGGTGTTCATAAAAAAA
>ENA-OQDT01000618-OQDT01000618.1-human-gut-metagenome-genome-assembly--contig:-NODE-618-length-23084-cov-4.261228_pt1 | contig 23084 bp, 29 predicted proteins | sample MGYA00242786_ERZ504617 | MGnify/ENA primary metagenome ERZ504617 (study PRJEB26092, sample SAMD00036337) | human gut metagenome | host: Homo sapiens | study: EMG produced TPA metagenomics assembly of...
GGATCTTGCATTGCCATCTTTCTGTTTTTTTCCTTATTATTTGTATTAGTTTTCTTTATTTATTTCTACATATTCTCCTGCTGATTTTCTAAAATTTTTTATACTTACAGTCCATTTTTTCTGCTCATCTGACCAAATCCAATCACCTTTTTCATCTTCGGCTGGAAGATCAGGCTGGCAAGATAGGAAAAGACCAGTGCCGCACTGATCCCGACGCGCTCGCTTTTAAAACCTCCCATGAAAATCCCAAGGAATCCATTTTTCATCTACGGCTTTCTTTTTACTCCTTTCCATAGCAGATTTTCCAAAGCCAGGCAGCGGTACGGATGCCCCTGCCCCTGCAAACTCGACAAATGGCTGATAAATATTGAATGCCCCAAGTACTGCCCCGCTGCACACCAGGATCACCATCACTCTTCCCGGCATCAGTTTTGTTTTCTCCAGAAGAATCTGACACAGGGCGCAGATCAGTCCGCCCACCCAGAATGCTGTCACATAACTCATATTTTTGTTTTCTCCTCTCTGCTGTTTTTTATTTAACAATGTTCGACCACAACTGCATGTGCAATGCCCGGTACGGTCTGTCCTTCATTAAAGCTGACCGTAGAAAGCAGCGCTCCGGTCGGCACAAACAGAACCCGTTTCCAGTTACCTTTTTCGATGTTTGGCAGGATCATCGCCGAGAACGTCACAGCAGAGCAGCCGCAGCCGCTTCCACCGGAATGAGTATCCTGTGCTTCCCGGTCGAAAATTTCGATTCCACAATCCATATGCTGTTTTCGGATATCAAATCCCCGCTCTTCCAGCAATTTAAAAAGTATCGTCTGTCCTACATAACCAAGATCCCCTGTAATGATCTTATCGTAATCCTGGGGCTGCCGGTTAAAATCCATCAGGCTGGAGATGATAGTATCTGCCGCTGCCGGTGCCATGCATGCTCCCATATTCAGGGAATCCCGCACACCGTAATCAACCACTTTTCCGGTCGTGATGCCTGTGATCTTTGCATGACTCTTTTCGGTTGATAACAGAAACGCTCCGCTTCCGGTCACGGTCCAGGTCGCAGAGAGCGGTCTCTGGTTTCCATATTCCAGAGGAAAACGGAACTGTTTTTCCGCACTTCCGAAATGACTGGAGGTGATTGCCAGCACCTGGTCTGCATAGCCGGCATTTACTGTCATCGCTGCCAGAGAGAGCGTCTCCCCGCAGGTCGAACAGGCACCATAAAGACCAAAAAGCGGAATTTCCAGTTCCTGCACGCCAAAGGATGTGGCGATGAGCTGCCCCAGCAGATCACCTGCAAAAATATATCGGACACGCTGCGGCATCTGCCCTGCTTTCTCCAGAACCAGCTTTGCCGCTTTTACCTGAAGCATGCTCTCCGCTTTTTCCCAGTTCTCCTCACCAAGCATCGGATCTTCACAGATCAGATCAAACAGGTTTCCAAGCGGTCCCTCGCCTTCTTTTTTTCCTACTACAGAAGCACTGCACCGGATATAAGGTGGTTTTTCAAAGCAGATGCTCTGTTCTCCTGTCATACGATTCATATTCTTATTCCTGCCTTTTCAAGGTTTTATTCTATGAATAGTATGGCTTTCTTTCCGGCAGAGTATGCAGGTTCTTTTCTCACTTTTCATATGTAAAAAAACGGCATAATCTTTCCGTTTCAGATTATGCCGCTGTATATCAGATAGAAGATTGAATCCGGCGGATTGCTATTTTTTTACAATACCAAACCGGTCTGCATGATATGTTTTCTTTTTTACCGTAAAGGTACGGTTTGCCAGTTTTTTCCCTTTGCTGCTCACATAACAGGTCCCATTCGTAAGCGGCAGAAAACGGCTCTTATAGAGCTTGCCTTTTCGGTTGTAACAATACCAGCTTCCATCTTTATATTCCCAGTTATATTTTCCTTTCTTCACAGTTCCGTACTTTTTCAGACGGCGAAGAAAATAGCGGTGGATCGAGCCATAAGAAGAATCGGTGTAATGTACACCATCTACGCTGTTGATCCCCCAGCGAAAATAGCTGAAAATATCCAGATAACGAATGCCTTTTTTCAGGCCACTTTTCATTTTTGCATTAAAAACCCTGACGCTCTCTGTTGATTTGCTCGGCGTTTTCCCTACGGAGGTCGTCGGTGTCAGTGACAGGTAATACACATCACAATTTTCTTCTTTCAGTGGTTTATAATAACTGTTCAATGCCGTAATATACTCTTTGATGTGATAGGTGTCGTTGATCCCGATAAAAAAAACGACTGCTTTACGTCCTTTTGTCTTTTTCACTGCCTTCTGCAGCTTTGGATATCCGCTGCCTTTCAGCCAGTTTACACCGATCCCGCGCTTTGCGATATACTGGATGTTGTCATTGGCCACCAGGTCAGACAACTCCACCATCCTGGAATCCCCGACAAAAATCACTTTATCGTACTTTACGCCTGCCGCCCCGGACTTCAATACCGGAAAAAAAACACAGTAAGCGCAGCGATCAGTCCCAGCAGCGCCTTAAAAACTCCTTTCTTTTTCATGCCACACTCCCTCCTGTAAATTCTGGTATCATTCTAATACTTTCTTATAGAAATCAAATCCGTCAAAAGTCGCAAAATAATCCTTCGGTGTCTCTGCACGGCGGATCAGTTTTGCCTGTCCTTCCTCTGTAAGCAGAACTTCAGCGGATTTTAACTTGCCGTTGTAATTATAACCCATGGAGAATCCATGTGCACCGGTATCGTGGATCACCAGAAGATCACCCATATCAATCTTTGGCAGCATACGGTCAATGGCAAATTTATCATTGTTCTCGCACAGAGATCCGGTCACATCATACATATGGCTGCACGGTTCGTTTTCTTTTCCCATAACGGTAATGTGATGGTAAGCACCGTACATAGCCGGGCGCATCAGGTTTACCGCACATGCATCCACACCAATGTATTCCTTATAAGTATGTTTTTCGTTAATTGCTTTTGTTACCAGACAGCCATACGGTCCCATCATAAAACGGCCAAGCTCTGTGTAGATCGCCACATCGCCCATACCTGCCGGAACGAGTACTTCATTGTAAACTTTCTCTACACCTTTGCCGATCACACGGATATCATTCGGTTCCTGATCCGGACGGTAAGGAATGCCAACGCCACCGGACAGATTGATAAATCCGATATGGACATCCACTTCGTTTTTCAGGCGTACTGCCAGTTCAAATAATTTCTTTGCTAGAAGCGGATAATAATCATTTGTGACGGTATTACTTGCCAGAAATGCATGAATGCCAAATTCCTCCACACCTTTTTCTTTCATGATACGAAATGCTTGAAAAATCTGTTCTGTCGTCATACCATACTTGGAATCACCCGGATTGTCCATAATATCATTGCTGATTTTGAAGATTCCGCCCGGATTGTAACGGCAGCTCATTTTCTTTGGAAGCTTTCCAACTGCTTTTTCTACTTTCTCAATATGTGTAATATCATCCAGATTGATGATACCATCTAAAGATGCTGCATAAGCAAACTCTTCTTCCGGTGTATCATTGGAAGAAAACATAATGTCATCTCCGGTTGCGCCGATTGCTTTCGAGAGCATCAGCTCCGTCATGGAAGAGCAGTCACAGCCGCAGCCATACTCTCTTAAAATCTGGATCAGAAAAGGATTCGGTGTTGCTTTTACTGCAAAATATTCTTTGTATCCTTTGTTCCATGCAAAAGCCTCTTTTAATGCTCTGGCATTTTCACGGATGCCTTTTTCATCATAAAGGTGGAATGGTGTCGGAATCTCTTTTACAATTTCCTGAAGTTTTTCATATGTCACAAATGGTTTTTTATTCATCGGTTTGTTCCTTTCTGTTGTTTCAGCCCATTGCCGGCCTGCTTATTTATCAAGCAGCAATATGTAAAAATATAATACGGAAATTTTCGTTTGTCAATACCCGCCGCGGCAGATCACGGCTGAAAGAAACCGCTGATCCGATGCTTTTTATCAACAAGATTATTATACTGCAAAATTGCATAATCATTCAAAATACCACTTTGTTTTTCTTCTCCCCAGGAGTGGAACGTACCGTCCGCATCCTGATAAAAATTGGCCGTTATGACCGGATATTCCACTTCCAGTTTTTGCAGCCATTTCTGATAATCCGTCTTTTCCAGTCCCGCTGTATCTGCAAGGAGACTGTTCAGATAGTTTGCACTGATGGCATCGACTTCTTTTTCGCCAATATCATAATTTGCCCACATCACAAATGGTACTTCATAGCTTGTTTTTAACTTGTCAGTCGTATCATTCCTCGTCGTGGTATCTTCACCTAAAACACGCAGGACGGAATTGGTGATGTATTCTGCAGGCTGATGGTCTCCAAACATCAGAATGATCGTTTTCTCGTCCTCTTCTTCGAAATAACTGATCAGTTCTTCCAGCGCTTCATCCGTCTTTTTGATCAGGGTCAGATATTTTTCGGTTGCTTCGGTCTGTACCTGGTGCACAGAACGCATCTCCTGTGTAGCATCCAAAAACTGGATCTCATTTGTCAGATCTTCGTACTCTTTGCTGTAACCTCCATGATTCTGCATGGTCACTTCAAAAGCAAACAGCGGCGTATCTGCATCTTTTTTTCGTAAAGTTCGATCAGTTTGTCAAAGGCAGACGCATCATCCACCCAGCCACGAAGCAGTGTGGCATCCGGAAAGTCTCCGGTATCGCGAAAATACTGCTTATCAAATCCAAGATACTGATACACCTTGTCCCGGCTCCAGCCCGTTGAATAATATGGATGCAGGGCTGCAGTCGTATAGCCCATGCTGCCAAGCCAGCTTGCAAGCGATGGCATCTGACCATTTAAAAACTGCTGATACGGCACACTTCCGGCTGGCAGAAATGCCATGGTGCTTCCGGTCAGAAATTCAAACTCGGTATTTGCCGTGTTGCCGCCTTTTACTGAAACATACAGATTGCCACGTACCGTATTTTCTTTCAGCGACCTCCAGAACGGCATATAATCCTCTGTCGCTGCAAAATCTCCATACACAGACAGGTCAGAAAATGCTTCGTTCATGATAACCAGAATATTAGGTTTATCAGTATCTTTTTCTGATTTATCGTCTGCTGCATCCGAATCGGTCTGTTCTGATGTTTTGTCTGCTGCAGCCATCCTGGTATCTGCCAGTTTCTGCGCTGCATCTGCCGAATATCCCTGTGGTTTCTCGATATGCAGATATTGCAGGTTTGCCAGGTATGCCACCATAAAACCATTGTTGCGGTAAAGCACATTTGGCGTAAATAAAATATCATCCAGTCCAAACACTTCTTCGCAGTTCTCTGTCTGCACATAGCTGACAAATGCCGCCATCAGTGCCGCCGACAGCACTACCTGGATCAGACGCCTGCGGATGCTTCCAAAAGAAAACCGCAGTTTTTCTCCCAGGATGGCGATCCATAAAAATCCCATCAGCACAAAATACAGTCTCCACGATACATCCAGTGTATAATTATCCGCAACGCTCGCCGCCGTACGCAGAGAATAGAGATCCCACGGTACGAGAGGCGAGGACCTGAAACTGACAATAAAATAGTTGACGGTTCCCACAAGTGCCGGGAAACAGGCGCGAACATACCGCCCCAGCACATATTTCCGGATATTGTCGTGATAATAAGATATATCACAAGATAAAACAGGTAATTCAGAAAAAAGATTGCCGGTGTCAGATCCCATGGCACATGGGTAAAGAACTCCATACAGCAGGCAGATGCTGCCGGCAACAACAGAAAGATCAGCGGACTTAATTTCTTCGGTATCGTAATATCAAGTGCAATCACCCCGCCAGCCAGAAGTGACAAAAGCAATGCCAGTACCGCTTTCCTGCTAAAAATCCCTCATTTCGCACTGCCAGTATTTCCAAAACAATCATAAGAAGAGCTGCAGCAACTGCAACTCCTCTTCTTCATCTTTGACATTTGTCATTGCTTTATTTCGCTTCCACTACCTGCATTACATTCGTTGACGTCCGCGTCCGGATACCATGTTGGTTGCCGGATCACCTGCTGTAAATACAGCCAGTTCTCCTTTCCTGATCAGTTTCCTGCGTACAATAATCTTCATGGAGTTGGCGATCATATGTCTTGTGCTGTCCTCAGTTTCACCCGGCATCGCATAAACACCCCAGTAAAGCTGCATCCTGCGGACTGCCTGCTCACTTGGAGAGATGGCATAGATCGGTGTCTTCGGACGCAGGCTGGAGATCATCCTTGCTGTATATCCGGTCATCGTCGGTACGACCAGACAGGAGGCTTTTAAAATCTCTGCCGTAGATACACTTGCAAATCCTACTGCCATGGAAATGTCTTTTTTACGCTGTTTTTTATTTAATTTCTGGAGATTGGAGTAATCCAGATGAGCTTCTGTCGTCTCTGCGATCTTCGCCATCATACGGACAGCTTCGACCGGATATTTACCCATGGCAGTCTCGCCGGAAAGCATGATCGCGTCACTGCCATCGTAGATCGCATTTGCCACATCCCCTGCCTCAGCTCTGGTCGGACGGGGATTGCGGATCATCGAATCCAGCATCTGGGTTGCAGTTACAACCGGTTTGCATTTGCGGTTGCATTTGTGGATGATCTTTTTCTGAATGTGCGGCACCTGATCTGCAGGGATCTCCACACCGAGGTCTCCTCTGGCTACCATAATGCCGTCTGCCGCATCCAAAATCTCATCGATATTTTCCACACCTTCTGCATTCTCGATCTTGGCAATGATCCCGATGTCCCTTCCGTGATTGTCCTCCAGGATCTCACGGATATCCATGATGCAGTCACTGTTGCGTACAAAAGAAGCTGCAATATAATCTACGCCCTGCTCAATGCCAAACAGAATATCTTCTTTGTCTTTCTGTGTCACACCCGGAAGATGAATCTTGACATTTGGTACATTGACGCCTTTGCGCTCGCCCAGTTCCCCGCCGTTTTTGATGATACATTCGATCTTGTCCGCGGAAACTCTCTGCACTTCCAGGCCGATCAGACCGTCATCGATCAGGATCGTATCGCCTTTTCGTACATCATAGACAAGCTGCTGATAGGTGATCGAGCATCCTGACTCGTCCCCTTCCCGTTCTTCGGTATACAGTGTAAATTCCTTTCCCTGCTCCAGGCAGACCTTCTTGCCGTCCCTTAGAAGTCCGGTGCGGATCTCCGGTCCTTTCGTATCCAGCATCAGCGCAACCGGAATGCCCAGTTGTTCGGAAACCTGCCGCACCAGTGCGATACGTTCTGCATGTTCCTCATGGCTTCCATGTGAAAAATTGAAACGTGCCACGTTCATTCCGCCTGCAATCAGTTCTTTGAGAATGATCTTATCCATCGTTCTTGGTCCCATTGTACAGATGATCTTTGTTTTCTTCATGATTCCTCCTGCAGCCGCTTCTGCGGCCCAATCCAGATTTATTCCTTATTGTTTCTTGATATGTTTGTGCGTAAACAGATGATCCTGGCAATACTCATAATTACCGTCACATTTGGAGCAGAAGCGGAACTCCAGATTATCTCCGTCCAGCTCTGTCCGTCCGCAGATCGCACATTTGTGCTTGGTGATACCCGGCTTTGCCGCCTGGCCGACCTGCTTTTTGAAATTCTGCTTCCTGCGGATCTCTTTTGGTGAAACCTTATTGTAATTTCTCGTCATCAGGAAAAACAGGATAAAATTCAGCAGTGATGCAATGATCGCCACTTTTCCTTCCCATCCGGACTGGACAAAATTCATCAGGATATAAACTCCGTACAGAATACCAAACCATTTGACCTTGATCGGTATGATAAAATACAACAGCAGCTCCATATTCGGATAGCAGACTGCAAATGCCAGAAAGATGGACATATTGATATAATAGGTAGAAAAAAGTGCCTGCCCGAACACAATATTGCCGCCCATCACAAAATACAGGACAAATGCACCGATGATCGTAAAAAGAATCCCTGAAAAAATATAGGTATTATACCGGAACGTTCCCCAGGTCTGTTCCAGTGAATTTCCAAGTGAATAGTAAAGCATCAGCATGATGACCGTAAAGATCCCTGGTGACTCCGGCGGGATCAGAACCCAGGTGACCAGTCTCCAGATCTGCCCTCTTAAGATATAATATGGCTCAAGGCTCAAATAGCTATACAGTACACCCGGTGCCAGGAAATACAGAAAATAGCCGATGATATAGGCTCCAATGATGTACGTGGACAGGTTGTGTATGGCATACCGTCCGAATTTACGTTCCATTTTGTTTAAAAAGTTCATAAAAGCTCCTTTATCTTCCTTTCCGCATCGTGTGTTCTGCAAGCTTTCTGCGAAGCAAAACCACGCTGCTCCGCCCGCTTGCCAATGCCTCATTTATTATAAATTTGATTGTATCTTTTGTCAATCAGACTACCTGTTTTTTCACAAAGTTTACAAACACTTTAGTTCTTGTTCAAATTCTGCCTGGCATCTGCTCTTCCCTCTGATCTTCCCTGCACCGCTCACACCGAAAGTCCGGAATGCACAGCTCATCCCCGATCTGAAGGTTGTATACATTCACCCATGGATTGGCAAATAAAAGTGCCGAAACTGTCACACCATATTTTTTCCCGAGTTTATAAAGAGTATCCCCTTTTTCGATCACATGAATAAAGCCAAAGCGGCATGTTTTTGCATGCTCCATCTTATCATTTCCTTTTCTCATTTTCTTTTAATATATGAGCCGCGGGTCAGATGGTGCCATCCGGGATTTCCTATTGAATTTTTCAGAACCTTTCACTATAATAATCTGTGCAAGGAAATCTTACCAGGAGGTACTTTTATGGCAGGTTCTACATTTGGAACTTTATTTAAAATAACAACATGGGGCGAGTCCCACGGTGCGGGGGTCGGTGTTGTCGTTGACGGCTGCCCTGCCGGACTTTCTCTGTGTGAAGATGATATCCAGAAATTCTTAAACCGCAGGAAGCCGGGACAGAGCCGTTACACCACACCGCGCAAAGAGGACGATGCTGTGGAAATCCTCTCCGGTGTCTTTGAAGGCAGAACGACCGGAACCCCGATCTCCATGCTGGTACGCAATCAGAATCAGCGTTCGAAAGATTACAGCGAAATTGCTTCTTATTATCGTCCGGGACATGCAGATCTGACCTTTGACCTGAAATATGGCTTCCGTGATTATCGCGGCGGCGGACGTTCCTCCGGGCGTGAAACGATCGGCCGGGTGGCAGCAGGTGCGATCGCAGCCAGGATCCTCGATCAGCTTGGCATCCACATTCTCACCTACACCAGATCCATCGGAGATATCACGGCTGACCCATCCCGCTTCGACCGCAGCGTGATCATGGAAAAACCCTTCTATATGCCGGATGCAGATGCAGCAGAAAAAAGCCGGCATTTTTTCTGGAGGAAATGCATGAAAAACGAGGACTCCAGCGGCGGCAGCATCGAATGTGTGATCCAGAATATGCCTGCCGGTATCGGAGATCCGGTCTTTGAAAAGCTCAGTGCCAATCTTGGCAAAGCCATCCTCTCCATCGGTGCTGTCAAGGCTTTTGAGATCGGAGATGGCACTGCCGTTGCACATGCGCTCGGGCCATACCAACAATGACCAAGTATACCAGGGACCCGGATGGAAAGATCATCAAACTGACAAACCATTCCGGCGGCATCTTAGGCGGCATCAGCGACGGGAGCGACATTCTTCTGCGTGCTTCCATCAAACCAACCCCTTCGATCTCAAGAGAACAGTCCACCGTCACAAAAGACGGCGGAAGCAGACAGATTTCGGTAAAAGGCCGTCACGATCCGGTCATTGTACCTCGGGCAGTAGTCGTTGTAGAATCCATGGCAGCGATCACGCTTGTTGATATGCTGATGTGCAGCATCACATCAAATATGGCAGATCTGGAGCGCTTTTTCCGCAGATAATTCCATTTCAGGAATGTCGTCAGGATCTGGGTCTGTTTTACATCCGATACGAATAGGAACAAAAAGATACCAGCCCGCAAACACAGATGATCGGAAGCTGGTATCTTTTCTGATATTTTGTTCTTGTTTTCTGTTTTATCCGGTCCGTCCTTAATCCGGCTGTCCTGCTTTGGATATCAGGATACAGTTCGGAGTATCGATCTTGATCGGTCTGCCCTTCATATAGAGCAATCCTTTCTCATAATCAACCGTAAAGAAGCGGATCTCGTTGGATTCGTGGTTCAGCACGACCATGGTCTTTTCATCCGGGAATACAGCGACATCTTTCGGATATTTACCACTGATCGGCAAAATGCAGATCCTGGAAAGCATACCTGTTTCCGGATCGATCTTAAATACACCTGCCGTATCAGAACCGGCCGTCGTACAGTAAAGGTACTTGCCGCTCGGTGCAATACGCAGTCCGGAAGACGCACATCCGTACTGATCTTTGCGATCGCAGATATTGACTTTCTGGATCTGTTCGAATTTGCCACCCTCTCCGCCTGCATCATACGAATAAACCAGAACTTCATTTGTCAGCTCACAGTTCACATAAGCAAACCTTCCGTCCCTGCTGAAACGGATCAGACGCGGTCCGGACTCCAGCTCACAGCGGATAATATCGTAAAGCTTCAGTTTACCGCTTGTCTGGTTGACTGTATAAATCTTGATCTGGTCGATACCATTATCTACTACGCACAGATACTTGTCATCCGGCGTAATCATCGCACAGGTAACACGCGGGCGGAAATTTCGCTCTGCAACACTGCCCAGTCCCTGATGAAAAATACCATCCAGCACTTCTCCGAGGCTTCCGTCCTCCTTGATACGTACTACCGTGATCTTGCCATCATGGTATCCGCAGACAAAAAGGAATTTTCCTTCTTTATCTGTAGAAAGAAAACATCCTCTCATACCATCAATCCCGACTTTATTGATCGGTTTCAGTCCGCCGTCCGGTTTGATCTCCAGTACTTCTACCCCTTCATCTGCAATCGAATACAGATATTTTCCATTGTTGGATTTTGCCACATGAGATGCATTATTCACCGGAATGACTTCACGTTCCGTCATATAACCGTTCTCCATATCCAGGTCATACACATGTATACCGATACTGCTTCCATGTGTATAGGTTCCGACATATGCAACATACTTATCCTTATCCATCTGTAATCCTCCTTAACCTGTCAGTCTTGTTTTTATATTACCATATTTTTTTTGGATTTGTTAAGACAAATTAAAACATTTTGCCCAAAAGATATTGACATTTTTTTACCTGCACGTGTATTATAACATTGGAAGCAAGAAGGTCACTGCGCAAAGCACTGCAGCGACCTTTTTTTGTGATAAATCAGTTACATCAGACTGGAGGTATATACTATGAGTTTTAAAGAAATCAAACCGGAAGAACTTCGGAAAAATCCATTTCAGATGATCGGAAAAGAGTGGCTGCTCGTGACAGCAGAAAAAGACGGAAAAGTAAACACCATGACCGCTTCCTGGGGCGGTGTCGGTGTAATGTGGGGCAGAAACGTAGCCTTTATTGTGATCCGCCCGCAGCGTTATACCAAAGAATTTATTGACGGTTCTGCTAAACTGTCTCTCTCCGTTCTTGACGAAGAACATCGCAAAACACTCAATTACCTTGGCTCCGTGTCCGGAAGAGACGAAGACAAGATCGGCAAAAGCGGCTTAAGCGTCGCCCACATTGACGAGGTTCCGTATTTTTCTGAGGCAAACACGGTGATCACAGGCAGAAAGCTGTATGCACAGGAATATCGGCCAGAATGTTTTATCGACCACTCTCTTGACGAGAGATGGTATCCGCAGAAAGACTACCACACCATGTATATTCTGGAAATTGAAAAAGTACTGGTCCGTGAGTAAGACATTTGTACAATCTTGCATAATTGCCCATAGAAAAAGTGACAGATTTCGATTGTAAATCTGTCACTTTTTAGTGTCTTATTTACGCAAAGAATTTTGTATAATATCCCATCACAAAGATGAACAGGACGATCAGCGGCAAAATATATTTCACATAAAACGCGATCTGTCCTGGGAATTTCATGCCTTTTCCAGTATTTGTCTCTTTGAGGAAATTCTCATATCCCCAGCCGAGCTTTGTCGTACAGAACAGAAGGTAGACAAGGCTTCCAAGAGGCAGCAGATTGTTGCTGACGATAAAGTCCTCCAGATCCAGGATCGTGCTGCCTGCTCCAAGCGGTGTAATACCGCTCCATACATTATAACCAAGCACACATGGTATGGAAAGAACCAGCACACCGACCAGATTGATCAGAACTGCTTTTTTTCGGCTCCAACCCTTCAGATCCATAGTAAAAGAAATAATATTTTCAAAAACGGCGATAACCGTAGATAAAGACGCAAATGTCATAAACAGAAAAAACAATGTTCCCCATAATCTTCCGCCCGCCATTGCGTTAAATACATTCGGCAGTGTGATAAAAATCAGGCTCGGACCGCTGTCCGGCTGTACATTGTAGGCAAAACAGGATGGGAAAATGATCAGTCCTGACATCAGTGCCACAAAGGTATCCAGTACACAGATGCTGACTGCTTCACCCATCAGGGCATGTTCTTTGCCGATATAACTTCCAAAGATGGCCAGTGCTCCGATCCCGATACTCAGTGTAAAGAATGCCTGTCCCATCGCAGCGTAGACAACTTCTCCGATTCCGGCTTCTTTTACTTTGCTAAAATCCGGATACAGATAAAATTTCAGTCCCTCCTGACCGCCAGGAAGCAGGACGGAGCGAACCGCCAGAACGATCATCAGTGAAAGCAGGCATACCATCATCACTTTTGTGATACGCTCCACACCTTTCTGAAGACCTTTTGCACAGATGGCAAAACACAGGAAAACGGCGATTGCCATAAATAGCGTCATCAAGACCGGCTGTCCGAGCATACTGCCAAAGGCCTCCCCTGCCTGTTCGGAATTTAAACCATCAAACTGCCCCGTTGCCATCTTCACAAAATACAGGATCATCCATCCGGCGATCGTTGTATAGAACATCATCAGCAGATAATTTCCGGCGATCGCACCATATTTATACAGATGCCATTTTGTTCCTTTCGGCTCCAGGACATCAAATGAACGGGCAGCACTCTTCTGACTGGCACGTCCGACTGCAAACTCAGCTACCATAACTGGCAGACCGAGAATCAGAAGAAATATCAGATAAATCAGTACAAACGCTGCTCCTCCATACTTTCCAACAATGTACGGAAATCTCCATACATTTCCAAGACCGATGGCACACCCTGCTGAGATCAGGATGAACCCAAGCCTTGAACCAAACTTCTCTCGTTCCATTCCTTACATTTTCCTTTCTTTTTCATATTTTCTTTGACAGGCAAAAATTTGTGCCATATACTTTTCCTGATGCCAGAGGCAAAAGCCTGAATTGCTTTTTCTTAAGTTAAGAAAGGATTTTATATGACACGTACTTTTGTTTATCAGATATCGCAGTCCGATTCCGGCACAAAAATAACGGATTTTTTAAAAAATCATGGTTATTCACGCCACATTCTGACCTGTCTGAAACATACAGATGACACGGTTCTTGTAAACGGTTCCCACGTTTATATGAACTATGTCCTTCAGCCAGAAGACCGGCTGACCATTGTAATACCGGAAGAATCCCCTTCTGAACACATTGTTCCCGTGGCTCTTCCTTTTCCGGTTGTCTATGAAGACGAAGATCTGATGATCATCAACAAACCATCTGATATGCCGATCCATCCGTCGATCCATAATTACGGGAATACACTCGCCAACGCTGCTGCCTGGTATTTTGGGCAGAAAAACGAAAACTTTGTCTATCGCTGCATCAACAGGCTGGATCGTGACACCACCGGACTTCTGATCCTTGCCAAAAACCGTTTAAGCGGTGCCCTGCTCTCAAAGATGAGCGCAGAAAGGCAGATTCACCGTCAATATCTTGCCATTGCCACAGGAGAAGTCCCAAAATGCGGCACGATCGATGCACCGATTGCAAGAGCCTGTGATTCTGCAATCCTGCGGCAGGTCGATTTTGCTCACGGGGAATGTGCAGTAACACATTACCGCCGACTGAATTATGACGGTGCCTACTCTCTTGTACTGTTGCAGTTGGAAACAGGACGCACACATCAGATCCGGGTTCATATGAGCCACATCGGTCATCCCCTTCCGGGCGATTATCTGTACAACCCGGATTACCGCTGCATAAAAAGACAGGCTCTCCACTCTTATCGGCTGACTTTCTGCCACCCGATCAGTGGAAAGCCCATGAATTTTACTGCTCCGCTTCCGGATGATTTTAAAACATTTGCGTGCGGATGCGTGGAACTTCATCAATATGCAGATAACGGCTGATACTTTTTACGATCAGATCGTGATCCGAAAAATGATCCTGCCCCTCAACAAGAATGACTCCGATCACCCCGACTTCTTCAATACGGATCGGAAATCCTCCGCCGCAGGCTGCATACTCTTTTTCATCAAGATACCAGTCTGCGAGCGTCTCTTCATTTTTCCGAAGAAGTACACTCGCATAAAGAGAACTCCGCTCCAGGGTACGCACGGTATTCATTTTACGCTGCATCCAGCGTTCGCTCTGAAGGTTTACGCCATCTGCTGCATACTGAAATACCGTCAGTCCATTATTCAGCCGAATGCTGACAGATACCGGAAGTTTCCGTTTGAGTGCTTCCTCTACAATACAGTTCCCTACTGCCCATGCGTCTGCGTTTGTAAAATGAGAAAACTGTAAAATCTCTTCCTGCATATCAAGCAGTCCCAATAACTCATCAATCGTCATATGCTGTCACTCCTTTTGTATCACTATGACTGTCTTTTATTTTACCACTCCTTTTGTATCACTATGACTGTCTTTTATTTTACCACTCTTTTTGTCAGGACTCAACAAAATTTCTGCTTTTCACAGACTCTCCAGGATGCTATACTGAAAACAGGACATCTGGGGTAAAAGTCTGCAGCAATAAATCCATGCCGCATCCTTTGACCCATATCCAAACAATCCAACGATCAGAAAGAGAGGTTTTTCCATTGAAAAAAATAGCAAGCTTCACAATAGACCACATCAAACTGCAGCCGGGTATTTATGTATCACGCAAAGACCATATTGGTACTGAAACGATCACTACCTTTGATCTTCGCATGACTTCCCCAAACGAGGAACCGGTAATGAACACCGCTGAAGTTCATACCATCGAGCATCTCGGTGCTACCTTTCTTCGCAACCATCCGACCTTTGCCGACAAGACTGTATACTTCGGTCCAATGGGCTGCCGCACCGGATTTTATCTGCTCCTTGCAGGAGATCACAAGTCCAGAGAGATCGTTCCGCTGATCACCGAAATGTTTACTTTTATCCGTGATTTCCATGGTGAAGTGCCAGGTGCATCACCGAAAGACTGCGGCAACTATCTGGACATGAATCTTTCCATGGCAAATTATCTGGCAAAAAAATATCTGGATGAAGTCCTGACAGATATCCCGGCAGACCGCCTGATCTATCCGGAATGATCATTTTCCTTTCAGGTAAACCTGCCGGATGTAACGATAAAGGCTGGCTTCGCCCTTTTTATCAAGGATCTTCAGGAGTTTTTCCAGATCCTTTTCTGTCTGGGGATGCATCATATAATGATGTTTCCCCTTTTCATAATACTGCAATGGAAAATGGTCGTTGTATTTTTTTCCATTGTAGATCTTAGAGGCCGCAATCCGGTCCATCATCATCTCTGCGATATATTTTCTCGGCATCGGCATACCGGTCATCGGATGCCCCGGCTGCTCAACACTGTAATCGATCCAGTACTCAAAATGATGTTTGTTGCGTCCTTTGTGATGCAGCCAGGCTCTCGATATTCCGGTGGCTTCCCGCTCTGCATTATTCGGACTGCGATCGCCCTGATAATATTTACATCCCACCCAAAATTCCGTTGGAGAATATTTGGAGATGTCATGCAGCAGTCCCTGTTTATACAGCCCGATTTTAAAACATTCTCGCATCACCAGCATTTTATGCCTTGTGATTGTTGCGAAGTGTCCGATTATTTTCTCTAACATTTTCACGCTTCCTTCCAATTAGTACCATAACCGTTCTCGAAGGCACACGCACCTGGCGGTTATCCGCAAGCGGCAGCCATTCTTCCTCCCGGTAGATTCCTTTTCCGGTATCCAGTGCCACCTTCCATCCATATCCGCCCGGCAGTGCCGGAAGCGCAAACGTATGCTCCATCCAGTGCATATTGTAGGCGATATATATCATTTCATCTTCTTGCGCATATTTTCCACAGTACATGACACCGATCTTGCGGTTCTGTCCGTCCAGTTCTCCGTACCATGCACTGCTGCTGTGATAGGATATTTCCGGGAACCCGCAGGAAAGACTGTCTGTCAGGCTCAGTTCCTGCTTCATATGCAGGATTTTATGCTTTTTCCGAAATGCGATCAGTTCTTTTACAAACTGAAACATTTCACTTTTTCCGGATTTATAGCCTTTCCAGTCCAGCCAGGAAATCTCATTATCCAGACAGTAAGGATTGTTATTTCCGGACTGCGAATTGCAGAATTCATCACCGGCTAAGATCATCGGTGTTCCAGCAGATAAAAGCAACATACACCATGCATTGCGCATCTGGCGGTTTCGAAGTTCCATGATTTTCTTTTTACGGCTTTTGCCTTCTTCCCCGCAGTTCCAACTGTAGTTCTGCACTCTTCCATCGCGGTTCTGCTCGCCGTTTGCCTCGTTGTGACGTTCTTCATAAGATACTGTATCGTATAAGGTAAATCCGTCATGTGCCGTAATATAATTGATCAGTCCGCTTCCTTTCGGATTGCGCCGCATACGTTCCGCAAACGCCTTCAGGCATTCTTCATCGCCTTTCAGGAAGCGGCGCACATCGATCAGGAATCCATCGTTGCACTCTGCTACCGTACGCACCTCCGGCAACTGCTTCCTGCCATAGATCTCCTCTACCGGAAAATAAATATTCAGAAGCTTGGTGCGTGCAAACAGCGGATCTTTTGCCATAAGATTGCACAGGGTCTGCTCTCCTCTTATGTGGAAACCGTCGATATGGTATTCTTCTGTCCAGTATTCCAGGCACGCTACAATATAACGCGGATCACAGTCCTGTGGAAAATAAAATTCCATCAGTACTTCTATGCCAAGGCGATGCATCATTTTTACCATATCTTTAAATTCTGTCACCGGATTTCTGGTGGCAGCATAGGCACGCTTCGGTGCAAAATGACAGGCTTTTGTATAACCCCAGTAATTCAGCCTCTTTGGTTCTTTTTCTTCTTCTCTGCGATACTGTTTCGCATGATGCTCCAGGCTTTCCATTTCAAAAAATTCATACGCCGGCATCAGTTTTATCTGATTGATCCCCAGTTCTTTCAGGTATTCTGCCTTTTCCGCAATGCCAAGAAAAGTTCCTTTGTGGCGCACCGCAGAATTGCGCTGTTTGGTAAAGCCTCTGACATGAAGGCTGTACATAACTGCATCTTCATACGGTATCTGAGGCTTCTGGTCTCCCTGCCAGTCATAGCTTTCATTCGGAACCGCGCAGCGTACCTCATGTTCTTGTGCTTCCTGCACCCCGAAGGTTCTGTTTCCAACCAGAAGTCTGGCATACGGATCGTGTACAACCTTTCCATCCACGCAAAAATTATATTCGTATTTTGCCGGTGTGATCTTTTCTACCTTCAAAGAAACAATATTTCCAAGGGTACACGCATCCGGAAACGGTATCTCCTTTACTACTTCCCTGCTTCCTTTTTTATAAAGAAGCAGACTGGCTTCTTCCCCCTGTTTTTGTTCTCTGGAAAAAATCATTCCATCCTTTGTCCAGACAGCACCCATTCCATGGAATTGATCCACTTTATCATCACCCTTTCTGCGCTTCTATTTTCTCTGCCAGATCATTTAAATAAACCCACCGATCCATCTTTTCTTCCAGTGTCTTCTCCGCTTCTTCCTTTTTCTTCATCAGTTCATTTAATTTTCCGGAATCTGTAGCATTTGCCAGAATTTCTTCTTCGTACGCTGCAATCTTTTCTTCCAGCGCTGCAATATCCTCATCGATTGTTTCAAACTCTCTCTGTTCTTTATAAGAAAATTTAACCTTCTGCGGCGCATTTTTGTTTCCAGCTTTTCGGATTACTTTCCGCAGGATCTTTCGGAAGATTTCCGCGCGAATTTTCGGTTTTGTCTGTAAACTGCGTTGATGCAGATTCTCTTTTCTTTACATTTAAATAATCGGTATATCCTCCTTCAAACTGACGGATATGCCCCTTCCCATCTAACTCGAAAATGCGATCCACAATGTTATCTAAAAAATAGCGGTCATGCGATACGGTGATCACAATACCTGTAAATGAATTCAGATAGTCCTCAAGGATCGTAAGTGTCGGGATATCCAGGTTGTTTCCGGCCTCGTCAAACAACAGAACATTCGCATTCTCCGCAAGAACGCCAAGAAGATAAAGCCTTCTCTTCTCCCCTCCGGAAAGCTTACCGATCGGTGCATACTGCATATCCGGTGTAAATAAGAACCGCTCCAGAAGCTGGCTTGCACTGATCTGTCCGTCCTTTGTCGTCACATACTCCGCAATATCCTTCACGTAATCGATCACACGCTGGGAATCATCCATATGCTGTTCTTCCTGTGCAAAATATCCGATCTTGATCGTCTCACCGATCTCAATCTCTCCTGCATCCGGCTTGAGTACACCTGCGATCATCTTAAGAATTGTTGATTTCCCACAGCCGTTCGGTCCGATAATTCCAAGCCGCTGATTGCGAAGCACAATATAACTGAAATCATCCAGAATCTTCTTCTCCCCAAAGCGCTTGCTGACATGATGAAGTTCGATCGTCTTCTTGCCCATTCTTGTCTCTACAGAATCAAGCTCCACCGTCTGATCCGTCACAGGTGCTTTTCCTGCTTTCAACGCTTCCAGACGTTCCAGTCTTGCCTTCTGCTTTGTCGTTCTCGCACGGCATCCACGCTTCGCCCATTCCAGTTCCATCCGAAGAATACTCTGACGCTTTCTCTGACTTGCAAGCTCCATCTCTTCCCTCTGCGCCTTCAATTCAAGGAATCCGGAATAATCCGCATCATATCCATACATCTTCCCATGGCTCAGCTCCAGGATACGGTTCGTCACACGATCAAGGAAATAGCGGTCATGTGTTACCATAAGAACAGTTCCACGGTAAGATCTCAGATAATCTTCCAGCCAGGAAATCATCTCCTGATCCAGATGATTCGTCGGCTCGTCCAAAAGAAGTACGTCAAAGTCTCCTGCAAGTATCTTCGCAAGAACTACGCGTCTCTTCTGTCCCCGGATAAAGTGTCGATTTTCTGATCCCACTGCGTGATCCCAAGCTCCGTCAGATTACTCTCCACCTGCCAACTCTCCGCATCTGCATCCTGAAGTGCGTAGGAACGGATATCCATACCCTCCGGAAATGTCGGATTCTGCGGAACAAAAGCAATCTTCAGACCATTCTGACGAACAACCTGCCCCTCATCCGGCACTTCCTCTCCCGCAACCACCTTCAAAAGAGTTGACTTTCCGGTTCCGTTAATTCCAACGATCCCGATCTTATCCCCCTGCTGAACACCAAACGATGCATCATCAAAAATCACTTTCTCCCCATATATTTTAGAAATATGTTCTATATTAATTAAGTTCATTCTTTTCCCTGCTTTCTGTTTTTCTGCATTTTTATCAATCACATCGCCCTTCCAGTATAACAGATATTTCAGACACTGAAAATCTTAAAAATTTTTAAATTCATATTTGAAAGGGTTGAGAAAACACGGAAAACGTTATAACATAGTGAGATACATGCAATGACATGGTTTCAAATGGAAAGTGAGGTAAATGATATGAGCCCGAAGAATGATTTCTCAGACATTTTCGATGACGATTTTGAAGTTACATATGAAGAAGATCCGGAAATCAATTTTCATACTTCTGAAGATACAGAACAAATAAACAGACCTGATTCTAACACGGAGACGATCGTTATGAACGCAGACGATTACCGAGATAACTTTAACGATTCCGATGACAGCCAGTTCGAAGAAGTACTTCCTGAATATGACGATGATTATGAAGATGATGATGCAGATTATGAGGATGATTATTATGAGGATGATTATAACACTCCTAACAAACGATCAAATCGCAACAATCCTTATAATGATTCATATAATGATCGCGACTACGACAGACGCTCCTCCGGCAGGAAACGTTCCGGTGGCGGAGTAAAAAAACTTGCCGCACCGATCAAAAAATGGCGGAAAGGCATTATCAAGGCTCACAAGCAACATTGCTTCAGCAGCTTTCTATTGTGTTAATTCTGGCCACAACAGCATTTGTACTCTACAATTTTTACCGTGCAAGCACACCGTACGGAGATATCCAGGAGGCAATCCAGACACAGAAGATTTCCCAGACTTTGGCCGCTTACTTATGTGTAGCTGCCCTCTTCCTGTTCTTCGAATTCATCTCCCTTCTCTGGTCAATGACACGCGTCCGCGTACGTGACGGAGTCTCCAGCTGGAGAGAAGATACCGGAAGAGGCCTGTGGTCTTTTATCCTTGTATTCGCGGTTTCCTATGCTGCGTTCCTCTTCAGCCCGTTGCTCCCTGATTCACCGGAAGTGATCTACGGAGTGAAAGGAGCTCTTGATGTATACGGTTCCCTCCACAATGTATTGTTTGGACTGTGTGCAGCCGGAGTCATCTCCTGCCTGATCAGAAAATACAAAAGTTCCAATTAGAATACAATATTCCCTTTACAAAAAGTGCACCCGGCAATGAAATCAATTACGAAATCATTGCCGGACGCACTTTTAAAATTTATGGGCCAGTCTCAAAAAATACGATGCATTAATCCAAAATGATCAGCGCCATAAATACAAGATCTGTATCCCCTGTATTCGTCAGTCCGTGTCCCATTCCATCCGGTGTAAATGTCACATCTCCTGCTTTCACCGGGCGGATACGTCCATTGTCATCATAATTTCCTTCCCCGCGAAGAATATAATATGTCTCACTCTCGTTGTGATGCTCATGATATCCAAGAGAACATCCCGGCTCCAGTGTAACTTCTGCATACATCTTGCACTTTCCGTTCAGTTCCTTATCTTCCAGAATGTGCTTGATGATAACGTGTCCCTTTCCACCAGCCATGTTTTCTTTTCTCTCAACTCTTAATTCACTCATCTTCAATTCCTCCTAAAACATTTTTATTGTAAAGCTTATTTGCTACAATACGTCTTTTATCTGACATTTATTTCATATAGATCAATTCATACTCTCTTGTTCCAAGACCGATCTTCTCTGCATGTGCCAGACAAGTCTTGTACTCTGAATTCGGTGTTGTATTCTCAAAATGATCATGATGATCGCAGAAATTCTCTTCTTCCATACGATCTGCAAGCTGGCTGTGCGGCAACGGTGTCGCGCTAAGACAGACATCTGCGCACGCCTGATCCAGTGCCAGCGGATCAAAAGAGGCAAACATACCGATATTCGGAAGGATCGGTGCATCATTCTCCGGATGACAGTCACAGTTCGGTGATACATCAACGATCAGTGAAATATGGAAGTTCGGTCTTCCATCCACAACCGCCTTTGTATACTCTGCCATCTTGCAGTTCAATACCTTGGTTGCCGCACTGTCCATAAATGAAATTGCATCAAAGTTACATGCCCCAATACATCTTCCACATCCGACACAATGTTCAAGATCAATCGACATCTTTCTTGCATCAGCATCATAAATCAGGCCGTCATTCGCACACTCTCTCAGACAGCTCTTACATCCTCTGCAGGCTTCCTGATCGATCGTCGGCTTACCAACAGAATGCTGATCCTTCTTACCGGCTCTGGAACCACATCCCATTCCGATATTCTTGATCGTACCACCGAAACCTGTCGTCTCATGCCCTTTAAAATGCGTCAGACTGATAAATACATCCGCATCCATCACGGCACGTCCGATCTTCGCTTTCTCTATGTACTCTCCTCCCTGTACCGGAACTTCAATATCATCCGTTCCCTTCAGGCCGTCTCCGATAATCACCGGACATCCGACACTCAACGGTGTAAATCCATTCTCCCATGCACAGTAAAGATGCTCCAGTGCGTTCTTTCTACTGCCCGGATATAGTGTATTACAATCTGTAAGAAATGGCTTTCCCCCAAGCTCCTTCACGACATCTGCAACCGCCTTGGCATAGTTCGGACGGAGATAACTGATATTCCCCATCTCTCCAAAATGCATCTTAATCGCCACAAATTTATTTTCCATGTCAATCTCACTGATTCCTGCTTTCTTCATCAGACGTTTCAGCTTCGTTGGAAGACCTTCGCCAAGCTTCGCCCGGAAATCAGTATAATATACCCTTGCTTTTTCCATGATGTAAACCTCCTGTTGTAAATTCTGACAGCTTAACCCTGCATTCTTATCATACACTATAAATCTGACTCTTCCAATCATTTTTAGAAAAATAATAAAGTGGACATCCCCTTAACGATACGGTATACTCAAATTATCAATTCCGAACTCAGCAGCAGTTCGATCACTCTGAAGGAGATGTAATGATACAATGAATCATCTGGCTGTTACCTCAATACTCACTGTTGTAGCACATATCATCTGGTTTGCTTCTATGACAGAACGAAAATATCCGATCAAAAAAACGGTTCTGCTCTATGGACTTTACGCTATATTCTTCACTTTATGGACCATACTTGCATATTCCCTGCTTGGCAAAGACTCTCCGTATGTGATTCCATTTTCATTTGTCGGAACCATCCTGCCAGCAATTCTACTTTTCCTATATACTTCATCTGATAGTTTCAGCAAAAAAATATTTTTGATCGTTACTTTATGCAAATTTGTTCTGCATCATCAATTTGCCTTTCTATTTTGATCTGTGATGGATTATTTCCGAATTTATCCATTGTAAAACAGTGTATATACGAAGTTTTGGTTACGAATACTGTTGAATGTTCCTGCAGTCCTGCTGTATCTGTGGTTTGCGCGT
>ENA-OQDT01000620-OQDT01000620.1-human-gut-metagenome-genome-assembly--contig:-NODE-620-length-23065-cov-3.910193_pt1 | contig 23065 bp, 19 predicted proteins | sample MGYA00242786_ERZ504617 | MGnify/ENA primary metagenome ERZ504617 (study PRJEB26092, sample SAMD00036337) | human gut metagenome | host: Homo sapiens | study: EMG produced TPA metagenomics assembly of...
ATATAATTCTTTTCCCCAGCAACTCATCATATCGGCTACTTTGGGGCGAGAATCGTTAATATATTGAGCGCATCTTTGACGAAGACTAAAATTACTTGCTCTTCTAGCACGACCAATATACATAATATATCTATGTAGTTGAGGAATCTTATCTGGCTTGAGTAAAAAACATATATTCCGCCACAATCGTTAGGAATTTGTTTGATTTCCGGGTTCACTCCCGTTCCTTCTTCGTTTAGATATTTTATACTTTGCCAGCCAGAAGAAATTGCAGCTTTTACTGTTTCTTTCATGGTATCCCATTTATCAATATTCAATTCGAACGCCAGTGTTAACAATTTTGATCTTTGAAATATGTCTACACTCTGTGCCATAAACATCACCCTTTGCTTGCATTGATACCACATATACCAAATGCTAATCTTTGTCATTTTCTTTTATCCCGTAGCATCTGCGAATTTTTCGCATCGCCTTAGCTTCAATCTGACGAACACGTTCTCTTGTGATATTGAATTTTTGACCGATTTCATCAAGCGTACACTCATGGTCATAACCTATACCATAGCGAAGACGAAGCACCTCTTGTTCTCGATATGTAAGAGTTGCTAGTTTTTTGTGGAGAACATCTGTATCAAAGTTCCTCTCAGCTGATGCAACCATATTCTCATAACCGACACCATCATCTGATAACAGCAACTCGTTTTCTTTATTTTCCAATAATTCCTCAATGCTTTCAAAGGGAGCAAGGCTATCAAAAAGCTGTCTTGCATCATCTATGCTACACTCAAGCTCGGTTGCGATACTTTTAAGAAGTTCTGTGCCTGGCTCTGTTCTATTTTCAATATCGCCAAAGTAATCCTCCATATTATCATATATAGCGAAAAGCTTTTCTTTAATATGAAACGGAAAATAAACTGACGGATTCAACGTTGGCGCATCTCTCATAATGTATTGCCGTACCCACAGCGGAAAGTATGATGCGAAGTTTTCCTGACGGGCAGTTTCGTATTTATCTATCGATACATAAAGGCCCATCATAGCGTTCTGAATAGTTTCATCTAATGAAAGATGATATTTTTTGCGTGTATTAATGCAATTCTCACAGCTACCTTCATATACATCTCAAAAATACGGTTTCGAGCATATGCATTTTTGAGTCTAACCTGCGGCATTAGATTCATCCACTCTCTACGCTGCGGAGGTTTTATGCCACGAATGTATTCAATGAAGTCTGTGAAGGTATCGTCTATCTCTAAAATTTCTGAAAATACTTCTTCGTAGTTAACATTGCTTCTGTCGTACTCATCCTCTTCATCATCGGTCAAGGCCTCATTACGAATAACAACACCTTTCGTCAAAAGATGGTCGCAAATGTATTCTACATCAAACAACGATATCCTGTTTTCTTCAAGCACATCGAAGATATAATCCTCAGAGATAAAACCGTGCACGGTATATTCCTGATATAATTTTTCAATAATTCCCTCGTGCACGGTTTCACCCCTCATAATAATTAATTCTTTGCTAACTGACAAAGATCTACAATGCTCTCGGTTGTAACTGACTCATTGTACCTCTCATCAAACTCTTCTATAAAGTCGTAGAGATTTGTCAAATAATCTTCTGAACTTCTTGCAGGTTCTATCAATTTCTCATACAGAACCTCCACACCACCTCTAACATAGTTTTCGTAGAGTTCTTCGTCCGGTGCGGACTTTTCTTGTCCGTAATAACGGAAAGCCTTGTTGATTCTCTCGTTAAAGTCAGCCTCGTGCTTTTCGTCAAGCAACATAATCAAGCGATAATTAAAAAGAAGGTTTTGCTGTTCTTTTATAAGCTTGTCTGGGAATATCTTAGTTGCATCTCCGGTCTTATTAAGCTCTGCTTTTCTTTGATATAAAAAGCCGATAATCGGAGCAATCGCATAAACATCATAGTTAGTATTGAAGAGCTTATGATGCTTATCATCATATTCTGCCGTAAGCTTCACAACATATTCAGCGTGTTTTCCTCTAAAAGAATATTCTTTATCAAACATCATTCTCACCTCGTTACCAAATTTGTTTCAAATTCATTCTTCTTATCAAATTCAAAGCGGCTGCCAACCTTATCACCCATATAGGTTTCTGCAAGTTCACCGTCAGTATCCTTAATGAAGATGATAACCTGTTCTGCAACATTAGGAAGTGCATCACATACAGTACGAATACGGGCTTTATCGAATGCAGAAAGCGGAGCATCCATCACAAGCGGGTAAGGCTCAGACACAAGCATCTCATTTTCGGGATTCTGACTCTGACGAGCCATTTTGATAACGCCGGCAATAAATGCAAAGATAACCGAAATACTCTGAGCTGTAGATGTCTCAACATCCTCATTAACACCTTCAAACTCATTAACAATAACCTGAATGTTGTACTTCTCATCAATACTGAGAGAGAAACCACCGTTATAGATGCTCTTGAAGATTTCGTTAACAGTTTGCTCAAGTTTCTGCCTGGTTTCGTTTTCCTTTTCCTGATAGAGAGAAAGTAGCGTAGTGTACATATACTGAGCGTATGCCTTATATACTTCAATCTTACGGTTATTTTCGTCTTTTAATGAGAGTTCCTTACGCTCGGTTTCCCTGCGTTCTTTATCTCTTTCAAGAAGTGCCTGATTACGGTCGAGTTCTCTCCTTTCAACAGAAAGATTGCGAAGAGCTCTTTCATAGGTGCTTAAACGAGCCTGTAACTCACCCACATTTTTCATTTTTTCAAGTTTCTCCCGGATAATGTTGATTTGATTCTGGTATCCGGTGTATGTATTATCAAACTCTCTGATAAAACCAAACTTAGTAGAAATATCCTCAAAGAGTGTGTCAGAACTCTTACATCTAAGCTCACACTCACGAACGAACTGGCCGATTGATGTACCGATAGACTGCGGTGGAATAAACTCAAGCAGTTCATTTAATTCCTTGTATGCTTCATTACCAAATTCAATATCAGCACCGCAGATGCACTTTTTACGCTTAATAAGAAACTCAATAGTCTTAGCGTGTATATAAGGAATACCTGTATCAATCTTATCTGCAGCAGCAAGTTGAGAAAGAGCGTCGCTTATCATCTTCTTGGCAAAATAAGAATGGGCATTATTATTGAACACCTTAAGTAATGAATCCTCGCTGGATGCTTTTTTAGCAACCAGTTCTTGTATCTTACGAACAAGTTCATCACGTTCTCTAGCAAGAATCTCGCTATCCTTGTTTTGACGAATTTCTTCCTCAAGCTCTGCCTTCTTATCGGTAGCAATTGCTTCTTCGCCATCAATAGCAGCAAGTCTTTCTTCAATGGCCTGAAGCTTTTCTTCGTACTCTCCAATTTCCTTGGTATACTGAGCCATCTTACTGTCACTCTTAGTATCATAACTCTCGTTATACATCTTTATAACCGAGTTACGGCCTCCAAGATGTTCAAGTGCAGATTGGAAAGCACTAAGGCCAAGAAGACTGCGAACTGCTTGAGCAAATTCAGCGCTCTTACCTTTACGGATCTCTTTACTCATATTGCCGATACGCTCGCCGTCAAAGAAAAAATACTTTGAAAGTTCTTTTGGGAGAATTTCCTTCATACGGAGTTCCGTTTCCCCATCGGGAACATACTCACGTTGACCGTCAGCGTTCTTGTAAGCAATCTTGAACGTGGTCTGGTTATGTCTTCTTATTGACCCAGAATTATCCTTTGAATAAAGCTGCTCACGGATACAAAGATAGTCAATGTTATTGTGTTGAAGTGCCAACTCTACACGAACCTTCTCCTCGTTTCCGGGAAGCATTGTTTGTCCAGTTGCTTTGCAAAGCATAGACTTATCATCAAAGTCGGTATCCCCATAAAGGCACCAAGTAAATGCTTGAGCAAGTGTGGTTTTACCAGAACCGTTTTCACCCATAATTACGGTTACATTACGAACCGGATCGGTTGAGAAGGTAATCTCCTGTTCACCTTTGAACTGGCGGAAATCCTTAAGCTTTAACGATTTTAATAGCATTGCACTTCCTCCTCAATCATCTTTTTTATTTTCCTAGCCATCTCGGTGTCATTGAACTGCTTTGTTTTAATGTTAGTTTTTTCACGAACTATTATGCGTTGCAACATACGCTGTGCCTTCTGGGAATCTATTTCGACACCATTAACCTCAATCTTTTCAGAAGCCATAACCGTAATCCTCCTCTTCATTATTCCAATTTAATTCTTGTATTCCATATGCGTCCTTAATCTCATCAATGAGACTTGCAGATTCAACCATATTAACAGCAATTCGGGAAAATTCTTCAGCTCTCCTCAATTCATTTTTTACAAGTGTGAAATTCCGTTTGACCTGTGCCTCAGTCAACGAGGTCACCGACTCGGTATCGTATGGCAAGGTAATGAAATCATAGATTTCCGCATATTCCTTACCCTCTGCTAGTCTCAGCACACGCCCGCGTCTTTGGATATACTCCTTAGGGTTGGTCGTACTTGCTAAAATGAACGCTGTTTTTATCTTGGGTATGTTGACTCCTTCATCAAGACATTTAATGGCGATGAGAACCTTTAATGTATCGCCGGAAGAGAATTCTCGTTTGAGAACCTCCCGTTCCTCCACACTTTCCTTTGATGTAAACTGTGACACTTCCATACCGAGCTTGTTGCCAAGCAAGTCGGTTACTGCATCAATCTGTCTGATATCCTCACTATCAACATCAGAACGGTCTTGATTTTGCTCAAGTCCCTTGGTCGCACCGCAATAAACCAGAATGTGTTTATCGTGGATATATGGCTGAATGACCTTTTCGAGCATTGTCAATTTGTTCTTGGCACCGGCAATGATTCGAGAACGCTTAAGTGCAAGCTTTTCTCCCTTACTGCTTAGCTTTATCTTACCGTTTTTCATCCTTCATAATACACTTTCCCGATTTCATAACTAAGGTTATCATATGCTTCAAGTTTCTTCCTCGGTAAGTGTAACAACGATAGGATAGTATTTATACTTGGTAAGTTTCTTCTCTTCGATTGCACGGTCAAGAGTATATTCAATGCACTTCTCACCAAAGAAATCATAGAGTTTAGTCGTTCCTTCCTCGTCATTATGACGGTCAAGGGTTGCTGACAATGCTAAACGATATTTGTAATTATCGTAGAGCAAACAACTTAAGTATGGTGCGCCAAAGTTATGAGCTTCATCTACCATTAAGAGTGTGTCTGACTTTATTTTTTGCCAACTGGGCTTGAACATAGTCGGAACTGAAGGTTGCATTAGTGCAAATAAAACAGAAGAATCCTCTTCCTCTCACTTTTAACTTTTGGTCTCGGATTGCATTCTTCAAGCGCTTTGGCCAATCCTTTTGAGAGGAATCACTATATCCGATTATCGGGTCAATGTTAAACTTTAGAATATCCTCTACCCACTGCTCAACAAGGTGCTGATAAGGACAGACGATAATTGCTGCCAACTTATGGCCTAAATTTTTACTTAGGGTTGTCAAAGCACCAAGTCCCGTGTATGTCTTACCGGTACCGGTAGCCATATCAAAGATTCCTCTGTAATTGCGTTTCTGCCATTCGGTGATTGCTTCATCCTGATAGTCGTGAAGCTTAAACCACTCAGGAAACTTTGGACCATATTCAGTATAAACACCTAAATCCGTATGCAAAACCGTATCAATATCAGGTGCGTATTCCTTTTTATCAATCTCAAAATCCGGAACAGCGTATTTATACTTATCAATGATTTCCTGCTTCAGTTCAGGAAAATCGATTATCTTGATATTCGGTTCGGTATCGTTCCAAATAGATGCGAAGGCATTTTCCTTTGCAATCACTCGATCTACTTCGCCCTTCCAAGAACAGTAAACATCTATAGTTTCATAGTTCAGAGTCATTGCTGCAGCCGATTCATTCATAGATCCTGCAAATGCAACTCTATTTCCTTCCGCATCAGTGATAATCCCCATCTTCTCATGGTACATTCCCATACGGTCAGAGTCCTCGGTAAAAGCAATCTTGATATCCAGAATATTGTCAGAAATAAGATTTGCCAAAAGATTAAGTCTTGCCCTTTTCAAAAGGCGTCTTACCTCTGTCATTTTCTCGGATCGCTTCTTTTACAACCTGATCTCTCATAGCGTAACCGCTTTTTATTGCTTCTATATCCTCATCTGACAGGTAAGGAGAAGCAACCAATTGAATTTTACCGCCATTCTTAGCAAGTTCAGAAATACCTTTTGATATTTCTACCAAGCAAGAAGACGAAAAAAAGCCAACTGCTCTTTGATACTTTACGGCTTGGATAAGTAAGGGAATATAAAAGTCCTTTGCGACACTGTCAAGCAGAGAACGATATTCTTTTTTTATATCAAGCTCCTTAAAACTCACAATATCACCTCACTCTATGTATGTTTGTATTCGGCTAATGCAGGAAATCTTTTTCTCTCATATACTCACCTATGAATTCGATTCAATGTAATCAAGCGCAGTTTCAAGAGTTTCAAAATCCTCGTCTGTATTGAAATAGCTAACACTAAATCTCACCGTACCTGCAGGGAAAGTGCCAATAAACTTATGTGCAGTCGGTGCACAGTGAAGACCTGTTCTTACTGCTACACCTTGCTCACTTAAAATCTGACCGATACTGTCACTGCCATATCCCTCAAACAAGCAAGATACGACACCAATCGCCATTGCCTTGGCAGTATCGATTAGCTTAATATTCTCAAATCTCGAAAGGATTTTGAGCAATCGCTCGTGATTAGCTTGTTCCTTATCGTAGATGTTCTGAATACCGATTTCTTTAATCCATTTAAGCGATGCGTTTAGACCACTGATAGCAGCAATATCCGGACTTGCAACTTCATATCTTTCAGGGATGGTTTCCGGTAAAGACTGATTTGCAGACTCAAATCCTGTTCCACCGAACATAAGAGGCTGCGGTTTTATAGTAAAACTGCTCACAACACCTGCAACACCAAGAGGTGAATACAGGGTCTTATGACCTGCAAATACTGCAAAGTCAATGTCTTCGCCACTAAGATCCGTATCAACAAGGCCTGCTGTTTGACACATATCAACGATGTTAATAGATCCAAACTCTTTTGATAGGTGGCAAAGCTCCTTAATCGGAGAAACCACCCCGCAAATATTACTTGCGTGGCTGATAACCGTCCAATTAGGTTTGTTCTCTGCAAACTGATTACGAATTCTTGCCATATCGTAAGTCATCGTTTCCTTGTCAAAACAGAGCGTCTCAACATGGATATCATACATCGTTTGAAGATGGTAAAGCACACGGGTTACTGCATTATGCTCAAACGGGGAAAGATAAACCGTGTAGTTATTGTTAATAGGCAATCCTCTTAGAATGAGGTTGATTGCCTCTGTTGCAGTATGAGTAAATACAACCTTCTTCGCAGGACAGTGAAACAGTTCCAAAAGCAACTCTCTTGTTTCCTGAACGAGCGCCGATGCCTTGGAAGCGAGCTTATACTGACCTCTACCAACATTCACACCGCACTCACGGTAGAATTGATTTGTAAAATCATATACATATTCCGGTTTCGGAAACGTTGTTGCAGCATTATCAAAGTATGCCATCTTTTCCATACATCTCACTCCTTTCAGCAAAGCTTTTCAAGAATTTCAATAAGGATCTGTCTCTTCTCCTGTTCGGTAATAGACTGACCCATTTCGTCAATAGAATTGGTGATTTCATTATAGAGCAGTTTTGCTCTGGCGCTGTACTCGCTTCTATTGAAAGTCTTGACAACCTCTCTGCCCATGCTGTCTGTTGTGATCAACTTATAGGTGTCAGCGGTTGAAGTTTCATCAATAATCTGCGAGTCGTACTCCTCGATGGTTTCCTTGAAAACAGAGAGGTCTTTAATGAAAGTCGCAATTGTTCCCTCGTTCCAGTCCTCTACCCGAAGGGCGGTTATTGCTTTGGCTAGACGCTTTGTAAAGGTTATTTCATCGTTTGTGATTGTCCTCATTAAATCAAGAATCTGATTTTCACTGTTTGTAAAGAGATGCTGTATGGTTGTATCCTTCAATGACGCATACCAGTCCTGAATAATCGAGGTAAGCGAGCCTTTCGCATCCTGACCCTTAGGTATAAACAAGGTCTTCACATCAGAAACAAGTGCCTTAACTAAAGTTGCAGTTGCATCATCATATTCTTTCTTGGTCTGAGCGATGTTATCAACCACATCGGCACTGAACTCCTTGAAACCAAAGATCGCAAATACTTTTTCGAAAAGATATTCTCTCGGGTTGATATCAAGTTGCTTAAGGCTATTAACCAGTTTGCGATGACTTGTTGAAATAGCCCTAAATGCACCCCTACCCTTGTATATCTTGCTCATTTCTTTTGCATACTTCGGCAAAGACATATACCAGCGATTCATAGCAGAAACGATATAAGCAAAACTGTTATATACTTTTTCTTGCTCGTGAATGTACTTGTCGAACAGTTCCTCAAGCCGTGCTAAGTATAAAGCTTTCTCTTCGTTCCAATTTTCAAGAACAACAGAATAGTTGTTGGGCTTATCATTGATATCGTTAAGTAGGTCAGCCGAAATCTTCTGCTCTACATTTGCTTTCTTGATAACAAGATTGCCACGATTAAGGTGAATAATAATTGCTATATAAATCGGAATAACGCCTTTTTTTAAGCCTATACCATATTCTGGTTTACTCAAACGGTTATAAAGTTCACCAAAATTCTGTTCACCGTTTATTCCTGCTTCGGACAAAAAATTTCTGAATTGTTTGAGCATGTACTGCATATTTTTTTCACCGGGTTTAACCTCAATGACTGGTGCTTCTGCCGCATTCCTGATAACGCCAGTTTGAATAAGTGTGCTTCTCATAATCGAAACATCCTGACCCGTACCGGTAAGCCCAAGGTTCGGCTCAAGCTCGGTGCTAAGTAGTCCATTAAGAAGCTTTGCTCTACTGTTGATAGCCACTGTTGGCAGAAAGTTTTTGTTGATAGACTCGTTATTAATAGTCGGGGCGTGAGGATAGATTTTCTCACAAATCTCAGAAAGAAGTGCCGACATCTGAGCCTTACGGTAGATGGCAACCTTCTTGCCAACATGGTAATAGTCAGCGCCACCGGTTTCAGGGCGGGCATAAGAGAAAATGAACGAGCCAATAACTTCTTCGAGATCCTCAATATAAATCTCATATTCATCTTTCAAAAGGTCATCGTCTACAACTAGGTTCTTAAGTTCACAAACTGCACTGTATTCAAAAGCAACCTTCTCAATATTTGTAAACTTCTTAGGCAAACAGAACACAACTCTTTCCCCGTATGTACCGGAAGTAATCTCTTTTGCAATCTTTGCAATATCTTCCTTATTTTCGGGAATAACTGCGTATACCACACCGTCAGCCAGCGTGTCCGAGATTTTAAGCTCCCAATCTTCTGTGGACCAAAATTCCTTACTGTCAATGAAAAGGAAATCAAAATAACGGATAATCTCATGCTCGTCATTGTATCTGGTAGGATACATATAACTGTCGAAAGAAGAATTGTTGAGAATGTCCTTTACTCTTAGAGTTGCCTTATTGCTCTCTATCTTTTTTTCAATTTCACTAGGAATATCAACTCCGCTGCTCTCTTTGAGCTTCAAGTAGTTATTGCTTCTCTTGAGATAAACGATGCAATCCTTGTTGATAAGATCTTCAAGCGCATTACTGATTTCCTTTGTATCTGCAACACTCTCACGGAAGGCATCAACAATAATGTTGTATACAGGAGGTAGTTTCTCATACTGCTCAACCATGTAAATTAAGGAAATAGTCTTGATAATTCTCGCATGAATAGAATCACCGTCAATCTTCTGTAGAATATTAGAAGTAAGTTTATAAATTTTATGAATCTCACTGGTATAAACTTCTTTTCGGAAAAGGGGTTCAAAATAATCATACAGATAATCAGGTGTCAATAACGGAAAATCACCGTCTGCGCCCTCAAGAAAAGAAGATAGAGTATGCTTTTCCTGAGAGGACAAGAAGGTAAACAAAGTTCTCTCGTTCTGAGCAACCTTTTCGGAAAGACGCGGCAGAATAAAGGTTGATACTGGATGCAAAGGATAGCAACCGTAAATAGCAGAGTTTACGCCTTCCATATCCTTGCTATCGATCAAGCCGTTTGCAACATAGCGTTCCTTGAGATCCTCAAACTGTGGCTTGTATTTAGACACAAATTCCTTCCAGAAATCAGGATTCTTCTTGATAACAGCAGAAATAATCTCATACATCTGAGCAAAGTTATTGTGAAGTGTCGTATGCTTGAAGCGACCTGATACACCTCTCCAACCATCTACCTTCTCTTTAGGAAGATTGTTGTCGATATAGTTTGAGATATCCTTATGGCAAATGAGCATAAGGTGCATCTGCTTTTTACCACTGCGAACACATTTCTCAGCAAAATCCTGCAACAGCTTAATATCGCTGATTGTGGCGTTTCCTATGCTCGATTCAAGATATTTACTGAATTCATCATAAACAATGTAAGCGCCGTCATACCCGACTTCGCATAGCTTGTCAACAACCTTTTCGTAGAGCTCCACAACATCGAAGCCAAGGAAAGGATTGAAACTACTGCCAGAAGTCAGGCTCGGATATAATTCAACAAATTTCTCATACGCCTCAACATTGTATTCTTTCAAGGAAAGAATGAACTGTTCAATAGGTTCATTTAAGGCATCTAAAAATTTATTATAGGTTTCAGGGTAATCGTTCTTCCAACTCTCAATTGCATTGACAGAAGCCTTAAAATGAGTCTCAGGCATAATATCGCTAAGATTTTCGTCATCAAGTGCCTTTTGCAAAGCAAAAAGGAATGACTGAGTAAGACTTGCACTGCTGCCTCCGACAACAATCGGAAGAAGCTTTCTTCCGCTGTCAATAAACTCGTTAGTATAGTCATAGAGTTTCGGATTACATATCTTCATCTTTTCGAGCAAAGCAGCAAAAAGCACCTTATCTTTCTTATAGAGAAGAGAAAGCAAAACGAGAATAATATGAGATTTTCCACGACCATAGGCACCAATAAGAATTCTTGCTCTTTCAGTAGAATTCGGCGCCGTACTTAGCAGAACATCCTCAATGATCTCAAGAGAGGACATAGTAGGAATAAATCCGGAAATCTTATCCGTGTTATTCAAATCATACGCAATATTAACAGAAGTCTGAAACCCTTTTGCTACATCTATTTTATTATTAAACATGGTAACAGCCTCCTGTCATTATTTATTGATTGCCTTGTAATACTTTTCCACGCACTCAAGGAAGGTCATCGGCTTAGTAATGCGAATAACATCAAGACCAGCCGTACGAACAACCTTGATATATCCCATCAATTCGATTTTGTAGAGCAATGCGGTTAAAGTGATTATATCAAGATTAAAAATTTTACCAGCATTACATACATCATTTTGAATTGTGGAAATCTTGATTTCCTCTTCACCATTCGCCTGATTGAGAATAACAGCAAGCAGAACGAGAGGATGAAGAGTATCTTTCTTCGGAACAGATTTCTTATAAAGCTTTTCCTTTCGGTTGCTGATATCAATCAGCCCGAGTTCACCAAGAGGACAATCGATATTGCTCTCCGGCTGAACTTTTTCAGGAGAAGATTTGATACGGGGTACATAGGTGTTGATGATGCAGTTTGTAATCATCTTCCAAAGATCTTTCAGATACCTCTTCCCCGTTGATCATAATGTAATTAGAGAGCTGCTTCACAAAATCTTCTTTGTTAAACTCACTCTGCTTGAACTCATTGTAGAAGAAGTACCAGGCAGTTGCCTCGTCCTTATTCGATGCAAGCATATAATGTAGAAACCAGAGCGTTCCCATCTCCTCGATATAGGGATCGTTCTTAAAAACAATCTCACCAAAGGGCGTAAAGGATTGCTCCCTGCGTCCAGCATTCGGCTCTGTGGTAAGTTTGACTGCCTGCAACCAATATCTCAGCGCCTTGACCATATTTGCACCGATTCCGAGAATATCCATAGGGTTGCCTTTTGCTCCCATAAATACTGCCGGGTCAATTTTTACATTTCTCATACCTTTACTTAACCACCCTTTACGGATGAAAAAAGTATCATGTGCTCTAAACTTCATATTCTTGCTCCTTTAGTCCTTAGTCTTCAGGTAACGATCCATTAGGCAACCGCCATCTAAGTACTTTGCAGTAACACACATCTTGCACCGTTTACACTTCTTATCGTTGATATAATAGGTATCACCGATAATTGAGATGGCACCGAATCTACAAAGTGACTCACACTTTAAGCACTTGCGACAAGCATTAAACTTCTTAATCTGATAACCAATCATTCTCTGCAGGTCATCATGCTTTGCTACATTCATTGTTTTTACTTTTACCGCATATTCAAAACCATCCTGTGAGAAAGGTTGAATCGAAATAATAGGCACATTGGTTTTAATGTCGACAACAATTGTTTCGTTGATCAACTTACGACCAAGTTCGGGAGCTATTCTACCAAATGGTGTAAACAATCCAATAAGGCAATCATCTACCGGTCGTTTCAGTTGATAAACTTTAGCATTTTCTTCGGTTGTGCAGTTGGTAAACTTAATCTTTACATCAGACGCTGCAGCTACACCGTTACCACCCTGACGAGCCTTCCACTTGCCCGAGTTGATATACTCTTCGGGGTCAGGCTTGCCAATACGCTTTGCAAAGTCAACCAAGAAGTTATGCCACTTCTCATACTGCTCAGGCATATATATCTGTGAAAGGAACTCTGCACGAATGTTATTGTTTGGGCAACACCAACAGCCAACACGGTCATAGCCTAAACGGTAAGCATCGTTGAAATCAACCTCTTCGCCCAAGATATAAAGCCAAACATCAATATCCTTCCAGAAGAAGATAGGCGTTGCTACCGTCTGCTGCTGAATCTTTGTAGACTCAGCATTATCTTCTATTCGATTATACTTACTTCTGCTTACAGACTCGCATTTACGGATGCCGTAGTAAGTCAAAATACTCTTATCTCTGTAAAGTCCCGTAATAACGCGAGAAATAGGTCCTGTCTTAAACATAAAACAGCACCAACGAAGCATTCTTGCCGGAGGCCCAATGTCCTCACAGACCTCATAGAAATTTTGCTCTTTATTCTTGGCCACCTTGAAGATGGCTTTAGGATTATTCTTCTTAAATCGCTCAGCATACTCAATCGTGAACGGAAACTCCAGAGTGGTATTACCGAAGATATGTACAAGACTCGGATCCGAAAGTGCCTTTACAACCAAATCAGCGGTTACCGTGGAATCCTTACCACCGGAGAATGACAGAACAATGTTTTCACGAGGGAATTTGGCTGCCGACTTCTGAATAAAGATGTTTGCCTCATACTTCAGATAATCAAGGCGGCCTTGGTTTGCTCTGATAAAGGTTGCTATGTTCTCATTAAAGAAACGGTAGTTATTATGTTCCTTATATTTTTCAAGCTGCTCTCTGATATATGCGGCTGAATGCTTCTTGTACCATGCAGCAGTTACAACTATAGGTTTTCCATCTATATAATAGCGATTATTTGATGCCCATACGCTTTTATTGATATAGGCAAGTGGCTTGTCCGAGAGAATTTCTAAAAGCAACCGTTCTTCCGGGAATACCGGTCTTAAGTCTGCAACAAGATACGATGTCTTGCCTCCACAAAGAGAACAAGTATCACGATCTGCGTCGTTTATTGCTTTGATAAGCGGAACCTTGCATTCGTCACACCAATGCAACTCATAAGGAATATCTTCTTCGGTCTTTATTCCGCAAACGCTACATACTTCTTCATCGGTTTCACGGTTACAATTCTTACACCACACAAATAATCACCTCCATTCTAATAATATCATGTTTTATGTCCGATAAAGCGGATCAGTCTGCACTTTACAGTTTCATAATAACTTCGTTTACAAAAAATCATCATTTACGTCATTTATGTCGAATCAAAGTAAATAGGAAAGTTCTATTTGACTTTGACAATATCTTTATAACTCACCAATGTCACATTCCCCATCTCACTTGCCCGGTCGGCGCAGCCTTTGGTGAAGCCGGTTTTGGCAAAGAGGTAGTAGTGGACATTCTTGTAGGGGAATAGCTCGCTGCGCTTTACAAGGGTTTCCAAAACGCCGAGGTCGACTTTCTCGTTCGTCCATTTACACTCGCCGAAAAGAGCGGTGTTTTTATCCTGTTCGGCAAGAATATCGATTTCAGCCTGACGCTTTTCCTTAGGATCGTTGCCCCACCAGCGGCCGAGAGAGGAAAACTCCACCGGGCATTCGCCGGAGAGAAGCTGCTTCCAAAGATATTGCTTGCAGATTTCCTCAAACACCTTGCCCATATAGTCGGACAGATACGGCTCGATACGCTTGTAGGCCAAGTCGGCAGCGCCACGGGCGATGATCGAATTGTTTTCCGGCACAAAGCGATACCAGAAGCGGAACATATTGTCCGCAATCGAGTAAATCGCTTTCCGGGACGCCTTTCCCCATAGGGCGTCTCTTTTTCGATAATACCGAGGGAGATCAGGTTTTTCACATAGGCGGAGCAAATGTTGGTACTTTCGCCGACCTTCCCGGAAATCTCCGACATACGGGAAGCACCGGTGGCAATCGCCGTGATGATCGCATTGTAGAGCGCCGGTTCCCGCACCTCCTGCTTGAGCAGGTTTTCCGGCTCCTCAAACAGGGCGGAGTTGGGATTCAGAAATGTGTTTTTAATATTGTCCTCAATGCTCAGCTTATCACTCATCTGAAGCAGATACTGCGGCGTGCCGCCGACAATGCCGTACACATAGGCTTTCTCTTCATCAGTGAAATTTTTGAAATAATGGCAAGTCTCCTCGAAATCAAAGGGGAGAATTTTCATCTGCGCCGTCCTTCTGCCGTAAAGGGGCGCTTTGTAGGCGAGGACATGGTCTTCCATATAGGACATGGACGAACCGCAGAGGATCAGCATCAGTTTGGAAGTATCCTTGTATTGGTCAATCAAAAGCTGGATGGTGGAAGCGAGGCTTTTCGACGAGCGGGCGACATAAGGGTATTCGTCTATGGCAAGAATAATCCGTTCCTTTTCGGACAACTTGAACACATACTCCAAAGCCGCCTGAAAGGACAGGAAAGAGGTTTCGGCCTCCATTCCGGTGTGATAGCTCAAAATGCTCTTGCTGAAATTTTCAAGATTCTGCTTGGCGTTGCTTTCAACACCCATAAAATAAATTGTATTTTTATCGTCAATAAACTGGCTGATCAGCGCTGTTTTGCCAACACGGCGACGGCCATATATTACTACAAATTCAAACTTGTCCGATGCATACAACTTATTCAACGTTGCAAGTTCACGTTCTCTGCCGATAAACATGGATTACATCCTCCCATTGCAGCAACACGCATTGCTTATAGTATAACTAAATATAGTATAGCACAAAATTAAATTTAATCAAGTATGATTTGGTAAATTAAAGTTGACTAATATACTCTTTCAAGATTAGAAAACAAAACAGGTGCAAGAATTCAAACTCCTGCACCCGCTTGTTATTGCAATAATTTCTATGTAAAAATCATCTCTGCATTTACAACTTCGTTGACACGTTCTCGAATGTTATTCATCATGTGTACCCACTCCGTTGGATTCTCTGCCTTAAGCTGTTCGGTAACGCTTTTCTTTTCAGCGTACTCTTTCACCAACCGGAGAAAGAGGGATTGGGCTTCTTCCTCTATATCAGCAAGGTGGGAACGGAGTTTGCCGGAAGTGAGCAGGTTGCAGTAGAGACTTTTATGGTGCTGTTGCAAATATCGCTTACGGCGCTGTCCCCACAAACCGATGGGGCGTTCTTCTTCGGCGGGTAATGTGAGGTTGGGCAGACGATAGTCGCCCTGCATGGTGTATGTACCGCCCGTTTGTTCAAATATTGTTTTATCCATAATGAAAACCTCCTTTGATACTATTATTGTACCAAAGGAGGTTTCTGTTCACGAATGTGCGATTTTGATTATCGCACATTGTATATTGAAAAAAATTAGTCAACTACAATTTAGTCAATCGTAATTGACTAAATTGTGATTCGGCAGACCTTTCATTCTTTCAGATAGCTTGCAAACGGTGCGTCATCGCTGCAAAAGGTATCGAAAATCATTTTTGCGCCGAGGCGGAAGCCGACGAGAAAGGAATCAAGGCCGCTTTCGCCCATCAGTTCTCCGTAAGCGTTGCAGAAATCGAGGAACAGTTTTTTGTCTTTGCCCTGCAATCGTTCGGTCAGCTTTTCCTCCAGCTCGGCTATGTTTTTCGACACCCTGAAATTATGGCTGCCTGTTCGGTAGCCTCTCGCCTGCGGGTCGAGGTTGCCGAAGTAAAGGTCTTCCAAAATGTTCGCCATTACTCCGCACCGCCTTCCGCCTGTTTCTGCCTTCGCCAAGCCGGGAAGCGTTTCAGCGTCCAGATATGCCAGTCGGATTTGCGGGTGATGGAGCGGCAGTCGGGAGAGCAGAGAAACTCGATGAGATACACCTTCGGGATATGGTTGACATTGCTGCGCTTGAAGGCTTTCAAAATGCCGCTTCCGCACCAGTTGTTGACGGCGGTCTTGCTGTAGCCGGTGAGCTTGCAGACCTCGGCGGCGGTCAGGACGTCCCGATAGGACGCAAGCAGGGACGCATAATACGCATGTAAATCCTCCAAGACCTCCGGCGGGAGATGGATTTCCATTTTAAGCTCGTAGCGCCCCCTGTACCAGCCCTTCGGCGCGGCATACGCCTGCGGGAAGAGCTTGCGGTCCTCCAAGTAGGCGATCACATCCTCCTTTTTAATTTGATAACAGCGGGTCTGCTTGCCGGTATAGTAGCAGGGTATCTTTCCGCTTTGCAGCAGATACCGGGCAGTGGATTTGCTGATGTAGCAGATCCGGTAAAGCTGGTCTTTTGTGATTCGGTCGGGAACATCGTCCCAGTTGATGGCTTCGTTGTTCATGGCAATACACCTTTCAAAATCAGATTTGCCGGTGTGACTGTCCTTGTATTGCCTTGTTATACGTTGTTCTTTCCGTTCTTTCCGCAGTTCTTTCCAAAAATGCGGATTTTGGCGCATTTTCCGACGCATTCGAGCTTGCCCGAAACACCGGACTTTTTCGGGGTTTCGGCGTAAAAAATCCAGTATTCATGCGGCTTTTCACCGAGGACGAGGCTGACAGAACCTGACACGAAACTAACTAAACCTGACACGCACTTTATAAAACTCGAAATCAGTTGTACCTCACGGTACCGTGGTTCGAATCCCACCCGCTCCGCTACCTCGTCGTCACAGACTTTGTATTGTTCGTGATGACTTTTTTATAAAAAGTCATCAGCCCACTCACGCCGTCGTTCCTCCTCACCCCAAAAAGTTTTATAACTTTTCGGGGACCCCATTATCCAGTAACCATGCGGGTTGCGGATTTCTCTTTTTTTGTGCTCACCTCAAAAATCACCCTCATTTCGACTGTTCTTTCCAAAAATTTGGAAAGAACAGCTTTTGTGTTATTCCGCTATGTTTCCCATCAATGATGCTTCCCATTTGCTTGTGAAATTCTTCGCCTGTGGCAATCACGTCCGTGTTTGGCTTTGATACCACCTCGTTTCCTTGCAGAGGATTTTTCCGCTTTTTAGCAAATACTGCGCCGTGGATTTGCTGATATGTCAGATTTGATCGGGTTATTCTTTTGGAATGACGGCGAGAAGTTCATTCCAGTTGATTGCATAATTGTTCATATGAAAAGTGGAGACGGGATATCGGGGGAGATATTAAGGAGGATGTGTGATGATAAGCGTGTGGAGACCATAGAAGCGCACGAGATGCAGAATCATGCTCTAACAAAGAGCTTCGGTTTGGTTGGCATCGGGCCGGACACTGCGGCCTTCTCATCCTACGGTTGCGGCCTCTGTTCACTGATTATGAGCGTTCTTTTTAACTGGCCAATCTTTATTTGATTTGGACGAATAGGCAACTCCGGCGCGTTTTAGATCCTTTGATGTGGAAATACGGTGACAGAGAAGTTTTATAAATAGATCAATTTTGCTACTTATATATTATAAAACTGTTGCTTTTCTTATGCTGTCCTGTTATTATATCCTATAAGATTTATATATTGATCAAAATTTTTACGCATTTTTGGAATCGTATTTACATTATGAAATTTTGTGGTGAAATGTATGGCTTATTACAGCTCTAAGAATGTTCTGCGCCTTTTGAAATCATTTAATACGCAATGGGAAAACGGCGGATTTTCTCCGCCGTGCCCGGGCTTCAGACGATCCGCCTTTTATATTGCCGAGAAATGGTATGTAAAGAATTATACGAAACCCGTTTTGATTGAGGGGGGCACGCTTTTGGGAAAACAACTCTTTTAAAGCAAATGCTTGCCGCCTTGTTGGAGCGCGGAGTCCCGCCCGGAAATATTTTGTATCTTTCCTTTGATTATCCGCTCACAAGAAATAAATCTGCGGCGGAAATTATTGAGATCTATCGCCGGGAATCCTGCTCCGGCAGCCCGCTCTTCTGCCTTCTGGATAATGTAGAGTACGCATCTGAATTTGTTGATTTCTGCAAAAACAGCCGGAGGGGGAACGCACGTGCACGTGCTCGCCGCTTCATCCGCGCATATTGACGGGCTTAACGGAACCTGTCCTTTCATCCGCTATATTCCCATGTCAGGAATAACATTTTATGAATATTGCGAATATCACGGTTTTAAGCCAGACGAAAGAACGCCGTTTGTCTATCCCGCCGATTTTCACACGCAGGATGTTTCAGTAATCACTGCCATGCACAGAGGGTTGGAACCACTCAGCAGATATTTGGAAGATTACATCAGGAGCGGCGGCTATTTTGATCCGAACGGCGGCGCAACGGATGAATTACTTTATGCGAAAGCCGTAGATAAAACGCTGATGCGGGATATTCCGCTGTTGTTTGAGGTGAGAGGCAATACGGATGTGGAAAAGGTTTTTGTCTATCTGTGCTATCTTTCTTCAGGGACCATCTCAGTCAATTCTATTTCAAAGGCGCTTAGGATCAGCCGGGCTACAGTGGAACGATATATCGACTATTTTGAAAAAACGAATCTCATCACCATCCATGAGTCAATGGACTGGGAAACGCTCAGTAGTGTGAAGGGGTTTAAAAAGATTTATATCAACAACTACCGTATGCGCAACTGCGCGCTGAATGTGGGCGGAGCCGATACGGCCGCATTTGACACAGATATAAAAAATGCGGTGAAGGTATCGTTTATTATGCATTTTAGGCAATTCTTTCAGGATGGAACGGCATTGGGCTTTTTTAAAAAAAATGCCGCTGCGAAACGGACGGATATTGTGGTGCGTTTTCCTGACAAAATCAATGCGCTAATCAATGTGCAGTATGCCGATCAGGTTCAGCTGCGCGCGAATGACTGGTTGTTGACGTTAGCAGATAAAACCTATCCCAATTATCTGGTGACAAAAAAAGCGTCGGATTACGGTATGGTATATCTCGAGGATGGCAGAAGCGTATGTAAAATTCCGGCCTATGCAATCCTTTATCTGTTCGGTTATTTTGAAAAATATAGACCAATGTTAAGAGGAGACGAAAACGATGATTTATGACATTTGTACCGACAATTACAGTGCATTTCAAATTTTTGAGAAAAACAAGCTCAAGCCGCGCGCATATTTTATTCCGTTTCAGGATAGAAAAAGCTCAGAAACGGTAAGCCTTTGCGATGAACGGTATAAAAGCAACCTTGTAAAAGTGTTAAACGGTAAATGGGATTTTAAATATTATCCGAAATTTTCGGATATGCCGAAGAGGTTCGACACGTCGATAGTGGATTTTGACGAAGTAAATGTTCCGTCAATGTGGCAGTATACCGGATATGAAAAGCCGTATTATATCAATCAGAATTATCCGTTTGGTAGGAAGCCGCCCAAAATTCCGACAGACGACCCCGTTGGACTTTACAAAACCATCAGAAACGGAAAGTGGACGCCATTGACTGTGGACAATATCTATAACAGCGTAGGTGTTTACCGCAAGAAAATCGAAATTTTCGATACAGAAAAAATATTTATAATCAGTTTTCTCGGCTGCTCCTCCTGCCTTGAATTATATGTTAACGGCAGTTTTCACGGTTACAGCGAAGGGTCTCACAACACCGCTGAATTTAATATTACCGATAAGCTTGGTAAGGGCGAAAATGAAATCGTTGTTGTTGTGCATAAATGGTGCAACGGAACTTACCTGGAAGCGCAGGATATGTTCAGAAGCAACGGGATTTTTCGCGACGTACTGCTGTTTGTCCACGATAAGAGTTATGTCTATGATTATTCCGTTAAAACGCCGTATCAAAACGGTAGATATTCGCTTGAAATAAAGGCGAAAACCGTTGGCGACGGTAAGCTGTATGCAGAGCTTGTAGATAACGGAAAAGTGCTTGCAATTTCCGAGGTAGACGGCGAAGCCCAATTGACGGTTGGCGTTGTCAAAGAGTGGAACGCCGAAACACCATACCTTTATGATTTATTCTTTACCTTAAAGGATAGCAGCGGAACTGTTATAGAGTGCATCCGTCAAAAAGTTGGCTTCCGCCATATCAATATTGACGGAGAGATATTTAAGCTTAACGGCAGAGCAATTAAAATAAAGGGGGTCAATCATCACGATACTAACCCGAAAACTGGATATTATATGACTCCGCAAGATATTCTAAAAGACTTAACATTGATGAAAAGCCACAATGTAAACGGCGTCAGGACTTCGCATTATCCGCCCGACCCGCTGTTGATTCAGCTCTGCGCCGAGCTTGGTCTTTATGTGATTGACGAAGCGGATATCGAAACCCACGGCTGTAACCTCTGGCCGATTCACAACATAAACAAAATCAGCAATCATCTGAAATGGAAAGAGCATTACTGGGATCGCGTTCATCGGATGTATGAACGCGACAAAAACAATGCGTCGATTCTGATGTGGTCTTTTGGGAACGAATCCGGCGGATACAAATGTCAGGATTACTGTTACACAAACCTCAAAGCGCTGTGTGCTGAAATTCCCTGCCATTACGAAGGCGTTATACACACCAGGCGTCAGGCCTACGACGTAATATCGGAAATGTATGCGGAGCCGGAATATTTAAAAAAGATAAGAGACGGTTTTTCACCGTGGAGCAACTATCCGGCTGTGTTTCAAACGCTTTTAAAAGCGTATCACGTTCAGTTTTATCCTACCGATTGGCTCAAGGGAAAGGGCTACGCAGGAAAGCCCTATTTTCTGTGCGAATATGCGCACGCAATGGGCGTTGGCCCCGGAGGGCTTGAGGATTATTGGCAGGTTATTGATTCCTCAGATAGATTTATGGGTGGTTGTATTTGGGAATGGGCTGACCACGCGATTGACCATGAGGGCGAAAAAATAAAATACACCTACGGCGGCGACCATGGCGAGCCGTTCCACGACGGTAATTTCTGTGTGGACGGTCTTGTTTTCCCTGACCGCACGCCGTCCTCAGGCGCGCTGAATATGAAGCAGGTTTACCGCCCTGTGCGTGCACAATATAAAGGCGGCGCGCTTATCTTTAGGAATACAAATTCCTTCCGCGATACAGGATATCTAAAAATTGCATATGCCCTCCAGTTGGATGGCAGGATTCAGAAAACATATGTACTCGATCAGGCGATACCGGCGGGAAAATGCCTGTCCATTGCTTTTGATACGCAGGCAGCAGAGGGCGACTGCTTTATTAATATTAGATACGACGACCGGTGGAGCGGCGAAAATATCGCGTTTGAGCAGCTTGCAGTTCGGGAGAAATTGCCGAATATGAAAATAGGCTCGGCCGCGCCCCTGATGGAGAAGGACGGTTCCTATCTTTTTGAATGCGAAAAAGGCGAATATCATTTTGACAGACAGAGCGGCTTGCTGTCAGTCATCCTTGTCAACGGCAAAAATCTGCTTTCCACAGGCAGCGCCGTCCACACAAACATTATGCGCGCGCCGATGGATAATGATATGTATATCACACCCAAGTGGCGTGAGCACGGATATTATGATATAACGGAAAAAACTGAAAAGGTAGTTGCAAAGAACGGTGCAGTTTATACTGCAACACTTTTGTGCTATGGTGGGCAGCCGATTTTCAGAAGCGAACAAGATTGTAGAATTGACACAGCGGGGAATCTTTCTGTCACTTGTACGCTCACACCGTTAAAAGGAGGATCTACCCGAACTTCCGCGCTTCGGGAAGGTGCTTTTTGCTGATCGCTCTTTGAAGAAGGTCATCTATTATGGCAGAGGCGAAACGGAATGCTACAGCGATTTTAAAGAGCAGTCAGCCGTTGGCATCTATACCGCAAGACCGGAAGAACAATCCTGCCCCTACATTTTCCCGCAGGAATACGGTAATCACACCGATGTCAGATATGCGCGGCTTGTGTTTGAGGGCGATCAGGGCTTTACAATTCGAGCGGTGGGTAAGCCGTTCCAGTTTTCGGTGAAGGACACGGATGACCAATCGCTCTACCGGGCGAAACACCGTGAGCAGATTAAAAAACAGCCGTTTTATCAGTTGACTGTTGACGGCTTTCTGCGGGGTGTGGGTTCCAACAGCTGTGGCCCCGGGCCGGCAAAGCATCATATCATTGAGGCTGACAAACCGCTCGCCTATTCCTTTATGATTTCACTCGATAAGGTTGGAGATAAAAACTGTTTGAGCAAACTGTTGAAAATGGCGCGGGGAGTTGTTACCAATGTCATGCGCCACTGGTCAAAGCCCGCCAAAGGCAACTATGTTTCATATAAGGAAATATTGAATCTCGGTATAGGTGGAATGGGCGTTCAGTTCTTTACAATAGTGCTTGCATATTTTTCGTTGTCCTCATCAAGCACTTTGATGGGCGCGACGCTCGGAATACAGCCGATGCATATGCAGTTTATCGGCATACTGATGAGGTGGCCTTGGCACGCTGATCGCAATCGGCCGAAATGCAATGATGGATAACAC
>ENA-OQDT01000622-OQDT01000622.1-human-gut-metagenome-genome-assembly--contig:-NODE-622-length-23041-cov-6.741163_pt1 | contig 23041 bp, 19 predicted proteins | sample MGYA00242786_ERZ504617 | MGnify/ENA primary metagenome ERZ504617 (study PRJEB26092, sample SAMD00036337) | human gut metagenome | host: Homo sapiens | study: EMG produced TPA metagenomics assembly of...
TTTACAGCCTTTCAGAGCTTGCCCCCGGTGATTATGTTGATACACAATGTTCACGGTATCGGTGTGTTCGGCGGTATAAGAAAAATTGAGTACTCACGGAGTTATAAAGGACTATATCAAGATTGACTACGCAAAGGGCGATGTGCTTTATGTGCCTGTCACACAGCTTGATATGGTTGCAAAATATATAGGTCCGAAAGAGGATTCAAGGGTTAAGCTAAACCGACTCGGTTCGGGCGACTGGCAAAAGGCAAAGGCAAGGGTTAAAACCTCTGTCAAGGACATTGCCAAGGAGCTTATTGAGCTTTACTCACAGCGTATGAAAGCCAAGGGCTATGCCTTTTCGGCTGATAACGAGTGGCAGAGAGATTTTGAACTCAGCTTTGAATATGACGAAACTCCCGACCAGCTGCGTTGTTGTGAGGAAATCAAGCATGACATGATGCGTTCGTCGCCGATGGACAGACTTCTCTGCGGTGATGTCGGATTCGGCAAAACAGAGGTTGCACTCCGTGCCGCCTTTAAGTGTATTGCAGATTCAAAGCAATGCGCATTGCTCTGCCCCACAACAATTCTCGCATGGCAGCATTATCAGACGGTAATCAAGCGTTTTGAGGGCTATCCCGTTCGTGTGGAACTGCTTTCAAGATTCCGTACAGCAAAACAGCAGAAAGAAATTCTCCAAAAGCTAAAGCGAGGAGAAATTGATATGATTGTCGGAACTCACAGACTTGTGCAGAAGGATGTTGAATTCCGTGACCTCGGACTTGCAATCATAGATGAGGAACAGCGTTTCGGTGTTGCTCAAAAGGAGAGGTTCAAGGAACTGTGCAAAAATGTCGATGTGCTTACGCTTTCGGCTACTCCTATTCCGAGAACCCTCAATATGGCGATGAGCGGTCTGCGTGATATGAGCGTTATCGAAGAAGCGCCGACAAACCGTCAGCCTGTTCAGACCTATGTGCTTGAACACGATGATGCGGTTATCAACGAGGCAATCCGCCGTGAACTCCGCCGTGGCGGTCAGGTGTTCTATCTTCACAACAATGTTGAAACAATTTCTTCATGTGCCGCAAAAATTCAGGAGGCTGTTCCCGAGGCTAAAATCGCAATCGGTCACGGCAAAATGAAAGAGGGCGAACTCAGCGAAGTTTGGCGACAGATGCTTGAACAGGAGATTGATGTGCTTGTCTGCACGACAATTATCGAAACGGGTGTCGATTTGCCGAATGCCAACACTCTTATTATAGAAAATGCCGACTGTATGGGACTTTCACAATTGCATCAGCTCAGAGGCCGTGTGGGCAGAAGTTCACGAAGGGCATATGCCTACTTTACCTTCAGACGGAACAAGGTTCTCACGGAGATTCAGCAGAAAAGGCTTGCCGCAATCAGGGAATTTACAGAATTCGGCAGCGGCTTCCGCATTGCAATGCGTGACCTTGAACTGCGAGGTGCGGGCAATATTATGGGCGCACAGCAGCACGGGCATATGGAATCGGTCGGTTACGATATGTACCTCAAGCTTCTTGATGAGGCAGTAAGCGAGGAAAAGGGCGAGCAGAATGTCACAAAAGACCTCGACTGTCTTATTGATATTTCGGTTGACGCTCATATCCCCGAAAGCTATGTTGAAAGTCTTACACTTCGTCTTGATGTTTACCGCAGAATTGCCGATATCCGCAGTAACGAGGACGCAGACGATGTTATTGACGAGCTGCAGGACAGATTCGGCAAGATTCCGAACTCGGTTCTCGGACTTATCGACATTGCCCTTGTGCGTAACAAGGCTTACTCAATGGGTATTTACGAAATCAGACAGAACGGCACAACGCTCATGCTCTTTGTAAACGAACTCAAATCTCCTCAGGTTGCCGACTTGCTCATTGCTTTGGGCGGAAAGGCAAAGCTTGTTGCCGGAGCAAAACCGTGCGTTGCGGTTGAGTGCAAAAACAGCTCCGCTCCGCTTGAAATCCTCACCAAAATTTTCGGTGTTCAGTAATTTTACGGCATGAAACCGTAATTTGTTAAGAAAAAACCTCCCGAAAGTACAAAAATGCTGTTTTTCGGTGGAAATTCTCAACAAAATTTTATAAAAATGTAGACAATGACGATTTTTTTGTGTATAATCGTAAGGTACATTATCCTGCGAAAGTGTGTTTGCAGGACACTTTGCATTTAATTTTTCAGAAGGACGGTAAAAAACTATGAAGCCTAATATCAAGGTTGGTTCATTTTTACTTGCAATTGTTATGATGTTTTCGGTTTTTGCAATTGCAGGTTGTACACCCACAACAATCAACAAAGAATGGTCGTATAAGACAAGCGACAACGAGCTTGCCATCGGCGTTTATATCTACTCACTCAATGCAGCTTACAGTCAGGCTGAGTCATTTGCTAAAAAGCTTGACGATTATGATTCGACATCTGACAAGTGGCTTGATGAAAAAATCAAGGACGATGACGGCAACGAGCAGGTTGCAAGAGAGTGGATTAAAGATCAGGCTAAGAAAATGTGCCTCAGCTACCTCGTAGTTGACGAACAGCTTAAAAAGGAAAATGTAAACATCGGTCAGGCAACTCTTGACTCCGCAACAAGTCAGGCTGAAACATACTGGAATGTCGGTCCGTATGCGTCACAGGGTTATGTAATGCCGATGAAGAAGCAGTATGAAAAGTACGGCGTTTCACTCGACAGCTTTGCATACTGCACAACTCTCTACAACACAAAGTATGAGGCTCTCTTCAAAGCAGTTTACGGCAAGGGCGGTTCAAAGGAAGTTTCCGACGCCGACCTTACAAAGTATTTCAAGGAAAACTATACGGACTACTCATATCTTCCCATGAACCTTTATACATCAACAAAAGATGAGGCAGGTTCATCAAAGAATGTTGCAATGAGCGACAAGGAAATCAAGAAGGTTGAGGATCAGCTTAACGGCTACAAGAATGACCTTAACAAGGGCGGTTCTTTTGATGATGTTATTGCATCATACAAGAAGTCAAGCGGTTCGGGAACAGATTCTTCTGTTTCAAATGTAGAAGTTCTCGACAAGAGCTCAATCGGTGACGAGCTTAAAGAGGCTATCGGCAAGCTTAAAACAGGCAAGGCTGAAACTCTCAAGGTTGGCAGCGGCGACAGCGCAATCTACTATCTCGTTTATAAGAAAGACATCAATAAGGATGTTGACAGCTATATCGGCAACGAATCAAACAGAGCAAGTGTTCTTGCGTCAATGAAGTCAGACGAATTTTCAAAGTACATTGACAGTCTTGCAGAGAAACTCAAGTATGAAGAAAACACTTCGGTTATTGACAAGTATAAGCCCGAACTCTTCTTCGTTGCGGTTGAGCCAACAACATCGGCGTCAACAACATCGGCATCCGATAAAAGCTCAAAGTAATTGATATCGGACATACAACAGACGCATTTTCAGATTATTCTGAAGAAAGGGGCTTTTATGAAAAAACATTCAAAGCTTTGCGCAATTTTTCTGACGGCACTTTTGAGCATTTCTGCTGTGAGCTTTTCTGTATCGGCAGTCGGTGAGGAGGTTGATCCCGGCGGAGATTCAAGCGTTATTGTTGATCCCGTAGAGCCGGAACCTGAGCCCGAACCGGAACCATCACCGGAGCCTGAGCCGCAGCCACAGCCCGATCCTGTGTATCCGGACTCGTCGGACAGCTCATCATATGTAGATCCCGGCTATTCGTCAAGTGATTCGTCATATGACAACAACTATAACTATGACAGTAGCTATGACTACAACAATAACAGTTATGACAATAATTACAGCAGCAGTCAGACTTACTACTACTCTGAGCCGTCATATGTAGGCGGCGGTCAGTCCTATGTTGCTCCGTCAAATACTGCTCCGTCAGCGTCGCTCATCAAGTCTGACGATAACATTGACGAAAAAACTCTTTCAAGCAACGACTGGTCGGATATCGCAAAAAATCTTAAAAATACCGACACATCGGGTTCTGACGGTGATGACTTTAACTTCATCAAGAACAATAACAGCAAGGGTGACAACGGTCATTGGATGTTCTATGTTTCACTCGTTTTACTCTCACTCGGTGTTGCAGGCATTGCGTACTTTGTAATTTCAACTGTTCTCAACAGAAAGAAGAGAGTCACAGTCGGCGGCAGAAGTAACGCTCCAAAGAGCAAATCTGCACAGCCACAGCGTTACAGCAGTAACGATGATTATGCCGATGATTACTCATCATCAGGCAGAAAGTCCGAAAGACGCAGTAAGTACGATACTGCCGAAATTCAGCTTCCAAAGAACAACCAAAAGGGCGGAAGAAGATACAAATAATTAGATAACTTTATAAAACAAAAGCAGTTCCAAAATCGGAACTGCTTTTTGTTTGACTGTATAATTAAATTTTCGCATGACTTCTGTCTGGATGTCAAAATCAGTTTTTGTCATACGGCTTTTTGTATGCCTCTTTGAACGGTTTTACAGTGCCGTCCTTTTCTTCAACGCTTACATTGTCAAGTGTTGCGTTGAACTGTGTGCGGATTTCACCGAGATAAATTTTGTACAGCTCTTTCTGTTCTTTTTGCTCAGCCTCGGTAAGTCCCTGTTCCTTTTTCTTTTTTGCAAGCTCGTTAATTCTGTCAAGCATCTTTTTATCCATAAGTCAATCCTCCCGACCGTTATTTTGGTTTTGAGAGCAATCTGCTCCAAAGCTATGATATCACACAATCAGCCAAAGTGCAAATTTTCGATTTCTCGGTTGAAAACAAAAATTTTTTGTGCTATCATTCAATTAAAGCCGTTACACGGCAAATTTTTTCGGCGGTGAATTATGGAAAAATTCAGCTTATTACACCCGACAAATTCAAATGCATCCTACAGAACTCTCAACAAAGAGGCGCTGAATGATTTGTCGGTTGATTATATATGTGACGCTCTCACAAAAGAGCAGTATGAACGCAACAGCATAAAGCAGCTGCTGATAAATATTACGGATGATGAGGAAGTTATAAAATATCGTTGCGATGTTTTTGATGATTTTCTCCGTTTTCCGAAACTTCGTGATGATCTATCCGCACTTCTTGTAAAGCTGAACGATTTGCGTGAAATTGAGCGCTTTCAAAAGGATACCGAGGCATCCTCCTTGTGGCAGCTTGTAAACCGACTTCGTGAAATGGACGGCTATGTCGATTGCATTACAAGAATAAAAAACACGCTTGAAACAATTGAAGTAAAGTCGCAGGGTCTGCTTGAGCTCAAGAAAAATGTTCAGTCAATTTACAATGACAGCGGTTTTCCCGAACTAAAAAAGGATATAATAGATACGCTTGCAAAGGCTCAAAAGCTCAAGAGCATTACCCTCGGTGTGAATCTTGACGATTTGCTCCGCCCAAAGAGTGTGGGTGTAATCTCACTCAATGACAAAGAATTTACCGACAGCGGTATTCTCAAAAGATTTATGAAGTTTACAAACCGTGACAGCGAACTGCACCACGGCAACGATGTTTCGGGATTTTTAAGCTTTCATCCGTCCAATCCGTCAACCTCGCAGTTCGGGCTGGGACAGTTTGTTGTGGGCGCTCAGCAGGATGTAAACCGCACCATGAACAGCTCGCTGACCGGCGCAGATCCTATGTCTGACGCACTCAAAAATGTTGTGACCGATATCCTCCGCAGAACCGTAAATGACATAAAATCAATGCTCAACAGATATGTCAATGTCAACGGCTACTCGTTCGTTTCGCTTATGCCCGAAATCATTTTTTATATTCGTTTTGCAGAGCTTTGTGATAAGATGAAAAAGAAAAATCTTCCGCTGTGCAAGGCAGAAGTTTTGCCGAAGGAGGACAGAAACTGCTGTCTTAGAGATATTTACAACCTCAAACTCGGCATAAAATCGGCAAACGGTGAGAATTTGGATATTGTCACAAACGATATTGATTTTAACGATGACAGGCGAATTTACATTCTGACAGGTCCGAACCGTGGCGGTAAAACTACGATTACTCAGGCGGTCGGACTTGCGTTTCTGCTTGCTCAGAACGGAATATATGTTCCTGCAACGCAGATGAAATTCAGCCCATGCGACAGCATTTTTACGCATTTTCCTGCCGATGAAAACGATACCGTTGACCTCGGCAGACTCGGTGAAGAAAGCAAAAGACTTGCCGAAATTTTCTCCTCGGCAAGCCGTTACAGTCTGCTTTTGCTCAACGAAAGCCTTGCAACAACCAATGTTGCCGAGGGCTTGTACATTGCCCGTGATGTTGTCAAATCAATGCGCTATCTCGGCACAAGGGCGATTTTTAATACTCATATGCACGATTTGGCTCGCAATCTTGACGAGGTGAACACAACCGTAAAGGGCGATAGCAAGATTGAAAGTCTGGTAACAGGTGTCGAAAACGGACAGCGTTCGTTCAAGGTTTTCATCGCTCCGCCTCAAGGTGTAAGCTATGCCAAAGACATCGCCGAAAAATACGGTGTAACCTTTGACAAAATCAAAAAACAGATTGATCGGCAGCGTGTCGCTGCACCCGGTTCGGGAAGATAGTATGTAATAATAAAAACATATTATGCCCGAGCGGAAGTTTTTTTAATTGAAAGTTGAAAATTGAAAATGGAAAATTGCGACCGGGCAGACAGTTTGCAAAATGCAAATCATTGTCGCCCGACTGTTTTTGTATATATAGAAGTTGCGTTTAAATGTATGGGCGGATGCTACGGTGTTGCAATTATTTTGTTGTATTCAGAAAATTCGTATAAAAGAAAACGGAGTGCATTACGCACTCCGTTTTCTTATGCCCACAAAATAATAAAAAAAGAAGGAAATAGCTGTTTAATAAAGTAACAGTTTAACCTTGCAGGACTTCAAGTCATTTCCTGCAAACCGTTACCCTATGCGAGTATTCTAACACTAACAGTAATAAAAGTCAAGACTGTTATACTATTTTTTGTTATTGATAGTAATAATATCGTTTAACTTTACACATTGAATAAATCATGTGTCTGAAATTTGTGCGGATTATCAAAAGAAACCTGCCTGTCTGAAGAAGAAAATCCACAAAAACATCGTGAAACACGCTAAAACCGAAGTGAACACAACCGCCGCACCTGCAAGTTTGAAGTCGCTGTCCATTTGCTGAGCCATTGTGAATGACGAAACCGCACACGGAGATGCAAAAAGTCCGATAAGTGACACAAAGTCAACTCCTCTGATTCCTATAAGCGCCGCCGTACCCAGACAAAGTGCCGGCACAACAACAAGTCTTGCGATTATGCAGATTATGAGGTTGCGTGAACAGCCTTTTATGCTCTCAAATGTGACAGACGCACCGAGTACAATCAGCGCAAGCGGAGTTGCAACCGCCGCAATATCCGAAACCGTTTTGTCAATTGTGTCCGGAAGGCTTATATTGAACGCAACAGACAAAAGTCCGAGTGCAGAGCCGATAATCAGCGGATTTTTGGCAATGCCTTTTAAAATTTTCAGCACATTTATCTTTTGCCCTCTGAAAATTTCAAGCGTGATGACGGCAAGCATATTGTAAATCGGAACAACAACGGCAACAAGCACGGCTGTCATGCCAAGCTTATCCTTGCCGAAAATATTTGCCGCAATCGGAAGTCCCATAAGGACAAAATTACTGCGATAAATCGCCTGAATCATCGCACCGCGGCTGTAATTTGACTTTTCAACAAGGAGTGTAAACCCGATTGACAAAAAGTAAATCGTAAACACGCCAATAACCGCAAAGGCAAGCAGCTTCGGGCTGAAAACGCTTGAAAAATCCGAGCCGTAGATGTTATTGAACATCAGAAACGGAAAAAATACATTGAAAACAATTTTGTTAAGCTGAGGCAGAAAGCTGTCCTGCAAAATTTTTAATTTTCTCACAAGAAAACCGATGAAAAGCATTATGAACATCGGCAGAACCGCATTAAGCGCAACGAAAAAACTCTCCATAAAATCACCTCTTTTCAGCATACCACATTGCAAAATTTTTTTCAACAAAGCATATACCCGAAAATGTACATTTATTCAAGTTGAAATATGTCGATTTGTGTGTTAAAATATTCCGTGAACGATTTAAAATGAAACAACGAGGTGTGTCCATGAAAAAATGTGAGTTCTGCGGAAAGCAGATATCGTATTTTGACCAGTATTGTGATGATGAGTGTCATATCAAAGCGAATAAATTTTACGAAAAGGGCGAGCGTTTCGGCAAGCTGTTTGCGGTAATCAATATGATTTGTGTGTTCGGAATTCCAATCGGACTTTTTATGCTCTCGTTTGCAAGAGAGGTCGGTCTTACCGTCGCACTTGCAAGCTGTATAATTCTCGGAATTATGCTCATTATTCTTCCGTTTCCCACGGAAAATATGATTTCAAAATTCAAAATTCGGAAAGCCGTAAAAATCACAAGAATAATCGGCGGTGCGGTAATTTTCCTCGGAGTGCTGATTTTGCTCCTTGCATTGTTGATTAAATTCTGATTTAAATTGAATAAAACGAAAAATTGCGTCAATACTATTTTCAGCAAATACAAAGGAGGACTTTGAATGCTTGATAAAATAGCATTGACGCTTCTTATTATCGGCGGACTCAACTGGGGAAGTGTCGGCATTTTTCAGTTTGATCTTGTTGCATGGATTTGCGGCGGACAGACAGGGATCATAAGCCGTATTGTTTACATCCTTGTCGGACTTTCCGCAATCTGGTGCATTACACTTTTATTCAGGGACACAAGCGACACCGTGACGGACGGAACGGTTTCGGATTCGTAGCTTTTGCAGTAGGTTTATCTGCCCGCACGGCGAGCCGCCGTACCCAATTCGTGAAGACAGTTTGTAATATTAAAAGCATATTATGCCCGAGCGTATTATAGTAATCGTTTGTGCAATACAGTAGGGGCGTTCATTGGACGCCCGCACGGCGGCTCGCCGTAATTGTGGAATAATCAATAAACAAAAAACAGGCTGTCAATTGACAACCTGTTTTGTTATGTAATAAATATTCAATTTTCATCAAATATAAATTAATCGGGCGATATAATCATCCGAAAACTTTAGATTTATTTCAATTAAAGTGCCTCAACAATGGCTCTTGTATCTCTTGCAATAACCATTTCTTCGTCGGTTGCAATGAGTTCAACTCTGATTGCCGAATCAGGAGTTGAGAGTGTGCCTGTAACACCGCATGTGGCCTGCTTGTTGAATTCCTTATCCATCTTAACGCCAAGGCATTCAAGATAGTCGCAAACCTTTTCACGGAGCATAGGCTGGTTTTCACCGATACCTGCCGTGAATACGATGCCGTCACAACCGCCGAGCGCTACATAATAACTGCCGATGTACTTTGCAATCTGGTAGTAAAGCATTTCGTGGGCAAGGTGAGCTCTCATATTGCCGTCTGCTTCGGCTGCACAAACATCACGGTCGTCAGACGAAACGCCTGAAATGCCCAAAAGACCCGATTCCTTGTTGAGAATCTTTGACATTTCCTCAGGAGTGAGATGCTCTTTTTCAGCGATAAATGTGATAACAGACGGATCAAGTGAACCTGAACGGGTGCCCATCATAAAACCACCGAGAGGAGTAAGTCCCATTGTAGTGTCGATAACCTTACCGCCCTTTACGGCTGTGATTGAAGAACCGTTGCCGATGTGACAGGTAATAAGCTTGAGCTCTTCCTTTTTTCTGCCCATAAGGTCAGCCATCTTTTCGGAAACATAACGGTGAGATGTGCCGTGAAAGCCGTACTTTCTTACACCGAACTTTTCATAATACTTGTAAGGCACTGCATACATAAATGCTTTTTCGGGCATTGTCTGGTGAAAAGCAGTATCAAAAACCGCAACCTGCGGAACTTTCGGACCGAAAACTCTTGTGCAGGCCTCGATGCCCTGAAGGTGTGCAAGGTTGTGAAGAGGTGCAAGAGGAGCAAGCTCTCTGATTTTGTTGATTACCGAGTTATTTACAAGCACCGACTTGTCAAAGTACGCACCGCCCTGCACAACTCTGTGACCTACGGCGGAAACCTCGGACAAATCGCTGATTGCACCGTATTCGGGATCTAAGAGTGCATTTTTAACAGCCTCAAAAGCCTGAGTGTGATTAAGCATCTGTGTTTTGCGGTTGAATTTTTTTGCCGTCGGGTGTTTTAAAACCAATGAAAGCACCGTTCTGACCGATTCTTTCACAGTTACCCTTTGCGAGAACTGCCTCGTTGTCAGTATCAATAAGCTGGTACTTGAGCGAGGAACTGCCTGCGTTGATTACGAGAATTTTCATTACAATCGTCCCCTTTGGTAGTTGTTTTCAGTTTAAAATATAAGAAATATATTTGCCTGTCGTCATATTTTATACTATAATGTAAATTAGAAAAAGACTTTTCAAAATTGACAGGTCACACATACATATGATACTCCAAATTATGTATGTTTTCAAGTGTTTTTTACAATATGTATGCGAAATAAAGGTTTCGGAGGAATAGTTATGGCAACAGCTGTCATCTGCGAATTCAATCCGTTTCACAACGGTCATAAATATTTGCTTGAAAGTGCAAAAAATGTGCTTAAAGAGCCGGTCATAGCAATTATGAGCGGCAGCTTTACCCAGCGTGGTGAGGTTGCTGTGTGCGACAAATTTGTCCGTGCAAAATCTGCCCTTGAAAACGGTGCGGATTTGGTGCTTGAACTGCCCGTTGTGTTCTCACTTTCGGGGGCTGAGGGCTTTGCAAAGGCAGGTGTTGCGATTGCGTCGGCTTTTGAATGCACAAATCATCTTGCTTTCGGCAGTGAAAGCGGTGATTGCGAACTGCTCAAAAAATCCGCAAACGCTGTTTGTGATGAAAGGGTACAGGCTCTTGTGCGTGACGGAATGAAAAACGGCGGATACTACCCCCGTGAACTTGAAAACGCCGTCAAAACGGTTTTCGGAGATGAGATTTCGTCCGTACTTTGTGAACCGAACAATATTCTTGGCATTGAGTATATAAAAGCATTGAACGGTACGGGTGTTGAGCCGTTCTCGGTTGCAAGAACAGGTGTTGCACACGACAGCCGAATTGCGGGCGAGGGCTTTGCGTCTGCGTCACACATAAGAGAAATGTTGCGTAACGGTGAAAATGCGAAGAAGTACGCTCCGCACATTCCCGATGAAATCACATTTCCCGAAAATCTTGACAGACCGTTATTGTACCGCCTGCGTACTATGACAAGAGAGGACATTGCAAAACTGCCCGATGTGGGTGAGGGGCTTGAAAACAGAATTGCCGATGCGGCAGTGCGTTGCAGTACCTCATCAGAAATTGCCGACCTTGTAAAGACAAAGCGCTACACTCATGCACGCATACGGAGAATACTCGCCTGTGCATTGCTCGGAATTGAAAAAGCTCATACGCAAATCTCGATTGAGTATGTCCGTGTTTTAGGCTTTACAAACGAGGGTGCGGAATTGCTCAAAGACTGCCGACTGAATATTGTCACCTCAGCAAGCAACGGTGTCAGAACAGGCGGCAACACAAAGGCATTGCTTGAAAAGGACATTTTAGCCTACGATATTTCGGCACTTGCGTATGAAATTCCAAAAAGGAGCGGTCTTGATTTTACAACGCCTATTGTGAAAATATGACATTGGTCGATTGATTTGTCAATGATATGCCGAAAGCAGCAGTTTCTGAGGATTTTTCTTACATTTTTTACCGCAAAAAACAGCGGATTTTACGGGATTTTTATCTTTTTTGTGAGAAGTGCAACAATAAGTGTGTAATCTTTTGGTAATTATTATTGAACCCGATAAAAGTAGAAAAATGGTCAAAAAAACATTGACAAATATTTAACAAAGATGATAAAATAGAATCAATCGAGAATTAGCTAAATTCTGAAACAACAATTGAAAGGATCCAGAAAAATGAAAAGAATTCTTTGCTTTCTGATGGCGTGCACAATGTGCGCATCAGCAGCGGTCGGACTCTCAGGATGCGGTTGTGACGACAACACATCAAACAGCAGTAAGCCCGGCTATAAGGTTGAGCCGACAGAGCCTGACCTTACAAACGGAGATTTCGGATTTTTCATTATCAATCAGGAAGAACTTATGATTACAAAGTACACAGGTTCTGACACGGTTATTGAAATTCCCGAAAGCTACAAGAACTACAAAGTTACCGTAATCGGTGCAAGCGTGTTCAATGACTCCAAAATTACGGAAGTAACAATTCCGTCAAGTATCAAGCAGATTGAAGATTATGCCTTTTCAAGCTGTCACAGCCTCACAAAGGTAAATCTTTCCGAAGGTCTTGAAATCCTTAACAACAGCGTGTTCTTTAACTGCTCTGAGTTAAGAGAAATCAAGCTTCCGAGTACACTCAAAGAAATCGGACCGAGAGCTTTTTCGGGTGCGGCACTTAATAATGTTGTTCTTCCCGACAGCGGTAAACTTACAAAGATTGATGAATATGCTTTTTATCAGTCGCGTGAGCTTACAGACATCACAATTCCGTCTTGTATTACAAGTATTCCCGACAATGTATTCGCAGAATGCAGTAAGGAAGTTACAATCCACGGAGCAAGCGGTTCATATGCCCAGAACTATGCTAAGAAAAACAACCTTAAATTCAAGGCTGACTTAGCCAGTTCTTCAACAAAGGCAACAAAGGCAACAAAGGCAAGCGGTAAGGCTGCCGAGAAAGCCGAGTAATTGAGGCAAATTAATTTGATATCATTTTCAGCTTTGCTGAATCTAATATAATTATGCAAGATAAGAGGTAGATTAAATGAGTACAAAAGAGTATCCTATCGTAGATAACGCAGAAAGCTTTGAAGCTGCCCTTGCAAGAGTAAGAGAAGCTCAGAAAATTTTTGCTACCTACACACAGGAGCAGGTTGACAAGATTTTTCTTGCTGCCGCTACTGCTGCAAACCAGATGAGAATTCCGCTCGCTAAGATGGCTGTTGAAGAAACAGGCATGGGCGTTGCAGAAGATAAGGTTATCAAGAACCACTTCGCATCTGAGTATATTTACAATGCTTACAGAAATGTTAAGACTTGCGGCGTTCTTGAGGAAGACAAGGCTTACGGCATTAAGAAGATTGCTGAGCCAATCGGTGTAATCGCTGCCGTTATTCCTACAACAAACCCAACTTCAACCGCTATCTTCAAGACACTCGTTTGTCTTAAGACAAGAAACGGTATCATCATCAGCCCGCATCCCCGTGCTAAGAAGAGCACAATTGAGGCTGCCAAGGTTGTTCTTGAAGCTGCTGTTAAGGCAGGCGCTCCGGAGGGTATCATCAGCTGGATTGATATTCCTTCACTCGAACTCACAAACACACTTATGCAGGAAGCTGACTGCATCCTCGCAACAGGCGGCCCCGGCATGGTTAAGGCTGCTTATTCATCAGGTAAGCCTGCACTCGGTGTTGGCGCCGGTAACACCCCTGCTATCATTGATGAAACAGCTGACATTTTACTCGCAGTTAACTCAATTATCCACTCAAAGACATTTGATAACGGTATGATCTGTGCTTCAGAGCAGTCTGTTATCGTTGAAAAGAAGATTTACAGCAAAGTTAAGAAGGAATTCAAGGCTCGTGGCTGCTACTTCCTTAACGAGGAAGAGACAGAGAAGGTTAGAAAGACTATCATCATCAACGGCGCTCTTAACGCTAAGATTGTTGGTCAGAAGCCTGTTACAATCGCAGCTCTTGCAGGTGTAACAATTCCTGAGGAAACAAAGGTTCTTATCGGTGAGGTAGAATCAGTTGACATCAGCGAAGAGTTTGCTCACGAGAAGCTTTCTCCTGTACTCGCTATGTACAAGGCTGAAGATTTTGAAGATGCTATTGCAAAGGCTGAGCATCTTATTGCTGACGGCGGTTACGGTCACACATCTTCACTTTATGTTGACGCTGTAAACGAAAGAGCAAAGATTGACGAGTTCGCATCAAGAATGAAGACTTGCCGTATCCTTGTTAACACACCTTCTTCACAGGGTGGTATCGGTGACCTTTACAACTTCAAGCTTACTCCTTCACTCACACTCGGCTGTGGTTCATGGGGCGGCAACTCTGTTTCTGAGAATGTTGGTTGCAAGCACCTTATCAATATTAAGACAGTTGCCGAGAGGAGAGAAAATATGCTTTGGTTCAGAGCACCTGAAAAGGTTTATATCAAGAGGGGCTGTATGCCTGTAGCTCTTCAGGAACTCAAGGATGTAATGGGTAAGAAGAGAGCATTCATCGTTACTGACTCATTCCTTTACAAGAATGGCTACACAAAGCCAATCACAGACAAGCTCGATGAAATGGGCATCACATATACAACATTCGCAGATGTTGAGCCTGACCCATCACTTATTTCAGCTCAGAAGGGTGCAGAGGCTATGCGTAAGTTTGAGCCTGACTGCATTATCGCACTCGGCGGCGGTTCAGCAATGGATGCCGGCAAGATTATGTGGGTTCTCTATGAGCATCCGGAAGTTGACTTCCAGGATATGGCTATGCGTTTCTGCGATATCCGTAAGAGAGTTTACACATTCCCGAAGATGGGTGAGAAGGCATACTTCATTGCTATCCCAACATCATCAGGTACAGGTTCTGAGGTTACTCCTTTCGCAGTTATCACAGACCAGAATACAGGCGTTAAGTATCCGCTTGCTGACTATCAGCTTATGCCTAAAATGGCAATCGTTGATGCTAACAACATGATGAGCGGTCCTAAGGGACTTACAGCTGCATCAGGTATCGACGCTGTTTCTCACGCACTTGAGGCTTATGCTTCAATGATGGCTACAGATTTCACAGACGGTCTTGCACTCCGTTCACTCAAGCTTATCTTCGAGTATCTCCCTGCTTGCTATGACAACGGTATGAACGAGCCTGTTGCTCGTGAGAAGGTTGCTCACGCTGCTACAATGGCAGGTATGGCATTCGCTAACGCATTCCTCGGTGTTTGTCACTCAATGGCTCATAAGCTCGGTGCTTTCCATCATGTACCGCACGGTATTGCTAACGCACTTATGCTTGAGCAGGTAATCAGATTCAACTCAGCAGAAGTTCCTGCTAAGATGGGTACATTCCCACAGTATGATCACCCGCACACACTCGCTCGTTATGCTGAAGTAGCTCGTTACCTCGGCCTCGGCGGCAAGAACGATACAGAGAGCGTTGAAAACCTTATCAAGGCTGTTAACGACCTCAAGGCAAGAGTTGGCATCAAGAACTCTATCAAGGATTATGTTCCGGACGAAGAGGACTTCCTCAACCGTCTTGACGCTATGACAGAGCAGGCATTTGATGACCAGTGCACAGGTGCAAACCCAAGATATCCGCTCTTCAAGGAAATCAAGCAGATGTACCTCAATGCTTACTATGGCAACAACAGCGAGACTGTTTAATCTATCTCGTAATGCATAATTATAAACACCTGCCTCGTGGCAGGTGTTTTGTTGTATATGGATAATACCGCAATTTTTCGATTTTTCCATTTTTCAACTTTCAATTTTAAATAAACTTCCGCTCGGGCATAATATGTTTTTTTTACATTACAGACTGTCTGCCCGACCGCAATTTTTCCATTTTTCCATTTTTCAATTTTTACATTTAATTAAACCTTCCGCTTGGGCGTAATGTGCTTTTTAATATTACAAACTATTATGCAGAATGCACAAAAGAATGTTAAAAATTTTCACAAATATTTAGTTAAAAATTTAACAAATTTTTTATGCACTTCGCATAAAATATATTGCTCTTTTTGTTTGAAAGGTAAAAAATATTTTATTTGTATTTGCTAAATGCACAAAGAAAATTAAAATTATTTTGTTATTTTTACACTGTACTAACCCCTGAAATTGTTGTATAATATAACCGAAGCAATGAAAGATTGCTTGATGAATTTTTAATATTTTAAAGCGAAAGGGGCTTTATTATGAAATTAGATACAGTTCTTGCAAAAAGAGAGAACAAGGTAGTTTATAAAGACGGTGCGCTTGCAGCCAAAGTTTTTGACGAGTGTTATCCGAAATCAGATATTCTTAACGAGGCTCTTAATCAGGCGAGAGTTGAGGAAACAGGACTCAATATTCCGAAAATTGAAGAGGTTACAAAGATTGACGGAAAATGGGCAATCATCTCCACCTTTATCGAGGGCAAAACTCTTGCGGAGCTTATGGCAGAGCATCCCGAAAAAGAGGACGAATACCTCAATCTCTTTGTTGACATTCAGGTTAAAATCCTCAGCCAAAAAGCACCGTTGCTTAACAAACTCAAGGATAAGATGAAACGCAAAATCAGCGAAACCGACCTTGACGCAACAACAAGATATGAGCTTGAAACCCGTCTTAACGGTATGCCGAACCACACAAAGGTTTGTCACGGCGATTTCAACCCGAGTAATATTATTATTGACGAGTCGGGTACACCGTATGTTATTGACTGGTCACACGCAACACAGGGTAACGGTTCAGCCGATGCCGCAAGAACTTACCTCTTGTTCCGTTTGAATCATCAGGAAGAGCTTGCAGAAAAGTATATGAAGCTTTACTGCACAAAGACCGACACAGCCCGTCAATATGTTGACCGCTGGCTTCCGATTGTAGCCGCATCACAGTCTGTTAAGGGCAAACCCGAAGAGAGAGAGTTCCTTCTCAAATGGGCAAGTGTTTGCGAATACCAGTAATGCCGTATAAATGTATTTTTAATTCATATTTTACTCAGCAAAATTTCATTTTGAAATTTTCTCTCCTCTGTTTTTTCATAATTGTATTACGGAAACCGAATAAAAGCAGCTCCCGCTCCAAATGCTTGGTGCGGGAGCTGCTTTTTTAATGCGAAATTTATGTTGACGGTACGCTGTAAATATTACAAAAGGTTACAAATTTTGTAATATTTCGCTTTAATTTGGTGCTTGAAATGAAGATTTTGTGAGTGAAACTGCATCAAATTTTCTGAATTAGCAAAAAATACGGGCTTTGGGGTTGATTTTTTAAAAGGGTGATGTTATAATGGTTACAATGTTGTTATCAAGGTGTAACCTGATTTGTAATTTACTGTCAGATTTGGTAACAATTTTTCGGTCAAATCTTTCGTACAGATTAAAACGGACTGTACTTTGAGTCGGTCGTTATTTTTCTGTAAGAGCTTTGACTCTCTGATAAAAATGGAGGTAATTAACGATGCAGAGAATAAAAAAGATTACTGCAATCATTCTGAGTGTTCTCACACTTTCAAGTGTATGCGTATTCGGTTCTTCATTTTCTGCCGGTGCAAAAGGCACGGGTGCAGGTCTTGCAGAATGGGCACTCAATGCCTATAACAGCGGATGGTCATATGTTTACGGCGGTTCAACCCCCGGAGCGGTTGACTGTTCAGGTCTTATCTATTCATATGCCGGCGGCGAAAGATGCGGTAATCCACAGCTTGAAACAGCTACCGAAACAGGTTCGGTAAGCGCAGGCATTCCTAATGTTCACGGTCTTGGACTTTGGCGTCCCGGTCATGTCGGTGTCTATGTCGGCAACGGTATGGAGGTTGACGCAAGAGGTGATGAATACGGTGTTTGCTATGAGGCAATCGGCGGTTATAACAATTGGACATACTGGTTCAAGCTTGCCGCAGTTTCATATGTAACAAACGGTTGGGAAAGCTTTAACGGCAACTACTACTACTACGAAAACGGCGAGTACATTGTAAATACTTCAAGAACAATTGACGGTACTACATATTACTTTGATTCACAGGGTAGATCGAGCAAGACTCCTTCAAACACTTCTTCAAGCAGTTCATCGGGTTCAAGCTCATCAAGCTCATCAGGTTCTTCAAGTTCATCAGGCAGCTCATCATCTTCAAGCAACACACCGAGTGTTTACAAGAACGGTTCATCGGGTGCTGAGGTAAAGAAGATTCAGCAAAGACTTGCTGACCTCGGCTATTATGACGGTGCAGTTGACGGTTACTTCGGTGACGCAACAGAAGAGGCTTATAAGGCATTCCAGAAAGCCGCAGGTCTTACAGTTGACGGTATTGCAGGTGATTCGAGAAATACACTTTATTCGGAGAATGCTCCCGAAGCTCCAAAAGCCGATACAACAACAAAGACTGAGGACAAGCCCGAAGAAGAAACAACTGCTCCCACAGAGGCAACAACAGAGCCTGTAACAGAGGCAGTTCAGTATCAGAACGGTGACGAAAACGATGAAGTAACTGCAATTCAGCAGCAGCTTATAAAACTCGGCTACTTTGCAATGGAATGCAACAGGCTACTACGGTGAATATACAGCGCAGGACCGTGCAAATTTCCAGAATCAGAATTCACTCGATTCAACAGGTATTGTTGATGAGAAAACATACAACGCACTGTTCAGCGACAACTGCAGTCGCAAACCCAAAAATCAAGAGGATTGTAAGCGGTGAGGTTTCTCCGGCGGTTTCAGCCGCTCCGATTGAAATGCCTTCTTCAACAGGTGCGTCGCAGTTCATTCTTTCAAACGAAAAGAATCAGAACTACTCGGACACAGCATCAAGCGTTGCCGTTCAGTCCGTAAAGTCTGCCGACAAGGCTCTTGCAAAGTCAAATGCCGCAAGCACACCGACTCTTGTTGCCGCAGTTCAGAGATCCGCAAATGTAGGTCATTTGGTTTGTGCTTGTTGCAGTTATCCTCGGCGCAATACGCATTTTGTATTCTTCCTTCGTGACAGAAAGCTTTCAAGATATTCAAAGATATGTCGCAGAAAGAAAAAAAGAGCCACCAAAGCCGAACTTGACACAAGATGGTAATTGATATATAATCCGATTATTAAACAGTCGATTGCAAAGCAGTCGGCTGTTTTTGCTTAATTGAAAATGGAAAATTATGGTCGGCGGTGTGCCACCGCAATCTATTCGAGAAGATACTCGGATAAAGGAATTGCATCAGATGCCCGAATACGGCATTGATGCAATTTTTGCTTTATATTGCTTTATATGAAAGTAAATGTATACTTGTAGGGGTAGCCTTGCGACCGCAGGTAAAGGCAGAAATTGTATGCCAAAACAAATTTTATAAATATCACGCCCCTACGACACGAATGGGGAATGGCGACATACCGTACGAATAAAAATGTGGACATTTATTGCACATTCGTGTTAAAATACAAGATGAAAAAGTGTGTGGAAAGAAAGCGGTGACTGTTAATGAAAAAATCCGAAAAACCAATCGACAAAATAAAAGTCAAAAAGTCGATTTTCAAAAGGCTTTTCTTTCACATACTTGTGCTGTTTATTTTGGCGGTGATTGTTTCGGGTACGCTCAATTGCATTGAAAACATTCAGCGCACAAGGCGGTTTACACGACAGCTGACCGAAAGTGCGTCAAAGGTTGCAACAGAAACTTTTGAACGCTGCGATATAAACGCATTGCTTGATAATCCCGATTCCGAAGAATATCGGAAAGCCGTTAAGACCTTGAGGTGGATTTGTCAGACGAATCACCTTGAATATATGTACATTTACATTCCGAATTTTGACGAAAACAAGGTTACATATGTTATGACTGTTGCCGATGATGACAGCGAAAACGAGAATGTTTTAAATGTGAGAAGTGCAGGTGCAGAGGTTGACCACAGCTTGTGGGACGCTGAAAAAGAGGCGTGGAAAAATCCTAACCTTGTCACGGCTTACGAATATCAGAACGACAGCTTCGGCAGTTTTTACACGGCATTTTCAGCGATTCAAGGCAAGGACGGCAAGCCTGTTGCATTAATCGGTGCGGACTATTCGCTGACGCAGATTTATACGGAAATCATTTTCTATACTGCAATGCGAGTTCTTGCGTTGTTTGTTGTGCTGACAATTGTATTCCTACTTGTAATGCGGTTTGTCAGAAAAAAGATGTATAATCCGATACTTTTGATTTTTGAAAAAATTCGAGGATACTTTTCCGACAAGGCTGACGGCACAAATACAAAGAAAGCGTTTGTGCCGATAAAACTCGGCTCTGACGATGAAATTCAGCTTTTGGCTGATTATTTCAACGATATGGCTCACGATGTAGAAACTTATGTTGAAAAAAATTCCGCCCTTGCGAGTGAAAAGGCTAAAAATGAAACCGAGCTTGAGGTTGCAAGGCGGATTCAGTACGGAATAATTGCGAGAGAAAAGAATGTTGTCTTTGCCGATTGTTTTGATGTTTCGGCAAGAATGGAGTCTGCAAGACAGGTAGGCGGCGATTTTTACGATTGCTTTGCATTGCCTGACGGCAGAATATGTGCCGTAGTCGGTGATGTGTCGGGCAAGGGTGTTGCGGCGGCAATGTTTATGGCTTTTGCAAAAACTCTTATCCACGAAAAAATGACCGAAAATGCAGAACCCGACAGGGCATTTGAAGAAATCAACAGGGAACTCTGTTCGTCAAATCCCGAGGGAATGTTTGTAACTGCATTCGCCGTGATTTTTGACAAAAACAGCGACAGCTTTTTGTACATAAATGCAGGTCATAACAAGCCTGTTGCAGTGATTAACGGCAAGGCTGAATTTTTAGAATGTAAGCCGTGTATAATGCTCGGTGTGTTTGATGATGCAAGGTATGTTGTGAACAGCGCTGAATTTGGAAACGGTGATATAATCTGCCTTTACACCGACGGTGTGAATGAGGCAACAAATGCGGATAATGAATTTTTCGGCAACGATAGACTTGTGTCTGCCTGTCAAAATGCCGAACAGACTGCAAAAGGTGTGTGTGACGGAGTTTATGACGCTTTGACGGACTTTACCGAAAATGCGGAGCAATTTGACGATATAACAATTGTTGCAATAAAAAACAGCAAAAACAGAGATTGAAGGGTTATGAATGTTTAAATCGGAAAACAATCAGATTACAATAGAACAGGTGAGAAAGCTTGACGAGGAATATACTCTTGTCGATATCCGAGATGAAATTTCGTTTGAATACGGTCACATTGACGGTGCAAAGAATATTCCACTTGCAAAAATCAAAGAGGATAATTCACTTTTGCCAAAGGACAAGCTTGTTGTCCTCTGTTGCAAAAGCGGTCAGATAAGTGACGAGCTTGCAGAAAATCTGCGTGATGACGGATTCAATGCCGTGAATCTTGAGGGCGGTTATTACAGTTGGTTGAGAAGTCAATTCGAGAATGAGGACTATGCAACCGATGTTGAAAAAAGCATCCGCAAAAAGTTCAGCAAGACGATTTGGAGCAGATTTACTGCGGCGATAATCGAGTACAAGCTTGTTGAGCCGAACGATAAAATTGCCGTCTGCATTTCGGGGGGCAAGGATTCAATGCTGATGGCAAAGCTTTTTCAGGAGTTGAAAAGACACAATAAATTTCCGTTTGAGCTTGTTTTTCTTGTAATGGACCCGGGCTACAGCGTTGAAAATCGTGATGTAATCGAGAGCAACGCCCGTAGGCTGAACATTCCGATAACTGTTTTTGAAACAGATATTTTTAATTCTGTTTACAATGTTGACAAATATCCCTGCTACCTTTGTGCAAGAATGAGGAGAGGTTATCTCTACAAAAAGGCAAAGCAGCTCGGCTGTAACAAAATCGCACTCGGTCATCACTATGACGATGTTATAGAAACTATTCTTATGGGTATGCTCTACGGCGGTCAGGTTCAGACGATGATGCCTAAGCTACACAGCACAAACTATGAGGGAATGGAACTTATCCGCCCTCTCTACCTCGTTCGTGAGGCTGAAATCAAGCATTGGCGAGATTACAACAAGCTGAATTTCATTCAATGTGCGTGCCGTTTTACGGACACCTGCACAACCTGTTCCCCGAACAGCAACACAGGCTCAAAACGACAGGAAATAAAACAGCTTATAGCAAATCTGAAGAAAATCAATCCCCAGATTGAAAGCAACATTTTCCACAGCGTTGAAAATGTCAACCTCGATACGATTATTTCATATAAACAAGGCGATAATAAAGTTTCGTTTCTGGACAGATATGATGATATGGGGAAGGCAAGTAATTAAAATTAAAATTGAAAATTGAAAATGAATGTCGGGAAGACAGTTTGCAAAATGCAAAGCAATGTCTTCCCGACTGTTTTTGTTTGTGTAAAAGCTGTTGTTTAAATGTAGGGGAGAACCGTGTTCTCCCGTTAGTAACGGTAGAAATTATATTTAAAAACAAACTTTATAAATACCACAAAGCGATTGTAATACTGCAGCGGTGGTCACTGACTGCCGCTACTACTGATTTTTTTCTTCTTTTATTATGACTGCGATATTTTCAACAATTTCTGCAATTCGCAATTGTTGTGTGTCAGGAATTTGTTTTAACGCTTCTTCAATTCGCATTTTTGCCTGATTATTAGTTGGCGATGAGTTGATTTTGGAATCAAAACAAATAAGCTCATTGATTGTTATACCGAGCGCACAGGATATTTTATAAAGTGTGTCTATTGTGGGACACTTTTCACCTCGTTCAAGTCTGCCGAGATATGCAGGATAAAGACCTGCCGACATAGCAAGATTTTCTTGGCTGATATCAATTTTTTAAACGATATTTCCGAATGTTTTGTCCTATCTTTTTGTTAAGTTCGGTGCGTTCCATATGCTTCATCCTGCTCTTTAGGGTACTTTTTAATTATACTAATACACATTTATTTTGCACACAATGTAATAAAAAGCATAAAATATGCACTATAGTGTTGACAATGCCTATACTATAGTATATAATCTTATTGTAATCGTTAATTGAACATTGTTGAAAAACAAATTAAAGCAACAAATAATATATTATGGATTGAGGAGAGAATTATGTATTGTCAAAAATGTGGAAAACAAATTGATGAGGGAAGTGTGATTTTGCCAGCACTGCGGTGCACAAATAGGAAATTCTGTATCGGATAAATTTTTCTAACCGAAATGCAAATCTGAAATTTTAATGTACAGCATACAGAGAGAAAGACTGAGCGAATTAAAAGTAAAGAAGAATTTATGGATGACTATCATACAAAACACCCTGAACGAATGGTGTATGTAGTTCTATTCATTAGTTTTAGAAATTGCTGCAACAATTGTCTTTATAATGAAT
>ENA-OQDT01000623-OQDT01000623.1-human-gut-metagenome-genome-assembly--contig:-NODE-623-length-23037-cov-4.613793_pt1 | contig 23037 bp, 26 predicted proteins | sample MGYA00242786_ERZ504617 | MGnify/ENA primary metagenome ERZ504617 (study PRJEB26092, sample SAMD00036337) | human gut metagenome | host: Homo sapiens | study: EMG produced TPA metagenomics assembly of...
CCCCTATAAAGACTTGCCGCCGCTGGAACGCAGGCCGGACGGTTCCCTTTACCGCATGACACCGGCGCAGAGGAAACAGGCGGCCAGCCTGATACGCCGGGAGTGCTGTTGCTGTGAGGACGGCAACTGCATTGTCCTTGACGATGGGGACACCTGCACCTGCCCGCAGACGGTTTCTTTCTCGGTCTGCTGTAAGTGGTTCCGCTGGGCGGTCTTGCCGCTGGACGGGACGCTGGAAGCGGAGATTTTCCGGGATAAGGACTTGAAACGCTGTGCGGTCTGCGGCGGCGTGTTCGTCCCCAAATCCAACCGGGCAAAATACTGCCCCGGCTGTGCCGCCAGAGTTCACAGGCGGCAGAAAACAGAAAGTGAACGGAAAAGGAGGTCTGCTGTGGACAGTTAGGAGCGAAAAAAGCCTTGATTTATCAGGCTTTGCAAGCCCCAAACCGGGGCAGGTGGTATAAAGTATCGCCCGCCCCGGAAAACGGGCTTCTAACCGTCCACAAAACGCACTATGACAAATACCATCTATATCCATCAGCCGGAAAAGGCGTTCAGCTTCACCCGGCTCCCGAATTTCCTCTTTGAAGCCCCCACATTCAAGCCCCTGTCCAACGAGGCAAAGGTTCTGTACGCCTTTATCCTGCGCCGGACAGAGTTATCCCGCAAGAATGGGTGGGCGGATGATTGCGGACGGATTTATCTGTACTATCCCATCTGCGAGGTGGTTGACCTGCTCCACTGTGGGCGGCAGAAAGCGGTGAACACCCTGCGGGAACTGCAATACGCCGGACTGGTGGAAATCCAGAAGCAGGGCTGTGGAAAACCCAACCGCATTTACCCAAAATCCTATGAAGCGGTTCCAAACACCGACTTCAAGAAATCCCGTTCTGGTACGCCGGAGGACTGAAAACCGTACCCATGAAGTACGGAAACCGCCCCTCTTGAAGTACGAAAACCGGACGGTATATAGAAATACAAAGATTAAAATGATTTATTTATATCCATTCCATTCCTATCGTATCAGAGATAATTCCGGCGGGATTTTCCCTGTGGAAAACCCCGGATAGGAAAGGAATGGGGAAAGGAGCAGAATGGCACAACACGCAATTTTGCGGTTTGAGAAGCACAAGGGCAACCCGGCAAGGCCGCTGGAAGCCCATCACGAAAGACAGAAAGAACAATACGCCAGCAACCCCGACATTGACACAAGCCGGAGTAAATACAACTTCCATATCGTCAAGCCGGAGGGACGCTATTACCACTTCATTCAGAGCCGTATCGAGCAGGCCGGATGCCGGACGAGGAAAGACAGCACACGGTTTGTCGATACGCTGATAACCGCCAGCCCGGAGTTTTTCAAGGGGAAATCCCCAAAGGAGATACAGGCGTTCTTCCAAAGGGCGGCAGATTTCCTCATTGGCCGGGTAGGACGGGAAAATATCGTGTCGGCGGTGGTACACATGGACGAGAAAACGCCCCACCTGCATTTGACCTTTGTTCCGCTGACAAAGGACAACCGCCTGTGCGCTAAGGAGATTATCGGCAACCGGGCAAACCTGACGAAGTGGCAGGACGATTTTCACGCCTATATGGTGGAGAAATATCCCGACTTGGAGCGTGGGGAGAGTGCCAGCAAGACAGGCCGGAAGCATATCCCCACCCGGCTTTTCAAACAGGCGGTTTCCCTCTCCAAACAGGCCAGAGCCATTGAAGCCGCCCTTGACGGCATTAACCCGCTGAACGCCGGAAAGAAAAAAGAGGAAGCCCTCTCCATGCTGAAAAAGTGGTTCCCGCAGATGGAGAATTTCTCCGGGCAACTGAAAAAGTACAAGGTCACAATCAATGACCTGTTAGCGGAAAATGAAAAGCTGGAAGCAAGGGCAAAAGCCAGTGAAAAAGGCAAGATGAAAGATACGATGGAACGGGCAAAGCTGAAAAGCGAACTGGACAATTTACAGCGGCTGGTTGACCGTATCCCGCCGGATATACTGGCGGAACTGAAACGGCAGCAGCGGCACACGGTAAAGGAAAGGTGATAGATATAAGCAGAAATTTTCGCCGCCTTTGTGCGGCATTGTACCTTGAAAACTGAATATGGAGGACACTGGATGGCAAAAAGCGAAAGCGATATTTTTACACCCCGGACAGGGCAGGTCATACAAGCAGAGAACGGCACGCAGTATTTTGTATGTGGGAACAACCGTATAAAAATCTCCGAACACTTCGCCGCAGGCGGGAAGCCCCTCGGTGATCTGATTGTAGATGTGGTGCGGCATACCGCAGAAAAAGCCGCTTCAACCTGATAGCCCATCATTGATAACACGCCCACGCTTATGATATAATTGCCATAGAGCAAAAGTATTGTAAGCGTGGGTTGTTTCTTTAGAAGGAGGATTTTTAACGGTGAAACAACCTTACAATACTACGATTTACAACACGGCGCTTTATATGAGATTGAGCCGGGACGATGAAAACTATGGTGACAGCGTAAGCATTGAAACACAGCGGACAATCCTGCAACAGTACGCAAAGGAACAGGGGCTTCATGTAGTCGGTGAGTATGTGGACGATGGCTGGTCGGGGACGAACTTTGAACGCCCGGATTTTCAGCGCATGATGGACGATATGGAAGCCGGAAAAGTAAACTGCATTGTCACGAAAGACCTTTCCCGTTTCGGGCGGGAACATGTGATGATGGACTACTATCTGGAATTTCTCTTTCCGGAAAAACGGGTGCGCTACATCGCCGTTGCGGAGAATGAGGACACAGAGAAAGGGCTTTCCGATTTTGTCCCGTTCAAAAACCTGTTCAATGAATGGTTTGCGAAAGATACGAGCCGCAAGGTAAAGGCCGCTTTCAAAGCGAAGTTTGCCACAGGACAGCGTATCGGTGCCTATGCTCCCATCGGGTACAGGAAACACCCGGAAATCAAAAACAAGCTGATAATCGACGAGGAAACCCGCTGGATAGTGGAGAAGATTTTTGACCTTGCCATTCATGGCAGAGGGGCGGCCAGTATCACAAGAATACTGATTATGGAAAAGGTTCCCACACCGGGATTTATCAATTTCCAGCGTGATGGGACTTTTGCAAACATCTATGCGGGTGCGCCGGAGGAAAAAAGCTACGCATGGACGATAGCCCAGGTCAAGAGCATTATGAAAGATGAAACCTATATCGGCCATACCATCCACTACCGGGAAACGAACATTTCCTTTAAGAACAAGCGGAGGGTACGCAAGCCCCAAAGTGAATGGGTGCGGGTGGAGAACACGCAGGAGCCGATTATCAGCGAACAGGTTTTCCGGCAGGTACAGGAGCAGATAGCAAACCGCCGCAGGAAGTGCAAGGATGGTACAACGCAGATTTTTTCCGGATTGGTAAAATGTGCGGATTGCGGCTGGTCGCTGTCCTATGGGGAGAACAGGCAGAACAGCAAGCCTTACGGCCATTATCATTGTAGCAAGTACGGACAGGGCACACGCCAATGCTCCATGCACTATATCCGCTATGATGTGCTTTACGCCTATGTCCTCTCCCGTCTGCAATACTGGTCGGGGCTGGTACAGCATGATGAAGAACGGCTCTTGAAGCGGCTGTTAAATGCCAATGACAAGGGACAGGCCGCCGCAAGAAAGAAGCAAGCCGCAGAGTTGAACAAAGCGGAGAAGCGGAAAGCCGAAGTCGATACCCTGTTTGCCCGGATGTATGAGGACTGGGCGGCGGGGCGTATCACGGAATACAACTTCTCTATGCTGTCCGGGAAGTACCAAAGCGAACAGGCTGAACTGGACGAAAAGATTGAGCGGCTTCAATCCGCTATCGCCACTGAAAGCCAGAACGCCGCAGACGCAGAAAAATGGATTGCCTTGATGAAAGAGTGCGTCAATCCAACAGAACTGACCGCCGAACTTTTGAATACGCTGATTGAAAAAATCGTTGTCCATGAAGCGGTCAAAGGTGAGGACGGAAGCCGGGAACAGGAGGTAGAAATCTTCTACCGCTTTATCGGCAAAATTGATTGAATGATACCAATATCTTTAACTATGTGATACCGGCGTTTGCCTTCCGGATGTATCTGTTTATAAAGAACTTTGTTCAATTCTTGGTATTAGCCTCAATGAGTTTCTGGCTGGAGAAGATATAGCCCAAGAGAATATAATCCAGAAGTCAGAAACAAATATTATTGAAGTAATCAGAGACAATATAAATAAACAGAAATGTCTGAAGGTTATGAAATGTATATTATTAGTTATAGCTATTTGTGCAGTATCAATAATCGGATTTACCATATACCGTTTGAAAAAACCACAGAATTACATTTCTCTTATTGCAAAGGATAGCATAGAAATGCAGACAGCAGAGCTGCTTGCTGGACCAGATGGAGCATTCATTTACAAGTTTGTCACAACGGATGAATACAACGGAAATTCCTATTTTAGAAAACGTAGAAGATCGAGAATACTATGGTAGATCAGCAACTGAAATAAAAAATGTTGTAGATATCCGATATAATAAGCAGCAGCCACTTATTGCTTTTCTTTATGATGATGACGCAATGAGTGTTCCGGCTTTAGATGATCTTGTAAATAGCCAAACAGATTTTATTTCAAAAAACGATTATGTGTATTATGTGGCATTTGAGTTTTGCAAGGCAATGTAAGGAAAAGCATGAAAGTTAAATTAGAAGATGTACTAGAAGCGATGGATTTCGTAAATAATGATACACAAGATATAAAAGGAGGCAGGATAACAGATGATTCGTCTTCAGGATATTGCTGAAATGGCTGGAGTCAGCCGCACCACCGTATCAAATGTTATAAATGGAAATACCAAAAGAGTTTCCCAAAAAACGATTGATAAGATCACAGCGATCCTTAAAGAACAGAACTATGTTCCTCATATGGGATCAGTGATGCTTTCCGGTCATGGTTCCAGAATTATAGGTGTAGTGCTGGGTTTTACTTATGCTCATGGTATGCAGTCTCTTCAGGACCCGTTTGTGGGAGAACTTATTGGAAACATCCGTATGGAAACGGAAGAAAAAGGATATTATGTTATGCTCATCGGTGGCGAAGACATTCAGAATGTAGTAGACATTGCTTCGAAATGGAATGTTGAGGGACTGATCATCCTGGGATATAATGAGGAAAGATATCGCAGTCTTTCGCGGAAGCTGAATAAGAAAATGATTCTGATTGATGCTTATCCTGAAGGCGCATATACCTTTCAGAATGTCGGTGTAGATGATTACTCCGGAGGATACCAGATAGGAGAATATCTCTACTCATGTGGATACAAAAAGGCTTTGTTTATTGCAGAAACTGATAGAGACAGCGACTATTATCGATGGACGGGCTTCAAGCAGGCAATGGAAAAGAAGGGAGGATTCTGTAGTCGTTCCCGATACATTGTTGTTCCGGGCGAGAAAAAATACCGTCTCAGGAAATACGAAGAACTTTTACCACATTTCCTCGAAACGAAAGCACTGGCTTTTTCATCAGACTATGATGCAATTGAAGCGATGAACTTCTTTTTTGATAAGGGAATTAAGGTTCCGGAACAAATTTCCATCACAGGTTACGATGACAGCGTGTATGCGAGTATGGTTCGTCCCAAACTGACGACAGTTCATCAGGATGTCCGACAAAAAGCACATATGGCACTGAAACGTCTGATGCAGCTGATTCAGGGAGAAGAATTGAAGGAGTTAAATATAAAAAGTCCGGTTTATCTGGTAAAGAGGGATTCTGTCAAAGAATGACAGAGTCCCTCTTTTGTCTAATATGCATAAAAATAAATTAAAACTTTGGTTAGATTTTAAGTTTCGCGAGAAACCTGTTGATTTTGCTGAGATACAGGTTTATGATAAAGACACCGAAAAGAAATTATTAACAGGAGATTAATAACATGGAGAAAAATGGTGGAAAGAAAGTGTGGTATATCAGATATATCCAAAAAGTTTTAAAGACAGCAACGGAGATGGTGTAGGGGATATCAGAGGAATCATACAGAAACTTGATTATCTCAAAGAGCTTGGTGTAAATGTGTTATGGATATCTCCGATGCTGGAATCGCCTCAGGATGATAATGGTTACGATATTTCTGATTATCGCAGGATTTATAAAGAATATGGAACTATGGATGATTACGAAGAACTTCTGTCAGAAGCTCATAAAAGAGATATCAGAATACTGATGGATCTCGTAGTCAACCATACATCGGATGAACATAACTGGTTTATTGAAAGCCGAAAGTCAAAAGATAATCCATATCGTGATTATTATATCTGGAAAGATCCGGTAAATGGAAAAGAACCTAATAACTGGGGCGGAGTATTTGGCGGTTCTGCATGGGAATATGATCCGCAGACACAGATGTATTATCTGCATCTGTTTTCAAAAAAACAGCCGGATCTCAATTGGGAAAATGAAAAAGTACGCCAGGAAGTTTACGATATGATGAAATTCTGGTGTGAAAAAGGAATTGATGGTTTCCGTATGGATGTTATCAGTATGATTTCCAAAGATCAGAGATTTCCGGATGGAGAAATGAATAACGGACTTTATGGCGATTTTGGACCATATAGCGTACATGGTCCAAGAGTCCATGAATTTCTTCAGGAAATGAATCATGAAGTCCTTTCAAAATATGATATCATGACAGTTGGTGAAACAGCTGGAGTTACAATTGAAGAAGCACAGAAATATGCGGGTGAAGACAGAAATGAACTGAATATGGTATTCCAATTTGAGCATGTGGAGAGTGGATGCGGAGATTATGGAAAGTGGACAACTCAAAAATATGATTTTAAAGAGTTTAAAAACATCATGATCAAATGGCAGGAGAAACTCCAGGGTAAAGCATGGAACAGTTTGTTTTTAGGTAATCATGATCAACCGAGAAGCGTCAGCCGTTTTGGAAATGACAATCCGGTATACAGAGAAACATCTGCAAAAATGCTGGCTACCTGTATTCACATGATGCAGGGAACGCCATATGTATACCAGGGGGAAGAGCTTGGTATGACAAATGCTTATTTTGACAAACTGGAAGATTACCGTGATATTGAGAGTATTAATTACTTTGAAGAGTTTACTGAATCAGGTCTTATGACTCCGGAACACATGATGAAATGTCTGATGCTGAGAAGCCGCGACAATGCGAGAACGCCGATGCAGTGGGATGACAGCAAACAGGCTGGATTCACAGATGGTGAGCCGTGGATCAAAGTAAACCAAAACTACAAAAAGATCAATGCAGCACAGCAGCTTGAAGATCCGGATTCTATTTTCCATTACTATCAGAAATTGATCAGCTTGCGCAAAGAGAAAGAAATTATTGTTTATGGCGAATTTGAACCGCTTTATCGTGAAGACGAGCAGATTTTTGCTTATACAAGAAAAGGGGATCAGGAAAAGCTTCTGACTGTCTGCAACTTCAGTGACAAGAATGCAGAAGTAGAAGTGCCGGAAGAATTCAAAGGCGCAGAGTGTCTGATCACAAACCTTGGAAGAAAAGAATTCGACGGAAAAATTATTTTGAACCCATATGAAGCATTCGTATTATATTATAAACATCAGGTGACAGAGAAATGATTAGAAAATATAGATATGGAACTCCGTTTAATACGGAGGCACTGACTGAAAAAATTGAAACAACTGAGGGCGTTCTCCCATATGGAGAGGTCAGCCAGGAGGAAGGATTTGTTTTTACTTATATCATGGATGAAGATGACATTGTCTATGGTCTGGGTGAAGCCAATCGTGGAATCAACAAGAGAGGGTATTGTTATATCAGTAATTGCACAGATGATCCGGTACATACAGAGGACAAGCGTTCTTTGTACGGAGCACACAACTTTATCATCGTGAGTGGAAAGACTACATTTGGATTGTTTTTTGACTATCCGTCGAAACTGACCTTTGATATTGGATATGACAGAGAGGATACACTCAGGGTATCCTGCGAAAATGCTGATCTGGATATCTACGTGCTTGAAGGTGAGAATGCTTATGATCTCGTAAAACAGTTCCGTCACGTAATTGGACGCAGTTATATTCCGCCAAAGTTTGCTTTTGGTTTCGGACAGAGCCGCTGGGGTTATACGACGAAAGAAGATTTCCGTACTGTCGCAAAAGGATATCGGGAGAATCATATCCCAATCGATATGATTTACATGGATATTGACTATATGCAGTCATTCAAAGATTTCACAGTGAATAAAGAAAATTTCCCGGATTTTCCAGAATTTGTGCAGGAAATGGATGACCAGGATATTCGCCTGATTCCGATCATTGATGCCGGTGTGAAGGTTGAGCCGGGATATGAGATTTACGAAGAAGGTGTCAAAAACAACTATTTCTGCAAGAGAGAAGACGGAAGTGATTTTGTTGCAGCTGTATGGCCGGGCGATACCCATTTTCCGGATATGCTGAATCCGGAAGCCAGAAAATGGTTCGGGGACAAATATCGTTTTCTGATTGAACAGGGAATAGAAGGTTTCTGGAATGATATGAATGAGCCTGCGATCTTTTATTCTTCCGAAGGCCTTGCAGAGGCAAGAGAACTTGCCGGAGAGTTTGCAAAGGATACCGGAGGCAAGACCCATCCCTGGGAAATGCAGGACAAGATGCTCAGTATTGCAAATAATCCGGAAGATTACAAAAGATTTTATCACAATGTCGATGGCAAAAAGATCCGTCATGACAAAGTACATAATCTTTTTGGCTACAATATGACAAGAGCAGCAGGAGAAGCTTTTGAACGCATTGACCCGGAAAAACGTTTTCTGATGTTTTCCAGATCTTCTTATATCGGAATGCACCGTTATGGCGGAATCTGGACAGGTGATAATAAATCCTGGTGGTCGCATATCCTTCTTAACCTGAAGATGCTACCGTCTCTGAATATGTGCGGTTTCCTGTATACAGGTGCTGACCTTGGAGGATTTGGTAGTGATACGACAAGAGAACTGTTGCTTCGCTTTCTTGCACTGGGTGTATTCACACCACTGATGCGTAATCATTCAGCAACGGGAACAAGAGAGCAGGAATGTTATCAATTTGAAAAAATCGAGGATTTCCGCGCTGTCATTAATACAAGATATCGTCTTGTGCCGTATCTGTACAGTGAGTACATGAAAGCTGTGCTGAATGATGACATGTATTTCAAACCACTTGGGTTTGTTTATCCGGATGACAAGAGAGCAATCAGGATAGAGGATCAGCTGATGCTTGGAAACGAGATCATGATCGCTCCGGTCTACGAGCAGAACGCAAGAGGCCGTTATGTTTATCTGCCGGAAGAAATGAAATTTATCAAGTTCCTGCCAGACGGAAGCATTTCTGAAGAGGTTCTCGCAAAAGGTATTCATTATGTAGATGTGGCACTAAATGAAGTACCGCTCTTCATTCGAAGTGGTAAATGCATCCCGGTTGCAGAAGCAGCAGAGTGTGTGAAAGATATTGATACCGAACATCTGCAGCTTATCGGATACGAAAACAGCAGTTATACCATGTATGAGGATGATGGGATCCGCAAAGATTACGATAAAAAAGAGAATTACCGAGTATTCACAAATTAACGTTTAAGAGTAAAAAAATACTGCCTGAATATCAGAAAATGATATTCAGGCAGTATTTTTTGTCATACAGCGGAAAAATTTCGCTCGTATAAATTAGTCAATCGCTTCCCCTTTTTTATATTTCTCAACTACATGCTGGATACGTTCGCTTGGATCAAGGATGCTGCTGATAGAAGCATCATGGTTCAGTGTATCGATCACCAGTGCGATGTACTTGCTCATGTCGCAGTTGATGTAGTAAGGGCGGCTGAGCAGTTCCGGTGTCTGATAGATCAGGTTTGTTGTGAGGATTCCGCTGATCAGTCCTTCTTCGTAAGCCTGGTCGAATTTTTCCATACCGTTTGTGAAAAGTCCGAAGGTTGCAGCAGCGTAGATACGTTTTGCTTTACGCATCTTGAGCTGGCGTGCTACATCGAGGATACTGTCACCTGACGAAATCATATCATCGAGGATGATTACGTCTTTTCCTTCTACGGAAGAGCCAAGGAATTCGTGTGCTACGATCGGGTTACGTCCGTCTACGATGGTTGTGTAGTCACGGCGTTTGTAGAACATACCCATGTCGAGTCCGAGTACGTTGGCAAAGTAGATTGCACGTCCGGTTGCACCTTCATCCGGGCTGATCGCCATCATATGGTCAGCATCGATCTGAAGATCCGGTACATGCTTTAAAAGTCCTTTTACGAACTGGTAAGTCGGACGGATCGTCTCAAATCCGTTCAGCGGGATCGCATTCTGGACACGTGGGTCGTGTGCATCGAAAGTGATGATATTGTCAACACCCATGCGGACAAGCTCCTGCAGACCAAGTGCACAGTCCAGTGATTCACGGCCGCTTCTCTTGTGCTGGCGGCTTTCATACAGGAAAGGCATAATGACGTTTAGACGACGTGCTTTTCCTCCTACAGCGGCGATGACACGCTTCAGGTTCTGGAAATGGTCGTCCGGTGACATATGGTTGGTATTGCCGCTGAGCGAATAAGTCAGGCTGTAGTTGCAGACATCGACCATCAGATAAAGGTCTTTTCCACGTACAGACTCATTGATAATACCTTTGGCTTCACCAGATCCAAAACGTGGTACTTTTGCGTTGATCAGATAGTTCGGCTTTTCGTAGCCGTTGAAAACAAGATTGTCTTTCTGGAAACGAGTCTCTTCCTTTCTCCATTTTACGAGATAGTCATTGACTTTATTTCCCATCTCTTCACAGCCGTCTACAGCAATAATGCCGAGAGAGCCAACTGGAATATTATCCAGAATTCGTTCACTTCGATGTAACATCAGTGTTCCTCCCTGTACATAAGTTTCTTTTGAATGCGGATATCATCACCGGCAAGGCGAAGTATCTTATAATGGTTGCTTATCCGGGAAAATGTACGTTCTGTATAGTTCGTCTTGATTTCCTCCAGAGTAAGATTAGTAGAAATGATCGTGGATTTCCTGTTCAGGATCCGATCATTTAAACACACAAAAAGCTGAGAAACGACAAAGTCTGTATTTCGTTCGGTTCCCAGGTCATCAATGATCAGCAGATCACACTGGTGGATCTGCTCATATAAAAGACAGCTCTCATCATTCCGGGTCAGTGCTTTTTTCAAGGAGCGCATCGAAAAATTCAGAGGCAGTCAGGTAAAGAACAGAATGCAGAGAATCCATCACTTCTTTTGCAATGCAGTGACTGAGAAATGTCTTCCCAATACCAGTATTCCCAAAAAGGAGCAGATTACCATGTTCGGTATCAAAATTGTGGATGAAATTCATACATTCCTGATAAGCCCGCGTTGCAAGCTCGCGGGAATTCTGACCGGAAAGCCGGTCTCTATAATTGGATGAATAATAATCAAAATTAAAATGTTCAAAATTTTCCTGTTCGAGAAGCCCTTTTAAGTTGGACTGGGTGTAGAACAGATCAATGATCGCTTTTAAAAAGCAATGGCACTTTTTCGTGCCGACATAGCCGGTATCCTGACAGTCCGGACATTCAAAATGCTGTTCCAGATAGTCTTCCGGGAATCCGGCGTCGGAAAGGAGTCGGCGGCGTCTGTCAGAAAGAGACCGGATATCTTCCTTCAAAGAAGCGAGGGCAGTGTCATCGCCTGCGAGCAGCTTTTTCGCCTGATCAAGACTGGCAGAAGAAATAGAGGCATCAATCGATGCAAGCTCCGGAACCTTCTGGCAGGCACGCTCGTAGTGAAGATTCGCGAGGTCGCGGCTCTTCGCTCTTTTTTCTTCATATACGCGCATCAGCGCATTGTATTGTGAATTAGTTAACGGCACAGTGTTCCCCTTTCTTAGTTACTGCGTAATAATTCTTTGGTAAGCTCGTCCATATTGTAAGAACGTTCTTCAAAATTACGGAATTTGGAAGGCTGCTGGGCAGAAGGTGTACGGTTTTGCCCAGAAGGAGTTTTCCTCCGGTCTTTTTCCTGCTCAAAGGCAGAATCAAGACGCTCAACATCTGCCAGTGTACGAACGTTGCCCGTCTTCCAGTTTTCGAGAATCTTGTCAGTATATTCAAAACTTGGCTGGTGGATCGCACTGATGGTGCGGTTGCATGCTTCCAGAATGAGATCCAGTTCGAAATTCCCATCCTCCAGCCATTTGCGGATATAATCCAGTTCGGCAGATGCAGGTCCCCGTCCTTTGATGCCAAATGCATTCAGGATAGAATAGCAGGTTTTGTTGTAAAATGCAGAGGAATTACGTGCCTGATCGACGGTTGTAATATGTTCATCTGCCCATGAAAGTGCTACTTTCTGAATGTAATGCATGCTCTTATGTCCGTTCTCCACACAGTATTCGATCAGATACTCGATCAGGTCTGCGGAAAAACCAAGGGAATCATAAAAGTAGGTAATCGCATCAACATCGGTACGGGATAAGGTTTTGCCAAGATATTGTTCAGCAATAAAAAGAATCTGCTTTAATTCTCTTCTTGCAGCAAGGGAACGTCTTGATGCAGGAAGATTCTGACCGGCAGCTTTGTCTGAAACAGTGGTATTTCCATCAGACTGCGTGACCGGAGATTTTTCATGAACGGAAGCAGACTGTGCGGAAGGTGTATGGAAAGCCGCTTTGACAGGTGTCTGATGAGTTGGTGCTTTTCCGATACAGATTCCGGCGAGTTCATTTGTTTCGTCATATTCGAGAGAAAGAATTCCTTCTTTTTCCCAGTATTTGAGTGCGCGCAGGATATCGCCTTCGGTATTCTCCAGAAGGTCTGCCATCTGCGGGATATCCGGAAGCTGCTCCGGGATATTCTGATAACGGAGAAGAAGAAGATAGACTTTTACATATTCTCCGTTCGCAGATACCATATAATGATCGATAAAGTCATTCTCCACGATCGTTATGTTATTGTGGGAATGATTGCGCAAAATAAGTGCACTCATAATTTCCGCTTCCTTTCTTTTCTGACTTTGTTCATTATAACATCATCCCAGATTGTAAAAAAGAATTTTCTGACGGAAATTTTTGTTATTACAGATAAAATTTCGCAAATATTGGAGAAAATCAAGCTTTTAACAGGTCTTCCCCAATGGTTACAACATCTCCGGCACCCATTGTGATCAGAAGATCGCCAGGCTGGCAATGGGTGGTGACGAATTCTTCGATGGCTGCAAAGCTTGGAAGATAAGTTGCGTCACATCCATGTTCTTTGACTGCATCTGCAAGCTGTGTAGAAGAGATGCCTAAAGTATCTGTCTCACGCGCTGCATAGATGTCAGCAAGGATTACATGGTCTGCATGTGCGAGTGCTTCAGCAAATTCTGAGAATAATGCTTTTGTACGTGTATAAGTATGTGGCTGGAAAATACACCACAGCTTTTTATGTGGATAATGTGCAGCACTTTTCAGCGTTGCTGCGATCTCTGTCGGATGGTGTGCGTAATCATCAATGATAGTCACTCCGCCGACTTCACCTTTGTATTCAAAACGGCGGTCTGTTCCGTGGAAGGAAGCAAGACCTGTCTGGATCGTCTCCGCAGGAACACCAAGAATATCGGCAACTGCGATTGCCGCAAGTGCGTTATATACGTTGTGCTCACCGCCAACTGCAAGAGCGAGATGTGCAACATTCTGTCCGTCTTTTACGACATCGAAAGAGGCATTGCCCTGTTCGTTATAAGTAATATTGGCTGCACTGTAATCCAGGGAAGCTTCTTTGCCAAAAGTGATAACACGACAGGAAAGATCGGAGGTGATCTCTTCAATTTTATCAATATCTCCGTTGATGACGAGAGTTCCGTTTTCCGGAAGAAGCTTAGCAAAAAGGTGGAAAGAATTACGGATATCGTCCAGGTCTTTAAAAAAGTCCAGGTGATCCGCATCCACATTCAGAATAATACCGATTTTCGGGAAAAAGTGCAGGAAACTGTTGGTATATTCGCATGCTTCCGTAATAAAAAGGTCAGGTCCGCCGACACGGATATTGCCTTCGATCGCTTTCAGAATACCGCCGACAGAGATTGTCGGATCCAGGTCTGCTGCAAGAGCAATATGAGAAAGCATAGAGGTTGTGGTTGTCTTACCGTGTGTACCGGATATAGCAACCGGTGTCTTATAGTTAGTCATAAGCTGACCGAGTAATTCTGCTCTGGATAACATCGGAAGATTCTGACGCTTTGCTTCTGCAAATTCTTCGTTGTCTTCGTGGATCGCTGCGGTATAAACTACAAGGTCGATACCGTCTATAATATTGGAAGCTTTCTGACCGTAAAATACGGTTGCACCATTCTGAGACAGATGATCCGTAAGTGCCGATTCTTTGTTATCGGATCCGGATACTGTGAAGCCTTCTTCAAGAAGGATCTCAGCGAGTCCACTCATACTGATGCCGCCAATTCCGATGAAGTGGATATGGCAAGGCTGATTAAAATCAATTTTATACATAATGACACTTCCTGTTCTGTGAATTTGTTTCATAGTATTTGACTTACGTGCATAATTATATGATGATACCAGGGTCAAAAGGTCAGAAAGCCGATGCAAGCTTGCTTGCAAGAGGATTTTTGACCTTTTGACCCGCCAAAAACATGAGTAAGTAGCCATTTTTCAAAGAAAAATGAGCGGATTACGAATGTTTTTGAGGATTGCGAGAGTGCAAAGCACGTAGCAATCTGGTATCAAAGGGGTCAAAATACCTTTTGACCCCGACAATATATGATGTAAGTGGCAAAAGTATAAATTGCGTTTGTGCTTGCACAAGTAAGTAAAATATACTTTCGACACTCACATAATTATATCATAGATAGGTCAAAAACCAAACCTTTTCTTTTTGTGATATTTCTATAAAAAAGATAGGTAAACAGAAATATTTTTGTAAAATATGTTCACTATATGTATGTAATATGTTATAATGAAAAAACCAGAATTACTGAGAAGGGGTGAAGACATGATAAAAAAGGAAATGATAGCAATGCTATTGGCAGGAGGACAGGGCAGCAGACTTGGCGTCCTGACTGCAAAAGTTGCTAAACCGGCTGTTGCATTTGGCGGCAAATACAGGATCATTGATTTTCCGCTGAGTAACTGTATCAACTCAGGAATCGATACAGTCGGTGTCCTGACCCAGTATCAACCACTCAGGCTTAATACACATATTGGAATTGGTATTCCGTGGGATCTGGACCGGAATATCGGAGGGGTGTCAATTCTTCCGCCGTATGAGAAGAGTACAAGCAGCGAATGGTATACAGGAACGGCGAATGCAATTTATCAGAATCTGGAGTATATGGAGACATTTAATCCGGATTATGTACTGATCTTATCAGGAGATCATATTTACAAGATGGATTACGAGGTCATGTTGGATTTTCACAAGGAGAATCATGCAGATGTGACGATCGCGGCAATGCCGGTTCCGATCGAAGAAGCAAGTCGTTTCGGAATCGTAATTACCGATGAAGACAAGAGAATCACCGAGTTTGAGGAGAAGCCGGCGAATCCGCGGAGCAATCTTGCGTCCATGGGAATTTATATTTTCAACTGGCCGGTGCTCAAAGAGGCACTGATCAAGATGAAAGATCAGCCGGGATGTGATTTCGGAAAGCATATCATTCCGTATTGTCATGAAAAGAAGCAGAGACTGTTTGCATATGAATATAATGGTTACTGGAAGGATGTCGGTACATTGAGTTCTTACTGGGAAGCTAATATGGAACTGATCGACATTATTCCTGAATTTAATCTTTATGAGGAATTCTGGAAAATTTATACGAGTAATTCAATTATACCGCCACAGTATATCTCAAAAGAAGCTGTGATCGACAGAAGCATCATTGGCGACGGAGCTGAGATATACGGCGAGATACATAACTGTGTGATCGGCGCAGGTGTTGTTGTTGGACAAGGCTGTGTGATCCGGGATTCGATCATCATGCAGGATGTTGCGATAGGAAATGACTGTGTGATCGACAAAGCGATCATTGCGGAGAATGTTAAGGTTGGAGATAATGTAACCCTTGGAATCGGCAATGAAGCACCGAACAAGCTCAGGTCTGATATCTACAATTCCGGACTGGTTACGATCGGTGAGAATTCTGTGATTCCGGCAGGAGTACAGATTGGAAAGAATACTGCGATCAGCGGTATTACCGTGAAGGAGGATTATGTACAGGGTGCTCTTGAAAGCGGCGGAGTATTGATAAAGGCGGGTGACAGATCATGAGAGCAGTTGGAATCATTTTAGCAGGCGGTAACAACAACAAGATGCGGGAGCTTACACAGAGGCGTGCAGTGGCAGCGATGCCGATCGCAGGAAGCTACCGGGCAATTGATTTTGCACTCAGCAATATGTCCAATTCGCACATCCAGAAGGTAGCAGTACTTACTCAGTATAATGCACGTTCACTGAATGAACATCTGAATTCTTCCAAGTGGTGGGATTTCGGACGTAAGCAGGGTGGTCTTTATGTATTTACACCGACGATCACCGCAGATAATGGCTACTGGTATCGTGGAACGGCAGATGCGATCTATCAGAACCTGGAGTTCCTGAAGAGGTGCCATGAACCTTATGTGATCATCACATCCGGTGATGCGGTTTACAAGATGGATTATAACAAAGTACTGGAATACCACATTGCCAAGAAAGCAGATATCACTGTGGTATGCCGGGATCTGGATCAGGGCGAGGATGCAACCCGTTTTGGCATTCTGAAGATGAATGAAAATATGCGGATCGAAGAATTTGAGGAAAAACCGATGGTGGCAAATTCCAACACGATTTCCACAGGAATCTATATCATCCGCAGACGTCAGCTGATCGATCTGATCGAGCATTCAGCTGAGGAAGACAGATATGATTTTGTAACGGATATCCTGATCAGATACAAGAATCTGAAAAAAGATATACGGTTATAAGATAAAAGACTACTGGAGCAATATTTCCACGGTCGATGCCTATTATAAGACAAACATGGATTTCCTCAAACCGGAAGTCCGGAACTATTTCTTTAAGCAGCTTCCAAGTATTTATTCCAAGGTGACAGATCTGCCTCCGGCAAAATATAATCCGGGTGCGGTCGTTAAGAACAGCCTTGTGGCAAGCGGAAGCATTATCAACGGAACCGTTGAGAATTCGGTTCTGTTTAAAAAAGTGTTTGTTGGAAATAATTGTGTGATCAAAAATTCAATTATTTTAAATGATGTGTATCTTGGGGACAATACTTACATTGAGAACTGTATTGTAGAGAGCAGGGATACGATCCGTGCCAATACACGGCATGTTGGTGAAGATGGCGTGAAAGTAGTAATAGAAAAGAACGAAAGGTACGCATTATAAAAACTGAGGGGGACTTGTAAGAGTCCGGATCAGAAGGCATGCCGGTCAAATAAAGGAAAAGGAGCGGACCGGTATGTGCGTTACTGGAGAAAGGGGCTAGAAAGTTATGCAGATTACAGATGTACGCGTGCGCAAAGTAGCAAAAGAAGGAAAATTAAAGGCAGTAGTATCAATTACAATGGACGAAGAATTTGTTGTTCACGATATTAAAGTCATTGAAGGGGAAAAAGGACTTTTCATTGCAATGCCGAGTAAGAGAGCACTGGATGGGGAATATCGTGATATTGCGCATCCAATCAATTCCGGTACAAGAGACAGAATCCAGAAGATCATTCTGGACAAGTATGCGGAAGTACTGGAAGAGACTGACGACGCGGAAACTGCAGAAATCTAAGTACAGAAAAATACTGAAAACAAAAATCCCGGAGACTGGAAGTAAAACCAGTTCTCCGGGATTTTTATATTTTGAGAAATGATATTTCTACGACGGTCAATCGCGCATAAACTGATCGATTACATAGAGAACTCCGTCATCATCATTTGATTTTGTGATAAAATCTGCTTTTTCACGGACCAGTGGCTGTGCATTTTCCATTGCCACTCCAAGACCTGCGGTTTCGATCATAGTCAGGTCGTTGTATCCGTCACCGCAGCAGATCATTTCATCAGCAGTCAGACCGATGCTGGTAAGAAGCTTCAGAAGAGAGGCGGCTTTGTCTACATTCTTTGGAACAATTTCGAGGAAAAATGGATCCGAACAGTAAACATCAATATAACCATGGAAATGGGTGGACATTTCCTCTTTAGCAGCAGCGATGCTATCCGGTTCTCCGGTCAGGAGAAATTTATTGTTTGGAAATGTGGATACTTTCTCACAGAAATTATCAATTTGTACAATTGGTAAATGGTTGATCCGGGATTCTAATTCGGAATATTTTGTCGGGGTAAATCCGGACAGAAGCTGTCCATCCTCATAAGCCAGAATATCAACCGGGTAGTTGGAAGCGATCCGGTAGATATCCGGGATCACGTCCTGCGGAAGTGTTTTGTTGTAAATGAACTGGCCGGTGCGGCAGTCAGTGATCCGTGCTCCGTTGAAGGATAGGATATAGCTTCCGTAACGTTCCAGATGGAGCTGCCTGGCAAGGGGAACTACGCCGTATGTAGGGCGACCGCTTGCAAGAACAACTTTTTTTCCGGCTTCCTGGATCTCGATCAGAGCCTTTAACGTTGGTGGAGTGATTTCTTTCCTGGAGTTGGTAAGTGTTCCGTCCAGGTCAAGAACAAGTATCTGATATTTCATGTCTTACCTCTCTTAAAACTTCATCTGTCTGAGTACATCAATGATCTCAGGAAATTCCATACCGTGGGAAGCTTTGACCAGAATGGTATCATCTTTTTTGACAACATTCCGGATTTTTCCCAGGAAGTCCTGTTTGGTTTTAAAGTAAAGTACGGCACTGCTCTTTGCACAGGCTTTTGCACCCTCGTATGCGTGGTGGGAAAGTTCTCCGATACAGCAGATCACATCAATGCCGATCTCGGCAGCATGTGCGCCGGTATTGTAGTGAAGTTCATTCTCCTTATCACCAAGCTCATACATATCGCCCATTACAGCTACGGTTCTTCCTGTTGCGGTAGAAAGTACATCCAGAGAAGATTTCATGGAAACCGGATTAGCGTTGTAGCAATCATCGATGATCAAAAGAGATCCTGTGTCGATCAGATTGGTACGTCCGGCAATCGTCTTCAGGGAAGAGATCCCGGTCTGGATTTCCTCCAGAGTAAGTCCAAGCTTCATGCCGACACATGCTCCGGCGAGAGCATTGTAGACCATGTGGTTTCCCGGCACCCGGGATACTGTACGTTGATTTCTACCAAAGTGGAAGGTGGAGTACAGCGTCAGTTCCGCGAAGTCCCTGACTTACGATTCCGTCTGCATAGGCATCCAGCTGGTCTGAAAGACCGAAGAAAACAGGCTTTTTCCCTTGTACCTCTGCGACTGTGGAAAGTTTGTCGTCATCTCCGTTTAAGATGACAGAAGCATTTGGACGTAGATGATCAAAAACTTCGGTTTTTGGCTTTTAAGATTCCGTCGCGGCTTCCGAGATTTTCCATGTGTGCAAGACCGATGTTGGTGATTACACAGATATCCGGCTGGCTGATGGATGCAAGTTCATGCATCTCTCCGAAATGGTCAATTCCCATCTCCAGGACAGCGACTTCATGTTCTTCGGTAAGATTGAAGATGGTAAGCGGAAGTCCGATTCCATTGTTAAAGTTTCCCTCTGTCTTAAGAACATTGTATTTCCGGGAAAGGACAGAGGCAATCGTTTCTTTGGTGCTGGTCTTGCCAACACTTCCGGTGATGCCGATAACCTTGATGTCAAGCTGCATGCGGTAAAACGCTGCGATATCACGAAGTGCTTTTTCGCAGGATTCTACATGAATGCAGGGACAGGTAAGGGAAGAAGGATCTTCTTCTGTAAGAGTAGCAAGTGCACCCTGTTCCATAACCTGTGGGATAAAGGTGTGGCCGTCTACGCGGGCTCCTTTGAGTGGAACAAAAAGAAATCCCGGTGCTGCTTTCCGGCTGTCGATTGCAACGCCGGTAATCTCTTTTTCAAGAAAACTGCTGTCACCATGGAAGGTTCCATGGCAGGCAGCGGTTATATTTTTTAATGTCATATTTTTCATCGGTAATACCTCTTTTCAAATTGTGACCTAGTCATCAGCACTCATGCGGTCAAGAAGCTGTTTCTTTACTTCATAAAGTCTTGGAGACAGATCGATATACATCTGGTGAGGATTGAAGAGTCGTTTGGATTCATCCCACAGGGTATCTTTTTCCTGACGGCAGTAAGCGGCAATCTCTTTGACAGACGGGGAAGTGTAGACACATTCACCGTTGATGAAGATTGGCTGCATCATTTCGCGGACGGTATAGGTTCCGGCTTTCATCTTTGTCTTTTTCCATGTCTCGCTTGGATCAAAGAGGAGAAGATCTTCCTCCGGATTGATTTCTTCGTCTACAAAGCAGATATAATCAGCTTTCATCTTGCCGGTTTCTTTTTCGTAAATACGGTAAACCGTCTTGTTGCCCGGATTGGTGATCTTTTCTGTGTTCTCAGAAAGTTTGATTTTAGGTTCGAACTCACCATTCTTATTCTGGATGGCAGCGAGCTTATATACACCACCGAATGAAGGACAGTCTTTGGAGGTGATCAGATTGGTTCCGACACCCCATGAATCGATCGCTGCGCCCTGCATCTTGAGGTCGTGGATCAGATATTCATCAAGGTCGTTGGATGCGCAGATCGTTGCTTCTTCAAAGCCGGCCTCATCCAGCATTTTACGTGCTTTTTTGGACAGGTAGGCAAGATCGCCGCTGTCAAGACGGATACCAAGCTTTCTCGGGCTGATACCGGCATCTTTCATCTCCTGGAAGACACGGATCGCATTCGGAACACCGGATTTTAAGGTGTCGTAAGTATCGACAAGAAGGGTACATCCTTCAGGATAAAGATCTGCATAGGCTTTAAATGCGGTATATTCATCCGGGAAACTCATGATCCAGCTGTGTGCATGGGTTCCCATAACCGGAACGTCAAAAAGCTTGCCGGTAAGTACGCAGGAGGTTCCCACGCAGCCGGCGATCACGGCAGCACGTGCGCCGTATAATCCGGCATCCGGTCCCTGGGCACGGCGAAGCCCGAATTCCATAACACCGGTATCACCGGCAGCGTATACGATACGGGAAGACTTGGTCGCAATCAGACACTGGTGGTTCAGAATGTTCAGGATTGCGGTTTCCACAAGCTGAGCTTCCATGATCGGGGCAACGACTTTGAGGATCGGCTCCTTTGGGAAGATCAGGCTTCCTTCCGGAATTGCGTAAATGCTTCCGGTAAAGTGATAGCCGCTCAGATACTGAAGAAAATCTTCAGAAAAAATGTGGAGACTGCGAAGGTAATCCACATCATCATAGCTGAAGTTCAGATTTTTCACGTACTCAATAACCTGTTCAAGTCCGGCTGCGATTGCATAACCGGAAGAAAATGGGTTGGAACGGTAAAATACATCAAAAATTACGGTAGGGTTGTCCTGCTTATCGTAATAACCCTGCATCATAGTCAGTTCGTATAAGTCTGTAAGTAATGTTAAATTTTTAGAATGCATAATCGTACCTCTTTTCTGTTATAGGTTTAGATCAGACTGGCGTTTTTCTTAATTGTGTCCTGAATAAGATCATGACAATAGATTCCAAGATGTTTTCTTGTCTCTTTATCCAGTTCTTTTGGATAGATTGGTTTGCCGTATTCGATGACGACATGTACTTTTTTTACACGTGGGAAATGTGCTTCAAAAATGTCAGCAGTATTGTTCATGCTGATCGGAATGATCGCACACCCGGTCTTTTCGGCAATTTTAAGTGCACCGTCACGGAATGGAAGCATAGAAAGCTCTTCGCCATTGTTGCGGGTTCCTTCCGGGAAAATGCAGATGGAAATGCCATTTTTTACATAATCAATTGCCTGAAGGATCGTCTTCAGACCTTCTCTCATATTGTCTCTGTCAAGGAAGAGACAGTACAGATTCTTCATCCATGTGGAAAGAAGCGGAATCTTTTCCATTTCTTTTTTGGCAACATAACCGGTCAGACGCCTGCACCGGCTGTAAGTAAGGAGAATATCAAAATAACTGCGGTGGTTGCCGATAAAGAGTACCGGTTCATCCGGAACATTTTCTTCACCGATCACGGTTGTCGTGACACCGGTCATCTTAAGAATCACTTTAAAGCCCCACTGAACGATGCGCAGAGAACTGATATCTTTTGGCTCTGCGATTGAATTTACCAATGATCCATTCCACCAGAAAAACCGGAATGGACAGGATCAGGTAAAGAATTAAAAAGACTGCGATACAGATAAATCGTATCATTACCCCAAAATCCTCTCTTTCATTGTATAAAGTAACATACTTTTCTTCGATTATACTATTCGAGGCATGAAAATACAAGGAAGATAATATGATAATAAAGAGACAAAAAATGGAAAAGTTTGTGAATAATTATGAGAATAAATGCCGTGTGACAGGGGTGATCTGGATGCTGATTTTCCTTGGCGGCTGCCAGGTCATGGAAAAAGAGGAAGCGGGTGGAAAAATGCTGGAATATTCCATTGTGGATGAGAAAAAAGTTCCGGCGGAAATGACCGAACGCATTGCCGGGATGGAAGAAACCCCATTTCAGATTATGTATGTGCAAGGAGACCGGCTGTATGTCGGACAGGGGTATGGGAGACAGGATATAAGACAGGCAAATACAGAAATGTATTCAAAGAGTATGGGTATCCGGAAGAAGAAATTCAAAAAAGAGTAGAGGATACTTTTAACACGATATTCTATGGGAATGATGATGAACGGTTTTTATCATGAAGCCGGTGATGATATGGGATATATGGAGGATACCGGCAATCATGATGTGAGAACCGAGGGAATGTCATATGGCATGATGGTATGTGTACAGCTGGATAAAAAAAGCAGAGTTTGACAGACTGTGGAAATGGGTGCGCACATATATGTACATAGAAGATGGTCCGGCAAAAAATTATTTTGCGTGGTCATGTCAGACAAATGGAAAGCGAAATGCCGATGGACCGG
>ENA-OQDT01000626-OQDT01000626.1-human-gut-metagenome-genome-assembly--contig:-NODE-626-length-22976-cov-3.865946_pt1 | contig 22976 bp, 24 predicted proteins | sample MGYA00242786_ERZ504617 | MGnify/ENA primary metagenome ERZ504617 (study PRJEB26092, sample SAMD00036337) | human gut metagenome | host: Homo sapiens | study: EMG produced TPA metagenomics assembly of...
ATTTTATCACCGGCTGTTTATCAGAAAACAAGTCTTGCAGTAAAAACTAAAAAATGAAAGCTTCTTTTCCAGTTTCCGTCTGCTGCTGTCGGAAGGATATCTGAAAGTTGCAGGTATGCCTGCAAGAGAGCCGGCAAAAAAGAGGATGGCACCGAGGAAGTAAAATGTGATGAAAAATTACTTCTGGCACTGCAAAACTGTAAAAAAGGTGCTATACTGGATGTGAAAGGCTTCACGATCAAAGAAGGGGAGACATCACCGCCAAAACGTTATACCTCCGGCTCTATGATCCTTGCCATGGAAAATGCAGGACAACTGATCGAAGATGAAGAGCTCCGGGCACAGATCAAAGGAAGCGGAATCGGAACAAGTGCGACCAGGGCGGAGATCCTCAGAAAACTGGAAGCAAATAAATACATAGGACTGAATAAAAAAACACAGGTACTCTCACCGACACAACTGGGAGAAATGATCTTTGACGTGGTGGATCAGTCCATACGTTCCCTGCTGAACCCGGAATTGACTGCAAGCTGGGAGAAAGGTCTTACCTATGTGGCAGAAGGTACGATCACGCCTAAGGAGTACATGCAGAAGCTGGAAGGCTTTATCCGGCGCAGAACCGATGTTGTGCTTTCCGGAAACAGCCAGTATGCACTGCAGAAGTTGTTTGACGCATCAGCTATTTTTTATGTAAAACCGCAGAAGCGGACAACAGGAGGTAAAAAAGATGGAAACATGTAAAATCAAAAATCTTTATAATCTGGATGAAACGATTGCAAAAGATCTGTTTGAAGGTGCAGTCTATCCCTGGGAAGTACTTCCGAAAATCGGTGATTTTATCAAAAAACTGGGTGCATCCTTAAGTGAAGAAGAATATGAAAAACGCGGTGAAGATATCTGGGTCGCAAAATCAGCGACCGTGGCACCGACCGCTTATATCCACGGACCGGCGATCATCGGAAAGGAAGCGGAAGTTCGTCACTGCGCCTTTATCCGCGGCAATGCGATCGTGGGAGAGGGAGCTGTTGTCGGCAACTCCACGGAACTGAAAAATGTGGTTTTGTTTAACAAAGTACAGGTTCCGCACTATAATTATGTCGGAGATTCCATCCTTGGATATAAGGCACATATGGGAGCCGGTTCCATCACATCCAATGTAAAATCTGACAAAAAGCTGGTAATCGTCAAAGACGGAAAAGGTCATCGCATCGAGACCGGACGGAAAAAAATTCGGTGCCATGATCGGCGATAACGTAGAAGTAGGCTGCGGTTCTATTCTGAATCCGGGAACGGTTGTCGGACCATATACGAATATTTATCCGCTTTCTTCTGTAAGGGAAGTGATTACCGGCACACAGCATTTATAAAAAAACGCGGTGAAGTGCAGAAAAAACAGAGGACTGACATCAAAAGAAAACAGTATTGACAATAAGTGGAGAAAGATATATAGTAAAGGAAGGACAGATCTGTCCTTCCTTTTGGCGTTTCAGCCGCAGATTCCGAACCTATGGAATATAAAAGATTTGCCTGCACTTTTTTTTGTTGACATTTAAAAAAATATATATTATTATGGTAAAAGGAAAAAACGAACATAAGTTCGCAGACATAAAGACGGAGAATCTTTCTCCGGTCAATGAAGGAGGATATTTTTATGGGACAGGATGATAAGATCAAGGCACTGGAAGCAGCCCTTACAAAGATAGAGAAGGATTTCGGAAAAGGTGCCGTTATGAAACTTGGTGATTCCGGAAGCCACATGAATGTGGAGACCGTTCCGACCGGTGCTCTGAGCCTGGATGTGGCATTAGGACTTGGCGGTGTTCCAAAGGGAAGGATCGTGGAGATCTACGGACCGGAGTCCAGCGGTAAGACAACCGTGGCACTGCACATGGTGGCAGAAGTACAGAAACGCGGAGGCATCGCCGGATTTATCGATGCAGAGCATGCGTTAGATCCGGTCTATGCGAAGAATATCGGCGTAGACATTGACGATCTTTACATTTCACAGCCGGATAACGGTGAGCAGGGGCTGGAGATTGCGGAGACAATGGTGCGTTCCGGAGCAGTGGACATTATTATCGTGGACTCTGTGGCAGCACTGGTGCCGAAGGCAGAGATTGAGGGAGATATGGGCGATTCTCACGTAGGACTTCATGCAAGACTGATGTCCCAGGCATTGCGTAAACTGACCGGTATTATCGGCAAATCCAGTTGTACCGTGATCTTTATCAATCAGCTTCGTGAGAAAGTCGGAGTCATGTTCGGTAATCCGGAGGTTACGACCGGCGGCCGTGCACTGAAGTTCTATTCTTCGATTCGTATGGATGTGCGTCGTATTGAGACGCTCAAGCAGGGCGGTGAGATCGTCGGCAACCGTGTGCGCGTGAAAGTTGTCAAAAATAAGATTGCACCGCCATTTAAAGAGGCAGAGTTTGATATCATGTTCGGCCAGGGTATTTCAAGAGAAGGAGACATCCTCGATCTGGCAGTGAAAAATGAAATCGTAAACAAGAGCGGAGCATGGTTTGCTTATAATGGCATCAAGATCGGACAGGGACGAGAGAATGCCAAGACATATCTGAAAAACAATCCGGAGACGATGGCAGAGATCGAGAAACTTGTGCGTGAGAAATATGGCTTTGACGGTGCAGCGGCAGCAGAAGATGGCAAAGAAGAAAAGAAAGCGGCAAAGAGCAGCACGCCAGCAAAAAAAGATACGGTAAAAACGACAGCTGCCACGGAAACAGAAAAAACGGATGAAAGCGGAGATAAAACATTATGATCATTACTTCGCTGGAGCCGGTCGGCAAGACAAGAGTCCAGGTATCCATAGACGGCGAGAAGGCTTTTGTCCTGTATCGGAACGAGGCATACCGGATGGGCATCCGTGAAGGTGGATCCATTCCGGAGAAAGTATACGAAGAGATCATGCAGGAGATCCTGCCAAAGCGTGCCAAACTGCGGTGCATGAACATTCTCAAAAGTGCGGATAAGACGGAGTGGCAGCTGCGCACCAGGCTCCGTCAGGGCGGCTATCCGAAGAAAGTGGAAGATATTGCCATTGAGTATGTGCGAAGTTTCCATTACATTGACGATGTGCGTTATTCCAGCTGCTATATCGAGAGCCGCAGCCAGGCAAAGAGCAAACGCCAGATTGTGCAGGAACTGAAAGCAAAAGGCGTTTCCACTGCTGATATTGAAGCTGCATATGAGCAGGCAGAGGGCAGCAGCGAAGAAGAGACGATCCTTCAGCTTGCAAAAAAGAAACATATGAACCTGGAAGATGCAACCACAGAAGAGATGCAGAAGTACTATGCGTTCTTTATGAGAAAAGGATTTTCCTATTCCGCAGTACGGCAGGTTCTGCAAAGGACAGAATGGAGATGAATTTTTTGGCAACGATCAAAGGAATAGCAGAAAAAGCAGGTGTCAGTACCACGACGGTTTCCAATGTCATTCACGGAAAAACCAAAAAAGTATCTCCGGCTACGATCCGGAAAATTGAAGCACTGATCAAGGAAATGGGGTACGTGCAGAAGAGAGGACTGCGCGTATTGAACAATGAGAAGTCTCAGCTGATCGCGGTGGTCATCAATTATCATAAAGAATTTAAAGATTCTGTTCTGGGTGATCCGTTTTATGGGAAGATCATCGGATTTACAGAAGAGTACATACAGAAACACGGTTATTATCTGATGGTATATTCCACAAAAGATATCGAAGAGATTTTCCAGATGGTGGCAGGCTGGGATGTAGATGGCGTGATCGCGATCTCTTTCAGCCGTCACAACTGTGAAAAGATTTATCAACTGATCAAAAAGCCCATCGTGTCGATCGATGCTTACGGGAATAAAACAAAAGACAGTCAGCTTGTTAATATCGGACTGGATGATGAGAGCGGCGGTTATCAGATGGTGAAATATCTTCTGGAATGTGGTTATGAACATATCAAGGTCTGTGCCGGAAGAGACAATGGAGTCGATCATCTCCGTTACGTCGGCGCGCAGAGAGCCATGCAGGAATATGCCACCGCCGGTCAGAAGTTGCAGTTTGTAGCGCTTGGTATGAATTATGAAAAACGAAAAGCAAGTTATGACTGGCTGGTGCAGAGAAGACAGCCGGGGACTGCACTTTTTTTCCTCTCCGATATGTACGCACTGGAAGCGATCCGCTTCTGTGCTGATAAAAAAGTAGCCGTACCGCAGGAACTCGGCGTGGCAGGCTACGATGATATCAGTTATGCACAGTACGCTACACCGGGACTTACCACCATAAAGCAGGATGTGCAGAAAAAAACACAGAAAGCAGTAGAAATCCTGCTGAAATGGATCGAAGAAGGAGAGGAGTACCCACAGCGGGAAGTAGAACTGCCCGTAACGCTGGTGAAGCGGAAGTCTGTGGAGAAAGAATGAAACATCAGCAGGCATTTACACAGAAAATGAAAATGTGCAAATGAACGAATTCCCCGAAGGCACGCTCTCGCTACCTCACATTGGCAGCGGTACATCAGATAGTACCTATCTGATATACGCTCCGCGGGGATGTGCAGGGATTCTTCGAATCCCGCACTTAAGATTCGCAGGCAGATTTTGTGGCTGCGGATAATGATCACGACGGAGCCGCAGAATTTCTGGAAAAATTCCTGATGCTGTAAAATAGAAAAGATGGCAGGATCAGGATATCTCAAATCCTGAAGACGGAAGATGCACTGGCGGCTGCGAAAATTTGAGGAGCACTTCACAATTGCTTGACAATATGCACAAATCAATGTAAAATTAGTATGTTGTACTTGTACAATGCGAGTAACAGAGAAGGATGTAAGAGTCAGAAAGATCTGAACTCCTCTGTTATGTGAAAATTCTATAAGGAGGTGCTCCTGTGGGCCCAGTAGTAATTGCTATTGCTGTTCTGGTGACTCTCATCATAGCGATTCCGGTTACGGCTGCTGTATCCATATCCTATCGCAAGAAAGTTGTGGAAGCCAAAATCGGTAATGCCGATGAAAAGGCAAGGCAGATCGTGGATGATGCGTTAAAGGTTGCAGAGACGAAAAAGCGGGAAGCACTGCTCGAAGTGAAAGAGGAATCCTTGAAAACCAAGAATGAACTGGAAAAGGAAACAAAGGAACGTAGAGCAGAGCTGCAGCGTTACGAGAAACGCGTGCTGTCCAAAGAAGAAGCGGTGGACAAAAAAGCGGACGCAATCGAAAGAAGAGAGACAGGCTTAGCGGCAAAGGAAGAGGAAATCAAAAAGCGAAGCAATGAAGTGGAAAAGCTGACAGAGCAGAGAGTACAGGAACTTGAAAGAATTTCAGGACTGACCTCCGAGCAGGCGAAAGAATATCTTTTAAAAACGGTTGAAGACGAAGTAAAACATGATACTGCCAGGCTTTATAAAGAGCTTGAGAGCAGAGCAAAAGAAGAAGCCGGCAAGAAAGCCAGAGAATATGTGGTCAATGCCATTCAGAAATGTGCAGCAGACCATGTCGCAGAGACTACGATTTCTGTTGTACAGCTTCCGAATGATGAGATGAAAGGAAGGATCATCGGACGAGAGGGAAGAAATATCCGTACGCTGGAGACTATGACGGGTGTGGATCTGATCATCGATGATACTCCGGAAGCAGTGATCTTATCCGGCTTTGATCCGATCCGCCGTGAGGTGGCACGTATCGCCCTCGAAAAACTGATCGTAGATGGCAGGATCCATCCGGCAAGGATCGAGGAGATGGTCGAGAAAGCGCAGAAAGAAGTAGAAAATATGATCCGTGAGGAAGGTGAAGCAGCAACTCTGGAAGTTGGTGTACATGGCATCCATCCGGAGCTGGTGCGTCTCCTTGGACGCATGAAGTTCCGTACCAGTTATGGGCAGAATGCACTGAAACATTCCATCGAGGTAGCACAGCTTTCCGGACTTCTGGCAGGCGAGATCGGTGTGGATGTCCGCATGGCAAAACGTGCCGGGCTTCTGCATGATATCGGAAAATCTATCGACCATGAGGTGGAAGGTTCCCATATTCAGATCGGTGCAGATCTCTGCAAGAAATACAAAGAGTCTCCGCTGGTCATCAATGCGGTGGAAGCACATCACGGAGATGTAGAACCTGAGAGTCTGATCGCATGCATCGTTCAGGCCGCTGATACGATTTCAGCAGCAAGGCCGGGTGCGAGACGAGAGACACTTGAGACTTATACCAATCGTTTAAAACAGTTAGAAGATATTACCAACTCTTTCAAAGGAGTAGACAAATCGTTTGCTATTCAGGCGGGACGTGAGATTCGTATCATGGTAGTTCCAGAGCAGGTCAGCGATGCTGACATGGTACTTCTGGCAAGAGATGTTGCAAAACAGATCGAGGCAGAACTGGAATATCCTGGACAGATCAAAGTCAGTGTGATCCGCGAAAGCCGAGTAGTAGATTACGCAAAATAGCATTTGAACATACCCCGCAGACCATAGTGATATGGTTTGCGGGATTTTTTTGTTATGGCTTGAAAAAAAGAAGAATACAATAGAAAAAAACAGCAGGATCCATAATAATGTATCTGTTCAGACAAAATAAGAAATTTTATATCCGATGTCTGATGTTTGCAGTCTCAGGAATATTGGCGGGTATTTTCTTTGCAGTCAAAGGCGGACTTTCCGGAATTGAAAAACCCAATGTGTTCAGTAATGATTATCTGCATGAGTATGCCTGTCTTGCAATCGACAGTAAAAAGCTGTTCTGGATTGTGGTAAAGGAGCGGGGGAAATGGTTTTTTCTGCTCTGGGCATTCGGTCTTACCGGGGCAGGGGTATGGGCATCTGGTATCTTTCCGGCTCTGTGGGGATTTTTTGGAAGCGTGTTTTTTGCGCAGGCATTTTTGAAACAGGGAGCAGCAGGACTGGTACTTGGCATATTGTTTCAACTGCCGCAGATTCTGGTATATATACCGTTGTTTGCATGGAGCCTGTATCAGGTGACTCAGAAAAGCAGACAGATCCGCAACCGGAAAAAGATGGGGATTGCAGGAACGGCTCAAGGTGTCTACCTGAGGCACTTTCTTGCAGCATTGGCGATTCTGTTATTGGGGATTTTGACGGAAAGTTACATAAATTCTTATATGGTACAACTGATTTTGCAAATATTTTACTAAAGTTTTTATGAAAGTTATGTAAAATATTTACTATATCTGGTAGAAAGGAAATGTAAAAAACAGGATATTGTAAAAAAAGGAAGGACAGAAAAATTCGGCATTTTTCCCTATTTGCAAGAGGAAGGAAAATGATTATACTTAAACTTATGAAAAGGACAGTGCAGGACAGGAGAAAAAGATGGAACAGATAATGTCGGATTTTATTACATATTTAACAAAAGAGAGAAAAGCATCGAAAAGTACGGTGTCTTCCTATTGCAGAGATCTGGACAGGATGTTTCAGTTTCTTGGGAAAAAGGGAATTGAGAGAAGTACGGATATTACAGAAATAAATCTTAATTCCTATATTCTGTATTTGGAGAAAGAAGGGTTTTCTGTTTCAACAGTCTGCAGGAATGTGGCATCTATGAAAGCATATTTCCATTATTTGTTTGGAAAACGTCTGATCGAACAGGATCCGACCAGTGCGATCAAGGCACCGCATATGGAAAAGAAGGCTCCGGGGATTTTGAGTCAGCAGCAGGTAGGGCATCTTTGGAGCAGCCATCTGCTCAGAGCATAAAAGGAATACGGGATAAGGCAATGCTGGAGCTTTGTATGCAACAGGAATGAGGGTATCAGAACTGCTCTCTGTTCAGATGGTGGATATTAACTTTAATCTGGACTATATTGTGTGTCGGGATGAGGAGCATCTAAGAGTGATTCCACTTGGAAGAAAGGCAAAAGAAGCGATTCAGAGATACCTGGGAGAGGCAAGAGAAGCTCTTTTAAAAGGAAAGAAGAGCAATTATATGTTTGTAAATTGTCAGGGAAATCCTATGAGCCGTCAGGGATTCTGGAAGAATCTCAAAGAATATGCAGAAAAAGCAGGGATGAAAGAAGATATCACACCACATACGTTCCGTCACTGTTTTGCGGCACATCTGGTAGAAAATGGAGCAGATCTGCGTGATGTCCAGGAAATGCTCGGTCATTCGGATATTTCCACAACGCAGATTTATATGGATATGGCAGTAGGAAAAGTGCGTAAATCTTATCAGAAAGCACATCCGCGGGCTTATTAAGCCTGTGGAAACATGCCTTTGATTTTTTCGACAGTTTTGCGGGCTTCTTTGTGGTCTGCACCGCTGGCAGTCACACCGATCACAACGTTGCCGTTCTGTACGATGCCCGGAAAATAAAAATCACATTTTGTTTTATCACTGCAGACATTTACAGTAATACCCATGCATTTGCATGCACTGTAGATGTCTGAATTGATATGATGGTCATTTGTGGCAGCAATCACATAGTCGGCATCATAAATATCTTCGCGTTCGTAATTTTTTCTTTTGATTTTGATCATCCCGTTTTTTTCCATATCCAGAAGTTCTTTGTTGACTTCCGGGGCAATGACGGTGAGATGGCTCGTAAAAGAAGTCAGAGTGCGTATACGTCTTTTTGCGATCGTTCCGGCACCGACCACTACGATCTGCTTCTCATTTAAATCTACAAAAATCGGAAAATAAGGTTTTTTATCGTTTATCATATTCTTACTCCTGTATTACATAAATATGGGCATTTACCCACGACATTATATAGTATATAATAAAAAGGGATTCAGGTCAAAGTTTTTTGCTGAAAAGATTCTGAGCGGCATGAAAAATCAGGAGGTTATGGTGTGAATTTTACAGACGAATGTTTAAGACTTTATGCGGTGACAGACCGCAGCTGGCTTCATGGGGAAACACTGTATGATCAGGTGGAAAAAGCACTGAAAGGTGGTGTGACGCTTGTACAGCTGCGGGAAAAAGAACTTCCGGAAGCTGATTTTGAGCAGGAAGCAAGAGAACTTCTGGAGCTTTGCCATAAATACAATATATATCTTATTATCAATGATAATGTAGCACTGGCGGCAAAAATCGGGGCAGACGGTGTGCATATCGGTCAGTCTGATATGGGAGTGGAGAAGGCAAGAGAAATGCTCGGAAATGAGAAGATCATCGGTGTGACGGCAAAGACAGTGAAACAGGCAAAGGCAGCGGAGGCTGCCGGTGCGGACTATCTTGGCAGCGGGGCTGTGTTTGGAACCAGCACCAAAAAAGATGCAAAACCGATGGAGCATGCACTTTTACAGGAAATCTGCGAGAGTGTGAAGATCCCGGTAGTGGCGATCGGAGGCATTGACGGCGGCAACATTCTTTTGCTGAAAGACAGGAAAATGGCAGGTGTGGCAGTGGTGAGCGGGCTGTTTGCCTGTGAAGACATCGAAAAAGCAGCGGCAGATCTGCGTGAGAAGATCAATCGGATCTGTTTTGCTGATATTTACCGAAAACAAAATCAAAAGAAAGAGGAATGAAAATGAAAATGAAAACGGCACTTACGATTGCGGGAAGTGATTCAGGCGGCGGAGCCGGCATCCAGGCAGACATCAAGACGATGATGGCAAATGGGGTGTATGCGATGAGTGCGATCACGGCACTGACGGCGCAGAATACCACAAAAGTGGCAGATATCATGGAAGTGACACCACAGTTTCTGGCAGAACAGCTGGACTGTATTTTTACGGATATCCGACCGGACGCAGTAAAGACCGGTATGGTTGCCTCTGCAGAGCTGATTAAAACAATCGCAGAAAAACTGGCAGAGTACCAGGCAAAAAATATTGTGGTCGATCCGGTCATGGTTTCCACAAGTGGTGCGAGACTGATCAGCGAAGAGGCGATCGAAACGTTAAAAGAGAAACTGTTTCCGCTGGCAACAGTGATTACACCGAATATTCCGGAGGCAGAGGTACTGGCGGATATGCAGATCAAGACAATGCAGGATATGGAAAAGGCGGCAGAGAGAATCGGGACACGGTATGGATGTTCCGTTCTTTTGAAAGGCGGACATCAGAAAAACGATGCAAGCGATCTGCTCTGGCAGAAAGAAAAAGAGCCGGTGTGGTTCCATGGAGTGCGGATCGACAATCCGAATACACACGGAACCGGATGTACGCTTTCTTCTGCGATTGCATCAAACCTTGCAAAAGGCAGAGAACTGGAAATTTCAGTTGAGGAAGCAAAACGCTATATTTCCGGGGCACTGGCAGCGATGCTGGATCTTGGGGCTGGCAGCGGTCCGATGAATCATGGATTTGCGATAAAGGAAGAGTGGTAAAAAATGGACAATGTGAAAAAAAATAAAGACAGCGGCAGGACCAGACTTGAAAAACTGACACTGACGGCACTGTTTACAGCGGTCGCAGTGGCCGGAAGTATGTTTTCTTTTCCGGTCTTCGGATCAAAATGTGCACCGGTGCAGCATCTGGTAAATGTTTTGTGTGCTGTGACAGTCGGCCCGTGGTGGGGACTTGGACAGGCATTTTTAGCAGCACTGCTCCGTAATCTGACCGGACTTGGAAGTCCTCTGGCATTTCCGGGAAGCATGTGTGGAGTACTGCTTAGCGGACTTTTGTACCGTTATGGCAAAAAACTGCCGTTTGCTTATGTCGGAGAAGTGATCGGAACTGGCATCATCGGCGGAATGCTCTCTTATCCGGTGGCGGTTCTGATCATGGGAAATCAAAGTGCGGCATTGTTTACTTTTGTTGTGCCGTTCCTTGTCAGCACCTGCGGAGGTACGATCCTGGCTGCTGTGATCATGCTTTCCATGGCAAAAGCGGGAGTGCTTGCAAAATTGCAGAATGGAGAAATATAAATGCGGACAAAAGCAGAAAAAGAGTTCCATACAGAGGTTTTTGCAGAAAAAATGGCTTCTATATATCAGAAAATGCAGACGAAACGTCCGCTTGTACAGTGTATCACCAATGCTGTGACGGTCAATGACTGCGCGAATATTCTGCTGGCAGCAGGGGCATCCCCGACCATGGCGCACCATTCGCTGGAAGTATCTGAGATTGCGGTCGGGTGCGATGCCCTGGTCTGTAATTTCGGTGCGATCGCCGAGTACGAAGCGATGGAAAAGGCAGCAGATACAGCAAGAAAGATGCAGCATCCGGTGGTGATCGATCCGGTCGGCGTATCCGGATCTACGTACCGCAGAACAAAATGTCTCAAACTGATCGAAACAGTCGGAGCGGACTGCATCCGCGGAAATTATTCGGAGATGGAAGCACTGATCAAAAATGGCAGCACCGTTGTCGGTGTGGATGCCATGCAGAGACGGATCGATGCGCAGGCGATGAAAGATTATGCAAAGAAAAACAGGCTTTTTCTGTGGGCATCCGGAGAAACAGATATTTTGACGGACGGCGAACGACTGTGGTACTGCAAAAACGGCGATCCACTGATGGCAAAGATTACAGGCAGCGGATGTATGTCTTCAGCACTTTTAGGGGCTTTTCTTGCCGCAGAAAATTCTCTGGAAAGTGTGGCAGTGTGCTGTGCATTGGTTGGACTTTCCGGGGAACTTGCTGCGGGAAAGACAAACGAAGTACAGGGAGGAACGATGAGCTTTCGCTTACATTTTATAGACACAATTTCGCTGATTTCGCCACAGGACAAAATATTTTTAAAGAATAAGATTATAATTCCATAATTTTTAGTGAATAAAACGGGGTGGATATTTATACAAGTTGTGATATAATAAACAGGAATTGTTTTCGTGGATATCGTTTCGTGGAAAAGCCTGCTTTCGGTATCAGAAAAATGAAATCCTGTATTTACAGACACGAAAGCTGAATTTAGAATGAAACAGATGAGGAGAATGACATGAGTTTCGAATTTATCAAAAAATTACCGACTCCGCAGGAGATCAGAGAAAAATATCCTCTGTCAGAAGAACTGGCGGCAATCAAAAAAGCAAGAGATGAGGAAATTCGCAAAGTATTTACCGGAGAATCTGACAAGTTTCTGGTGATCATCGGACCTTGTTCCGCAGATAACGAAGAAGCTGTTCTGGACTATATAGGCCGCCTGGCAAGAGTCAATGAAAAAGTAGGGGATAAACTGATCCTGATCCCGCGTATTTATACAAACAAACCGCGTACAACCGGAGAAGGATATAAAGGAATGATGCATCAGCCGGATCCGGAGAAAAAACCGGACCTTCTGGCGGGACTTCTGGCAATCCGCAAAATGCATATTCATTCCATCGAGCAGACCGGTCTTACTGCTGCAGATGAAATGCTGTATCCGGAAAATTACAGATATTTATCCGACCTGCTTTCTTATGTGGCGATCGGAGCACGTTCTGTAGAAGATCAGCAGCACCGTCTGGTAGTCAGCGGTATGGATGTACCGGCAGGTATGAAGAATCCGACCAGCGGTGACTTAAGCGTTATGCTCAACTCTGTTGTTGCAGCACAGTGCAGCCACAGCTTTGTTTACCGTTCCTGGGAAGTTAAGACGACCGGAAATGAACTGGCACATACCATTCTGCGTGGTGCTGTAAACAAACACGGCAACTGCATCCCGAATTACCACTACGAAGACCTGAATCTGGTGGACCGCCTCTACAAAGAGAGAAATCTCAAAAATCCGGGCGTTGTTGTAGATGCGAACCACTCTAACTCCAACAAACAGTATGAAGAGCAGGTTCGTATTGTGAACGAAGTGCTTCACAGCCGCAACCTGAATCCACACATCAAAACACTGGTAAAAGGTGTGATGATCGAAAGTTACATTGAGGGTGGAAATCAGAAGATCGGATGTGCACCGCACATCTACGGAAAATCTATCACAGATCCATGCCTTGGATGGGATGATTCCGAGAAACTGATCTACTCTATTTACGATCTTTGCTAAAAAGTATGTAAGATGACAGGGAAAGGATATTTTCCTGATATCCCAAGTCTCTGAAAAGAAAGCCGCCGTCCCGGAGATTGGCGGCTTTCTGCGACCTTATCTATTGCATCGTAAAACTCCCTGCTTTAGCTGTGGGGAGTGTCAACTTAGGAAAATATTTTAGTAGGAGGGAAAAGATGTTTGTAAAAAATTTTTACAGATGGTGCGGCAAGAGGAAACCCGGACGGACCGGGCGGCTACGGAACCATTTTACAGTATATCGACGGCAAAGGTGTGCTGCATGAGCGCCAGTACAGTCAGGGTTATGTACGGACGACCAACAACCGCATGGAGCTGATGGCAGCGATCACAGGACTTGAAAAGCTGACTAGACCGTGCGAAGTGCAGCTTTATTCGGACTCCAAATATCTGACGGATGCCTTCAATCAGCACTGGATCGACGGCTGGCTAAAAAAAGGATGGAAACGCGGCAAAAATGAGCCGGTCAAAAATACCGATCTCTGGAAACGTCTGCTGAAAGCAAAAGAGCCGCATCAGGTGACCTTTATCTGGGTAAAAGGACATGACGGACACCCGGAAAACGAACGCTGCGATACCCTTGCGACCACAGCGGCAGACGGAAATGATCTCATTGTGGATGAGGGAGTGTAAATTATGAGACAGGTAGAAAAAGTTGATCTTGGATCTGATGATTGGACGATGGAGATACGCCCTTATGCATCGGCATTTCATTTTCCGATAAAAGAACTGTGGGAATACCGGGATCTTCTGTTTCTGTTTGTACGGCGGGATTTTAAAACGATGTACAAACAGACAATTTTAGGACCGGCATGGATACTGTTAAGTCCGTTATTGACGACGGGGATGTTCAGTCTGATCTTTGGCAGGATCGCCGGAATATCGACCGATGGAACGCCGGCATTTCTGTTTTATATGGCGGGCAATATCCTGTGGAATTATTTTTCAGGCTGCCTTAGTGCGGCATCGAATACCTTTATCGGAAATGCCGGACTGTTTGGAAAAGTCTATTTTCCAAGAGTGGTGGTTCCGGCAGCATCGGCAGTCTCCAAGTTGATCACATTTGGCGCACAGTTTCTGCTGTTTCTGATCCTGCTGTTCTGCAGTCCTGGAAGCGGTCAGATACGGATCACCTGGCTGTGCCTGATGACACCGGTTCTGCTTGTGATGCTGGCACTGCTCGCGGTCGGCACCGGAATGATCTTGGCATCCCTGACAGCAAAATACCGTGATCTTCAGGTGCTTGTCGGATTTGGAATCCAACTGTGGATGTACGCAACTCCGATTGTCTATCCACTTTCACAGATTCCTGGCAGGTGGCGGATCCTGCTCAGCCTGAATCCGGTTGCCTGTATTGTGGAATGCTTCCGTTATGGCTGGCTTGGAAGCGGTATTGTTTCCATACAAAATCTGCTGATCGGAGTTGGGGTCATTTTGCTGATCCTGTTTGTAGGAACGGTGATGTTCAACAAAACGCAGCGGAATTTCATGGATACCGTTTAGTATCATAGCATAGAAAAATTGTGAGAAATACAGAGGATAGCGTTTATGCTGCAATCAGAAAGGAAAAAGCAATGAAAGAAAAGGAAGTTGTGCTCCGCATTCGCCATCTCTCAAAAGAATACCGCCTTGGCGTGATCGGAAGAGGGACACTTCAGAGGGATCTTCAGAGCTGGTGGGCGAAAAACGTGGCAGACCAGATCCGAACCAGCGGATCGGACGCAGGGAATATACAGGAAAAGAGAGTTTTTATGCATTGAAAGATGTTTCTTTTGATGTACACAGAGGAGAACGGATCGGTGTGATCGGTGCAAATGGTGCCGGAAAATCTACTCTGTTTAAACTGCTGGCGCGTGTGACGGCACCAACCGAAGGAGCCATCGGTGTAAAGGGAAGGATTTCCAGTATGCTCGAAGTAGGAACAGGATTCCATGGAGAACTGACCGGGCGGGAGAATATTTATTTAAACGGTGCAATCCTTGGAATGAAACGGCAGGAAATTGATGCCTGCATTGATCGCATCATCGAATTTTCAGAATGTGAAGAATTTATCGATACTCCGGTCAAACGCTATTCCAGCGGAATGTATGTGAAGCTGGCATTTGCGGTGGCGGCACACTTAAATTCCGAGCTGCTGCTGATGGATGAAGTGCTGGCGGTCGGCGATATGCATTTTCAGAAAAAATGTCTGGATAAAATGACACAGCTCTCAAACGATGAGCAGAAAACCATTCTCTATGTATCCCATAATATGGAAACCATCCGCACGCTCTGCAACCGCTGCATTGTTCTGGAAAAAGGGCATCTTGTTTTTGACGGCGAGCCGGAAGAGGCAATTGCAAAATATCTGGGGGATGTCGTGCAGATGAAACTGCATTATACTTACGAAAACGATGGAAATGACCGAAGAACTACCGGAAAAATGAAGTTCACAAGACTTGATATCAAAAACAGCAATCAGGTCACGGCAAAAGAAGGGATCGGATTTTCGGTGGCATTTCAGATCCGGGAAGCGATCGCAGATCTGCATCTTCGCTGCACGATCCACAGCATGGACGGACAGGGCAGTAGGGACATCTGTTTCCGAGGGGATCGGGGTTTTTACAAAAAATACCTCTGCAAGCGTGGAGATCTGCTTTGATACCACAAGCCTTGCAAAAGGAGAATATGTGGCAGAGCTGGCAGCCGTGGAGCCGATGGGTGGCGGAAGACAGTGGCGGCATGCCTGGCTGGAGCATGCATTTGCATTTGAGATTACAGAAGATGCATTTGGACAGTACAGTTTGAACCGCAATGCAAAGAAATGGGGTTATACCGTTTATCCGGATCTGAAGATCAAGAAGCAGTCTTGACAAATGAAAAACCGCTTATTATAATGAATGGGTCAAAGGCTGTGAAGGAAAGAAGTAACAGAACAACTGCACAACAGAGAGTTGCCGGCCGGTGAGAGGCACAGATGCGGTTCCTGCGAATACATTCCGGAGCTCTGCACCGAACACAGAAGTGTAAGTAGGCTGCAGCGGAGTGACATCCGTTAACAACGTTAAAGTATTGCTGTGGATAGGTGAAAAATTGCGAAGAACAGCAAAAGGATTTTACATGAAAGGATTCCGATGGCAGTACTTACTGAGGCAGTCTGGTGTGAGCCGGCTGTGAATAAAGGTGGTAACACGAGATTTCAGCTCTCGTCCTTTTCGTATAAGAAGGGCGAGGGCTTTCTACGCTTTTACGCCCTTGGAAAACAAAAAGTCTAAGGAGGAATCAAACGATGGAACAGAACGTATTTGACGTCCTGAAAGAAAGAGGATTTATTGAGCAGACAACGCACGAAGCAGAGATCAGAGAGCTTCTGGGCAAAGAAAAGGTAACATTTTACATTGGATTTGATGCAACCGCAGACAGCCTGACCGCAGGACATTTCCTGACGATCATGGCAATGATGCACATGCAGAGGGCAGGTCACAGACCGATCGCCCTGCTTGGCGGCGGAACCACGATGATCGGTGATCCGTCCGGCAAATCCGATATGCGAAATATGATGACAAAAGAAAAAATCGATTACAATGCAAAGCGTTTCCATGAACAGCTTTCCAGATTCATCGATTTTGACAATGACAATGCGATCATCGCAAACAATGCAGACTGGTTGCTGGATCTGAATTATGTAGAGTTCCTGCGTGAGATCGGTGTACATTTCTCGGTAAACAAGATGCTGACTGCGGAGTGCTACAAACAGAGAATGGAAAAAGGACTGACCTTCTTCGAGTTTAACTACATGCTGATGCAGTCCTATGATTTCCTGAAGCTGAATCAGTTGTACGGCTGCCAGATGGAGCTTGGCGGCAACGACCAGTGGTCCAACATTCTGGGCGGCGTTGACCTGATCCGAAGAAAAGAACAGAAACCGGCTTACGGTCTGACCTTTAAACTGCTGACCACCAGCGAGGGAATCAAGATGGGCAAGACCATGAAGGGTGCGGTATGGCTGGATCCGGAGAAGACTTCCCCGTACGAATTCTACCAGTACTGGAGAAACATTGAAGATGTCAAAGTAGAAGAGTGTTTAGGACTTCTGACCTTCCTTCCGATGGAAGAAGTAAGAAGACTGGGTGCACTCGAAGGTGCAGAGATCAACAAGGCAAAAGAAGTGCTGGCATACGAGATCACAAAGATCGTACATGGCGAAGAAGAAGCAGAGAAAGCACAGACCGCTGCAAGAGCGCTGTTTGTACAGGGCGGAAAGACCGCAGATATCCCGACTACTTCTTACCCGGCAGCAGAGCTGGAAGAAGGAAAAGATATCCTGACACTTCTGGTGGATACCAAACTTGCAAAGAACCGTTCCGAAGCAAGAAGACTGGTAACACAGGGCGGTGTTTCTGTCAATGATGTAAAAGTAACGGATTTTGCAAAAGTATTTACCAGTGCAGATTTTGATGAAGACGGCGTTCTTCTGATCAAAAAAGGAAAGAAAGGCTATCATCAGGTAAAAGCTGACTAAAGCACGTGCAAAAAGCACAGGAGGTGGCAATATGGCAATACTGACAACCTTTATCACAAGCATTGTAGAAATGCTGATCCTTGCAGGTGTATCCTACGGCGGAATCCGCCTCGGAAAAGTGCTGCGTGACCGCAAGGACGCAAAAATGCAGGCAGAAGTACAGCCTGAAAAACAGATTTAGATCACACAGGAGGATTTGTTGTGAAAGCATATGGAGTAAACGAACTTAGAAAAATGTTCCTTGAATTTTTCGAAAGCAAGGGACATCTGGCAATGAAGAGCTTTTCACTGGTTCCGCACAATGATAACAGTCTTCTGATTATCAATTCCGGTATGGCACCTCTGAAACCATACTTTACGGGAGCAGAAAAGCCGCCAAGAACACGTGTTACAACCTGCCAGAAATGTATCCGTACAGGCGATATCGAGAACGTAGGTAAGACAGCAAGACATGGTACCTTCTTTGAAATGCTGGGTAACTTCTCTTTCGGCGATTATTTCAAACACGAAGCGATCGCCTGGTCCTGGGAGTTTTTGACCCAGGTAGTCGGACTGGATCCGGAAAGACTGTATCCGTCTGTTTATGAGAATGATGACGAAGCATTCGGGATCTGGAGTAAAGAAATCGGTATCGCGCCGGAGCGTATCTTCCGTTTTGGAAAAGAAGACAACTTCTGGGAGCATGGTGCAGGCCCTTGCGGTCCGTGTTCTGAGATCTACTATGACCGCGGTGAAAAATACGGCTGCGGCAAACCGGGATGTACCGTCGGATGTGAGTGCGACCGTTACATGGAAGTATGGAACAACGTATTTACCCAGTTTGAGAACGACGGAAAAGGAAATTACACTGAGCTGAAGCAGAAGAACATCGATACTGGTATGGGACTGGAGCGTCTGGCTGTTGTTGTCCAGGATGTAGATTCTATTTTTGATGTAGATACACTTCAGGCACTTCGCAACAAAGTCTGTGAATTTGCAAATATAAAATATCAGCAGGATGATGCAAAAGACGTATCCATCCGTCTGATCACCGACCATATCCGTTCTGCTACCTTTATGATCTCCGATGGTATCATGCCGTCAAACGAAGGACGCGGCTATGTACTGCGCCGTCTGATCCGCCGTGCGGCACGCCACGGAAAGATGCTTGGCATCGAAGGCAAATTTTTTAAGCAGACTGAGTGAGACTGTCATCGAAGGTTCCAAAGACGGATATCCGGAACTGGAAGAAAAGAAAGAGTTCATTTTTAATGTGCTGACCAAAGAAGAAGAAAAATTCGGCAAGACCATTGATCAGGGTCTTGATATCTTAAACGGTATGGAAGAAGAAATGAAAGGAAAAGGCGAGAAAGTACTTTCCGGAGCAAATGCATTTATGCTGTATGATACGTATGGATTCCCGCTGGATCTGACAAAAGAAATCCTGGAAGAGAAAGGATACAGCATCGACGAGGACGGCTTCAAAGCTGCAATGGAAGAGCAGAGAGTCAAAGCCAGAAGTGCACGTAAAGTATCCAACTATATGGGAGCCGATGCAACCGTTTACGATGAGATCGATCCGTCGATTACATCTGAATTTGTAGGATACGATAAACTTTCTTATGAATCTGACATCACCGTACTTACAACGGAGACAGAAGTTGTAGATGCCGTTTCTGATGGAGACAGGGCAACAATCTTCGTAGAGAAGACACCATTCTATGCAACCATGGGCGGTCAGGAAGGCGATACCGGTGTGATCCGCACCGCAGATGCTGAGTTCAAAGTAGAAGAAACGATCAAACTGCTGGGCGGCAAGATCGGACATGTCGGATATGTGACAAAGGGCATGTTCAAAGTTGGCGACAAAGTGATGCTGGAAGTTGCACCGGCAGAAAGGGCAGATACCTGCAAGAACCACAGTGCAACCCATCTGCTGCAGAAAGCACTCAAAACCGTACTCGGAAACCATGTAGAACAGAAAGGTTCCCTGGTAACTCCGGACAGACTGCGTTTTGACTTCACACATTTTGAAGCCATGACAGCAGAAGAGATCGCAAAGACAGAAGCACTGGTCAATAAAGAGATCCAGGCAAACTTTCCGGTTGTGACAAAGATCATGAACATCGACGAAGCTAAGAAAACAGGAGCAATGGCACTGTTTGGAGAGAAATATTCTGAAAACGTACGTGTTGTATCTATGGGAGACTTTTCCATCGAACTGTGCGGCGGTACGCATGTGGCAAGCACCGGAGAGATCCAGGCATTCAAGATCGTATCCGAGGCAGGCGTTGCAGCAGGCGTAAGACGTATTGAAGCACTGACCGGTCAGGGAGTATTTGCATATTATAAAAATGTAGAAGAACAGCTGGCAAAAGCAGCAGCCCTTCTGAAAGCCGGAACGCATGAAGTATGTGACAAGATCGAACATCTGCAGGCAGAAGTAAAATCCCTGCACAGCGAGAACGAAGCTCTGAAGAGCAAGATGGCACAGGGAGCACTTGGAAATGTCATGGACAAGGTTACCGAAGTCAAAGGTGTGAAATTGCTGGCAGCTGCACTGGAAGGCGTTGACATGAACGGACTTCGTGATCTTGGAGACCAGCTCAAAGAAAAACTGGGCGAAGGCGTCGTAGTACTGGCATCTGCTAACGACGGAAAAGTATGCCTGATGGCAACTGCAACCGACGGAGCAATGAAACAGGGTGCACATGCCGGAAATCTGGTCAAAGGCATCGCACAGATCGTCGGTGGCGGCGGCGGCGGAAGACCGAATATGGCACAGGCCGGCGGCAAAAATCCGGATAAGATCCCGGAAGCGATCGCAGCAGTAGCAGGAATTCTGGAAGGTCAGATCAAATAAAAAAGAACCGAAAATTTTTAACGAGAAAAAAGAAGAAAAATCTTGACGTTTCGAGAAAATATGCTATAATGTCAGAAGTGCAATAAAATACCCAGACAGTTGTATTATGCACAATCTACAACTGGAGGGAGGTTAGGTGTGAATTTATGTCAAATGTAATCGTAAAAGAAAACGAGACTTTGGACAGTGCTTTACGCCGTTTCAAAAGAAACTGCGCAAAGGCTGGTATTCAGCAGGAGATTCGTAAAAGAGAACATTACGAAAAACCGAGCGTAAGAAGAAAAAAGAAATCCGAAGCAGCGCGTAAGCGTAAATACAACTAATATGTGCAAGTGAAGCCTCTGGCAGTGATGCCGGAGGTTTTCTTTCATTTACAGGAAATGATATCCTGCAAATCAAAAACGTTCTGCATTCTATTGGAATTGCGGGCATAAAAGAGCTGTCTGCTCCCTATACTGATAATATAAGAAAAACAGGGGCGTTTATATGAAGAGATGGCAAAAAAAATACTGCAGTATACTGCTGGCTGTAACTCTTGCGGTATCAGGAATGATTCTGAAAACTCCAGAGAGAGTCTGCGCGGAGAATGTGGAAATCGAATCTCCGGCAGCCTGCCTGATGGAGCTGACAACCGGAAAGATTTTATATGAAAAAGAAGCAGATGTGAAACGAAGTCCGGCAAGCGTGACAAAGATCATGACGGTTCTGCTGATCATGGAAGCAATCCAGAGCGAAAAGATTGCATTGCAGGATGAAGTAGTGACAAGCGCACATGCCAGGTCTATGGGCGGCTCCCAGGTATTTCTGGAAGAAGGCGAAAAACAGACGGTTGAGACATTGCTGAAATGTATTCTGGTAGCCTCCGGAAACGATGCTTCGGTGGCGATGGCAGAATACATAGGCGGCAGTGAAGAAGCGTTTGTACAGAAAATGAATGAGAGGGCGGCAGCTCTTGATATGAAAAATACACATTTTGTGGACTGCTGCGGTCTGACGGATTCGGATGACCACTATACGACACCGCGTGATATCGCAGTTATGTCACGGGAACTGCTGCTGCATTTTCCGCAGGTTGAACAGTACACCACAATCTGGATGGAAGATATCACACATGTTACGGCAAAGGGCAGCAGTACATTCGGACTGACAAACACGAATAAGCTTCTGCGAAGCTATGATGGCTGCATTGGACTGAAAACCGGCAGTACGAGCAAGGCGAAATTCTGTGTATCAGCGGCAGCGAAAAGGGGTGATATCACACTGATCAGCGTGATCATGGCAGGATCAGATTCAAAAATCCGTTTTGCCAATGCGGCGGCACTGCTTAACTATGGATTTGGAATCTGCCGGATCTATAAGGATGAAGCACCGCCGGCAGCAGGAGAAGTGCGGATCACCGGCGGAAAGAAACGCAGTATGCTCTGTATATATCGAGAAACGTTTTCTTATCTGGATACCGAAGGGATTGATTTTTCAAAGATCGAGCGCAGGCAGGTGATGGAAACAGCACTTGCGGCACCGGTGAAAAAAAGGGGACAAAAGCAGGGGAACTGCAGTACTTTCTGAATGGACAGAAAATAGGAAGCGTGGATATCCTCACCGAGGAAGAGGTGGCAAGGGCAGGGTTTCTGGATCAATACGGCCAAAAGGTACAAAAGCAGACCTCCCCCGCCTACCAGACACAGGCATAAAAATATCAGACGGATCAAAACGGGATCCACTCCCGCGTACTCTCCGATTCCGCCGCACACTCCGCACAGCAGACAGTGCTTTCTGGAACGATACAATTTTTTAAAGTCCATAAATCCAAATCTCCTTTCTGAGGCATCCGCTTTTACTATATCATATGCATTTTTTCCCCGGATTAATCAAGAGTAAAATCCAAATCTCCTACTCCTGTGTCTAAAAAGATATCCGGATACTGGTCTCCATTGCGGATCACCAGATTTTTTTTCAGACTGCTGTACTCGGTTCCGTTAACATACAAAGATCCTACTCCACAGGACAGCTCATAATTATATTTACTGCTGTCTCCTTTCAGATTAATCTTCATATCCCCGGTCCCGCACTTGGCCGCGATATCCCCTCGGACAGTCCCCAGCAGTTCCAGATCTCCTACCCCGCAGCTGCTGTCAAGGCTGCCGGAACAATTTAAGTCATATATGGTAATATTTCCCGTTCCCACATCAATCCGTGCATCTCCGTCTACTGTAAGTTCTTCAGACACCTCCATATCGCCCACGCCGGTATCCACATACAGTCCGTCTGTTGTCAGAGGCGCCTCCACTTCCAGATCACCTGCGCCAACGTACAGCTCCAGATTGTCAAGATCCATATTTTCCGGCACATATATGGTCACTTCCGAATCCTCTGATGTCTTCCGATACTGATCCCGTTCCAGGATCCTTTGCCTGTGATCTTCAGAGTTTCTCCGCTCTGATTTACTTCATAATGAGTATAGTTTGCGTTCCGTTGCGCTGACTTCCACCTGGCTGCCGCCGTCGTCCCTGGGGCAGATCCGCACGTCTCCGGATCCGGAATCAATCTGCATTTCACGTATCTGTTTCCCGTCAAAGGTATACGTACGCTGATTTCCTCTCCCTGCATCCTGTCCGTTTTCTCCCGGCCTGCCCCAGGAAATGCTCAGGCCAAAGGGGTCGTCCATATACAGTACACCGGTCCGATATGAAATTTTCCCTCCTGGCTTGCTTCCCGCAAAACAGCCCATCGAAATCCCCGGAACGCTGCTG
>ENA-OQDT01000632-OQDT01000632.1-human-gut-metagenome-genome-assembly--contig:-NODE-632-length-22884-cov-4.779760_pt1 | contig 22884 bp, 19 predicted proteins | sample MGYA00242786_ERZ504617 | MGnify/ENA primary metagenome ERZ504617 (study PRJEB26092, sample SAMD00036337) | human gut metagenome | host: Homo sapiens | study: EMG produced TPA metagenomics assembly of...
AATACATGGAAGAAATGCGGGCTACCTCGTCATAGGGAGCCTGTCGAAATATTGCAAATAGAACGGCTGCAGATAAACAGACCCCCAAACCGCTTCCTACAGATGCTGAAGTGGAGCAGGCTATCAAGGCACGTTTCGCGCAGAGTAGAAAGATACTGGATGTTCGTGAGAAGTATTATAATGAGTTCCGGAAATTTCTTTCTCCTAAACAAATTCAGAAAATGTATAATATGGAGAAACACAATGGCGATAAATTCCGTAAAGAGATGAGAAAAAGACAAGGAATGAAAAAACAGCATGATGGGAGAAGACATATGCCACAGGGCGATGTGAAGAAATAAATATGGATGAAAATGTAAAAATTGTGCTTTCATTGTCTTTATAGCTTTATTCTTTTAGTGGCTGCTGTTTATGGTAGCCACTATTTTGTTTTCTCAGTGGAAGTATATATTTTTGTGAAGCTAATAGTAGCTATTTAACTAATAAAAACAATACGATGAAAGTAAAGAAATTAAGTGGTAAAGTTCAAGATGCACAACAAATACCGACCTTGTTTGATAATGAGAACATTACGTATCATCCTATTGATATAGTGAACTGGAAAGAATATCCTTATCAACCTCAAGTCTCTTTTCGTATAGCCTATACAAATGATGCTATATTAGTCCATTATAAAGTAGTAGAAGACAGTGTTCGTGCCAAATACGGTGAAGATAACGGTAGTGTTTGGACAGATTCCTGTGTGGAATTTTTCTCTATTCCTGCGGGAGATGGCATTTATTATAATTTGGAATGTAACTGTATCGCTACGATTCTTTTAGCAGCAGGTTCGGAGCGTAATAATCGTGAAATGGCTCCTTCTGAAATAACGGATCAGGTGAAGCGTTGGGCTAGCTTGGGCAGAGAAACTTTTGAAGAAAAGATAGGAGAATGTACTTGGGAGGTGGCTTTGCTGATTCCGTATAAGGTATTTTTTAAGCATGCCATTACCGGGCTGGATGGAATGAGCATACGGGCTAATTTTTATAAATGTGGAGATGAATTGCAAAAGCCTCATTTCTTATCATGGAATCCTATTAAAATAGAGAAGCCGGATTTTCATCGTCCGGATTTCTTTGGACTTTTGGAATTCGAATGAAATTCGTAATTAATTTAAAAAGATTGCATACAGCCGGATAAAAATGGTAAGTTTGCAACTATATATAGCGGAAAAAGTATAGTCGCGATTTTGAAACAGTTTTATATGATGAAACATACGTTGAAATTTATATTAATCGGGTTGTTTTGTTGTCTATGTAATTTTACAGTGCAAGCGCAAACCCGTAACCGGCAGTATGAGGAATATATTCATAAGTATAAAGATCTCGCTATCGATGAGATGAAACGGTATCGTATTCCTGCCAGCATCACTTTGGCTCAAGGATTATTGGAATCAGGAGCGGGAAAAAGTACACTGGCTCGTAAATCCAATAATCATTTCGGTATAAAATGTGGTGGTGACTGGACTGGTCGTACTGTACGGCATGATGATGATGTCCGTAATGAATGTTTTCGTGCCTATAAGCACCCTCGTGATTCATATGAAGATCATTCTAAATTTTTAAAAGGACGTTCACGTTATGCATCTCTTTTTAAATTAAAAATCACCGATTATAAAGGATGGGCGCATGGGCTGAAGAAAGCGGGATATGCTACTGACCCTCGCTATGCATATCGTTTAATTGATATCATTGAATTATATGAATTACATAAGTATGATACCAAGGATGGTATAAAGTGGATGAAGGAATTCCCAAACCCGCATCAGCCTTATTTGGCTAATGATTTACTCTATATTGTGGTACGTCCGGGGGATACATTTAAAAAACTTTCTAAAGAATTTGATATCAGTCAACGCAAGTTGAGGAAATACAATGATCTTTATAAGGGATATGTATTGAAGCCAGGAGATATTATTTATTTGGATAAAAAGCATCGTCGTGCGGATAAGGAACACATAGTTCATGTTGTCCGTGGGGGAGAATCTATGTATTCCATTTCCCAAAAATATGGTATTCGTCTGAAAAATTTATATAAGATGAATAAGATGAAACCGGAGACCCTTCTCCTAAAGTAGGTGATATATTGCGTTTGCGTTAATCATTATTGTACGGTAACTGATGTTTAAAAGCGTACAGGGTGTCCGATATCGGACACCCTGTACGCTTTATTTGTTGTTGATTATCAATAAGTTGTTTCCTTGGCACGGATGTTGTTTATTCTTTAGCACAAAAATGATAATAATAAAATTACAATAAGTTATGGACAGAGAAATTCCTAAAGAAGTGCGTGATAAGGAGCGCAAAAAGAAGTTCATTAAATATGGTGCAATAGGTGTGGCGGCAGTGGTATGTATAGCTGTATTGATTTCGTTTATGCGAAGCAGCGTCAATAGGAAAGATTTGGTGTTTTCAGAAGTGGACAATGGAACTATTGAAGTAAGTGTCAGTGCTTCCGGTAAGGTTGTTCCGGCTTTTGAAGAGATTATCAATTCACCTATTAATACTCGTATCGTGGAAGTTTACCGTAAGGGAGGAGACAGTGTGGATGTAGGTACGCCGATTTTGAAACTTGATTTGCAGAGTACGGAAACCGAATACAAGAAATTACTGGATGAAGAACAGATGAAACGTTATCAGTTAGAGCAGTTGAAAGTGAATAATAATACGTATCTGAGTGATTTATCGATGCAAGTGAAAATTTCCGCCATGAAATTGAACCGTATGGAGGTGGAACTTCGTAACGAACGTTATTTGGATAGTTTGGGCTCTGGAACAACGGACAAGGTTCGTCAGGCTGAACTGAACTTTAATACCGGAAAATTGGAATTGGAACAGCTCCGTCAGCAATACGCGAATGAATCGAAAGTAAAAGAGGCTGATTTGAAAGTGAAGGAATTGGAATTCAATATTTTCTCAAAGAGTCTTGCTGAAATGAAACGTACATTGGATGACGCTCAAATTCGTTCACCGCGTAAAGCGATTCTTACCTATATAAATAATCAGGTAGGTGCGCAGGTAGCGGAAGGCAGCCAGGTAGCTATCATTTCTGATTTGAGCCATTTTAAAGTGGAAGGTGAAATAGCTGATACATACGGTGACCGTGTGGCAGCAGGTGGACGTGCCATAGTCAAGATTGGCAATGAGAAACTGGAAGGAACGGTAAGTAGTGTGACACCGTTGAGTAAGAATGGGGTGATTTCGTTTATTGTACAACTGAATGAAGATAATAACAAGCGATTGCGTTCCGGCTTGAAGACAGATGTGTATGTAATGAATGCCGTGAAAGAAGGGGTTTTAAGATTGGCGAATGCTTCTTACTATGTCGGTCGCGGTGAGTATGAATTATTTGTTCAGGATAGTAAGGATGAAATAGTAAAGCGTAAGGTTCAATTGGGTGATAGTAATTTTGAATATGTGGAAGTCATATCGGGGTTGAAACCGGGTGACAAGGTGGTTGTCAGCGATATGAGCAGTTACAAAAACAAGAATAAGCTGAAGTTGAAATAAGAAGCAGCTATGACATAAACAACAAGATAAAACTCTCTCTTAATTAATACATTGATTGTTACGGGAAATGAAGTGTTTTTTCATCCTTTTCACTCATTTCCCGAACATAATTTAATTTGTTCTTAGGCTATGTCGTTTTTTTGATCGTTTACCTTTTTATATTATTCATAGTGCTTATTGACATTTTTTTCCGGCATACAGCATCAGTCGTATTAGTCCGGTAAAAACGGTCACACCGTCTGTTATCGGACAGTATGTAGAATTAAAATTCGTTGAATATTAAATGATTATAGCTTTGGAATGTCTTTTGATTCATGAAAATAGAAAGTGTATAAGATTAACAATTTAAATAAGAAAAAAATATGGCAATGATTAAATTAACCGGTATCAATAAAATCTACCGTACGAATGAGATTGAAACATTAGCGCTGGAAAATGTAAATTTGGATGTGGCTAAAGGGGAGTTTGTCAGCATTATGGGTCCTTCCGGTTGCGGCAAGTCTACCTTGCTGAATATTATGGGACTGCTGGACGCTCCCAGCAGTGGAAAGATTGAAATAAACGGCACGTCTGTAGAAAGCATGAAGGACAAGGAACTGGCTGCTTTCCGTAACAAGACCTTGGGCTTTGTATTCCAGTCGTTCCACCTGATTAATTCGCTGAATGTGATTGACAATGTGGAGTTGCCTTTGCTCTATAGAAAGATGGCTGCCAAGGAGCGTACCCGTCTGGCAAAAGAAGTGTTGGATCGTGTCGGTTTAAGTCATCGTATGCGGCACATGCCCACACAGCTTTCCGGAGGACAGTGCCAGCGTGTAGCGATAGCCCGTGCTATTGTGGGTAATCCTGAAATTATTCTTGCGGATGAGCCTACCGGTAATCTGGACTCAAAGATGGGTGCAGAGGTCATGGAATTGTTGCATAAATTAAATAAAGAGGATGGACGGACCATTGTGATGGTAACCCATAATGAAGAACAAGCCAAACAGACTTCCAGAACCATTCGTTTCTTTGATGGGCGTCAGGTGCAATAACTACTGATTACTATGAAAAGGAATTTATTAAGAAATAACAGAGATGATTAAACAGTATTTTAAGCAAGCTTTGGCGCAACTTCGCCAGCATCCGCTTATCAGTGTCATCAGCATTGCAGGAACTGCTCTTAGCATTTTCCTTATTATGTTGGTAGTGATGCTACAACAAGTGAAGGTCGCTCCTTTTTCTCCCGAGTCAAACCGGAATCGTTTTCTGCATGTGCATTATATGAGCATAAGTCATAAGGATTGGGGGGACGGAACAAGTAACGGACCGATGAGCGTGCGGACGGCGCGTGAGGTATATAAATCATTGAAAACCCCTGAAGCTGTCACTATTTATTGCAGTATGCCGGTATCGACTCCTGTTTCATTACCCGCTATGCCGGCTATTGGAGCGGATGTGCGGGAAACGGATGATACTTTTTTTAAAGTGTTCGATTTTCGTTTTGTGAATGGAAAACCATACGATGAAGCTACTTTCAATGCAGGCACTCCTGTGGCTGTGATTACTGAGAGCATATCGCGGGCTTTGTTTGGTTCCACAGAATCTGCGGGCAAAGAGTTTTTGTTGAATCATGCTCCCTATCGTGTGGTAGGGGTAGTGAAAGATGTATCTACTCTTGCCGATGCTTCTTATGGCCAAGTATGGATTCCCTTTACTTCGACGGATTTGCCTAATGATACGTGGAGTGACCAGCACATGGGGATGATGAGTGTCACTATTTTGGCTCGAAGCCATGATGATTTTGGAGAAATCCGTGCTGAAGCCAAGCGGCGTATGAGTGAGTATAATTCTATTCTTGCCGATCAGGGGTATACGTTGATAGACCGTAACCGGCCATACGATCAGGAAACTCAGTCTATTTCATTTGCAGCTAATTTGGAGCCGGATTTGAAGTCGGCTCGTCGTGAACGTGCTATCATTTTTATCATTCTGTTGTTAGTACCTGCTATAAATCTGAGCAGTATGACGCAAAGCCGATTGCGCCAACGTGTGGCGGAAATAGGAGTACGCCGTGCTTTTGGGAGCACCCGCATGGAAATGGTTGGACAAATAATCATGGAAAACCTGGTCGTGACTTTGTTGGCTGGTGCCGTAGGTTTGTTTATCAGTATTGTTATGGCTTATTTAGGTACCGATATCCTGTTTGCACAGCCTTATAGTGCGACATTGAATGCCCCTACAGTTGATTCCAGTATTTTATTGCACCCTTCCACTTTCCTTTATGCGTTGTTGTTTTGCTTTGTTTTGAATTTGCTGAGTAGCGGCATTCCTGCTTGGAGGGCTTCAAGGACTAGCATTGTCAATGCACTGGGAGGAAGGATTCACTAAGGTGATAACGAATTAAAAGTAAAGAATCAAGATGAATAAGAAACTATTTACTCAGATAAAAAATGAATGGCGGTCTAATCTTTGGCTTGTCACCGAATTATTGTTGGTAAGTGTCGTTTTATGGTATATTGTGGACTACATGTATGTGCAGACCTCAATTTATAATGAACCACGGGGATTTGATATTTCTCATTGCTATTTGGTGCAAATGGGACGTCTTACGGACAAAAGTCCAGACTTTATTCCCAATCAGACAGACGAGGAAAAGCGGCAGGATATCAAGGAACTTCTAAGTCGTCTTCAGCATAGACCGGACATAGAGGCAGCCGGATTAGGACAAAATTCTTACCCGTATAATGGCAGTAACAGCAGTGCGTCAGTGGTGTATGATACATTACGTTCGCCGGGATGGACTATACGCAGATTGGTGTCTCCCGATTTTGTCCGTGTGTTCCGTTATCGTGGCACCCGTGGGGAGACCCCTGAACAACTGGCTGAGATGCTGAAACATCCGAAGAATTTCTTAGCTTCAGATAATCTTTATAAACGGCGCTATGGATGTGATTTGACTTCATTGGTAGACAAACAATTTTATTTGTTCGGGGATACAACGAATACATATAATTTAGCGGCTTCTTTGCAGGTTGTCCGTTATGGGGATTATTTTGAGGCATGGAACAGTTACTGCATGGTGGCTCCTATGCCGGAAGAATGGTATGATTTGGGCACGGAGCTTTGTGTACGCGTAAAAGAGGATCAAGATCGCGATTTTATAGCCCGTTTGAAAGCGGATAGTGAGAAACTGTATCGCGTGGGCAATGTGTTTATCGCGGATGTGCGTTCTTTTACCGATATCCGTCGTAACTTTCAGCAGTCACATACGAATGCTTGGAACAGTTACCTTTTCGGAATGGGTTTCTTGTTGTTGAATATATTCTTGGGATTGCTAGGTACTTTCTGGTTCCGTACTCAGCAACGACGTGGTGAGATTGCATTGATGAAATCATTGGGTGGAACAGATCATAGTATCTTTGTCCGTCAGTTGGCAGAGGGATTGATATTATTGGCGGTGGCCACAATTCCTGCGATTTTTATTGATTGGAATCTGGCAAATAGTGAATTGAATGCTTGGATGAATGGCACTACTATTGAAGGTGGACGTTTCATAATAACAGTTCTTATTTCCTTTATTTTGATTGCATTGATGATTGTAGTAGGCATTTGGATTCCCGCACGTAAGGCTATGAAAGTTCAGCCGGCGGAAGCATTGCATAATGAGTAATCTCTTTTTTGTTAAAAGGTTTTAGAGCATAGCACAAACATGATAAAACTATATATTAAACAGGCTTTTTACCAACTTCGTGAGAATAGGCTCATCAGCTTGGTTTCTATCATAGGAACGGCATTGGCTATTTGTATGATCATGGTCATTGTCCTGGTGTTGGAAGTACGCATTACGGATTGTGTGCCCGAGGTGAACCGTTCACGTTCTCTTTATATGAAAGCGATGTCTATTCATCAGAAAGGAGATACCAGTGATAATTCATCAAACGGCTGTATGTCACTCACGGTGGCTAAAGAGTGTTTTAAGGCACTTACTGTTCCTGAGGCGGTAACTATAGTGTCTACAGGAGGCAGGATGCGTATTTCTGTACCTGCTGGAAAAATGATGACAGTGGATAACCTTGAAACTGACGATACCTTTTGGAAAGTGTTCTCTTTTGATTTTATTGCCGGAAAGCCGTTTACGGCTGCCGATAGTGAAAGCGGACTTCCTAAGGTTGTACTTAGTGCTTCTGTGGCTCGGAATTTGTTTGGTACGGTAGAAGCGGTAGGACGTACGGTCCAACTCAACTTGGCCGATTATACGGTAGTGGGTGTTGTGAAAGATGTATCCAAACTGGCTGTTTCTTCTTATGCGCAGATTTGGATACCTTTCAATTCAACAGAAATAGCCAGGAAGTGCTGGTATGACAATGCGATGGGAACTTTTCGTGTGGTCATTCTGGCACATTCGGAGAAAGATTTTCCTGCCATCAGAGAAGAGGCGGAACGCCTGCGTCAGAAATTCAATGACGGATTGCAGGATTCCGAAATTTTTTATCGTGGACAACCCGATGATCGTTTCTCTTTTATCTTTCGTCACTGGGGAAGAGAGTTACAGGCGAAGGAAGCTTATTTGCACTACCTGTTGGTGATTGTTATTTTATTGCTGGTACCGGCTATAAATTTGAGTAGCATGACTTTGTCCCGTATGCGGAAGCGTATGTCGGAAATAGGAGTGAGGAAGGCATTTGGTGCTACTGCCAATGTCTTGTTGAGGCAAGTGTTTTATGAAAATTTATTATTGACGCTCATAGCCGGAGCAGTAGGAATGCTTTTCAGTTATGCATGTACTTTTTTATTGAATGATTTCTTATTTTCCAATAGCGAGAACCGTGCCCAAATAGGAGAAACCAGTCTTTCGGCAGATATGTTGTTCAGTCCCTGGATATTCTTGGCCGCATTCATTTTCTGCCTGCTCTTGAATTTGCTGTCAGCGTGCATCCCTGCCTGGAGGGCATCGCGCATGAATATTACGGACGCTTTAAACCAACGTTAGATCATGAACAGGAATTTATTGAAACAGATATGGAACGAGCGCCGCAGCAATGCGTTTCTGTGGATGGAACTTTTTGTGGTGTTTGTCATATTATGGTATATTGTGGATGTGGTATATGTCACGTTGAGCATCTATAATTTGCCGATGGGCTTTGATATAGAAAATACGTATGTTCTTCGTTTTGAGCGGATGACTTCGAAGGCGGCTGCTTATCAGCCTGGCCGTACTATGAAAGAAGATGTTGCCGATTTGCATGAAATTGTAAACAGGCTTGCGCATCGTCCGGATGTGGAAGCAGTCAGCCTCTCGCAAAACTGTATACCTTATAATGACGGTGCAAACAGTTTTTCATTTTATCTGGATACAGTCCCGGTACGTAGTTTGAAACGATGGATAACTCCGGAGTATTTTAATGTATTCCGTTACCGCAATATAGACGGTTCGGGTAGTGAAAGCCTTGCTGAGGCACTGACACCGTCCGGCATGGTCTTATCTGTGAATATTGCCGATGTTTATCAGGATGCACCTTGGCATGGTAAGGAACTTTTAGGGCGTAGGGTGCCTGTTTGGCGGAATGAGCCGGAGGCGGAGCATCTTTCTATAGCTGCTCTTACCGAGCCGGTCCGTTATGACCATTTTACAGCTCCGGATGATTACGGCTCCCGTTATGCTGCTGTGTACCTGACAGATGAGGCGTTGGAATCCTTAGGTGAGACGGTTTATATAGAAGTTTGCCTGCGTGTTCGTGAGGGACAGAATGATGGATTCATAGACCGTTTGATAGTGGATGCCGACCGTCAATATCAGGTGGGCAATCTATATCTTTTGGATATAACTCCTTTGAGTGATGTACGCACAGCTTATGAAACGGATTCGGTGAATGAGTTGAATACGCAATTTTGTATCATATTTTTCTTATTGCTGAATATCTTTCTAGGCATTATCGGAACTTTCTGGTTCCGGACACAGCATCGGCGTGCCGAAATAGCGTTGCGTATGGCTTTAGGATCTACCCGTTGGGGAATCTGCGGTCGTCTGATGGGGGAAGGAGTCTTGTTATTGCTGATATCTGCTATTCCTGCATTGGTTGTGGCGTGGAATTTGGGATATGCCGAACTGGTGGAAGTTACACGTATGCCTTTTACGGCAGGTCGTTTTGCGATTACGGTTCTGGGCACTTTTATTCTGATTGCTGGAATGATTGTCATTGGAATAGGATACCCTGCCCGTCGTGCCATGAGTATCGAACCGGCTGAGGCATTACATGAAGAATAAATAAAATGAAGAGATAAAACGAATGAAACAGCTATTATTACAAGCATTTAATCTGATACGGCAGAATCCTTTTTATGCTACAATCAGTATTATAGGAACAGCTGTCACTATCGCTTTTGTTATGGTAGTAGTGATGATTTATGACTTCCGTACAATGGATATGGCTCCGGAAAGTGATCGGAGCGATATGATGTATACAGGTTCGGGAATGACCTATCGTAAGCTGGATCATACCAACCAGAACAGCGGTATGGGACGCAAGGCTTTTGAAGCATTGTTTTCAGAGCTTCCTAGTGTAAAAGAGGTTACTTGGTATCGTGGCGTTTCCAAGACCCCTTGTAACTTGTCCGCTTCGAATGAGATATTCAACTATTATGTGCGGCCTGTGGCTGATAACTGGTTTAAGTTCTTTGATTATGAATTTATAGCGGGACGTCCTTTCACACAAGAGGAGTATGATGCCCGTCGGTGGGTCAGTGTGATAACCGAGCGTATGGCCTTGCAGCTTTTCGGCACGACGGATGTGGTAGGAAAAGAATATCAAAGTAATTTTTTTCCTACTAAAGTGGTAGGCGTGGTGAAAGATGTCAATGCTATTTTCCAGACAGCATACGCTGATGCTTTTGTTCCTTTCTCATTGGAAAATGAAGACTATTATGCTACTTGGACAGGGGGCTTGGGAGGAATCCGTCTGGGATTGCTCAAACTGCTGCCGGATACTCGTCCTGCAGAGGTACGGACTGAAGTACAGCATCGGCAGGATCGTTTGAATAGTTCAACGGCAGAATATGCTTTCGAGATGAACGAACTCTATACTCATACGGAATACACCTTTTTTCGTGGAAAAGATATTAGTGCACCGTTGGTTTACAGTATGTTATTGATGGTCTTGCTGATTGTTCCTGCTATTAATATCTCAGGTATGACCAATGCCCGAATGCAGGAGCGTGTGACAGAAATTGCAGTTCGCAAGGCGTATGGCGCATCACGTATTTCCATTATGGTGAGGTTGTTTTTAGAGAATCTGCTTACGGTCTTTTTGGGTGGAATTTTAGGATATCTGTTTTCGTGTGTTTTGGTTTGGCTGGGACGTGTATGGTTGTTTGGTAGCGGCGAGGTAGAATTATCAGGTATCAGTCTGGATGGAGGTTTGTTGTTGCATCCTGCTTTATTTGTGTTGGTTTTCGGCGTATGTGTTGTTTTTAATTTATTGTCGGTATTGATTCCGGTATGGATGGTCACACATCGTAATATTGCAACTACCATTAAAGGAGAATAGGAGGAAAGGAAAAATGATAAAGAGTTTATTCAGACAAATGTGGAACCAAAGGCACGCTAATGTATGGGTGTGGGTTGAATTGGTTGTTGTTCTTGTCTTGCTATGGTACAGCATCGATCTGGTTTATAATTATGAGGTTGCTGCCCGTCAGTCTAAAGGATATGACACGGAGAATGTTTTTGATATTCAACTGAATATTAAGCCGGCTTTGCAAAATGATTCTGTATTAATGAGTCATTCTGCTGAATATTTGGAGCAAATCTATCATTTGATCCAACAATATCAAGGGGTGGAGGAAGCTTGTTTTTATTATGGGACAATACCTTATACGGGAAATAATATGTATGAGGGATATGCTCCGCATTCGGATTCGACTCATGTGGTAGGCTGTTTCATCCGTTATGTCAGCCCTACTTATTTCAAGGTATTTCGCTTGCAGCCATTATCAGGTTCATTTGAGGCGGAGCGTTGGGACAAGAATGAATACCCCATGCCGGTGTTGATGAGTGAAACGTTAAGCGATTCCTTGTTTAGCGGACGCAATGGAGTAGGGGAAACTTGTTTCAATCCTTATTTCCTGAATAGTGTGCAGCCGGAAACTAATTATAAGGTAATGGCGGTACTTCCTGCTCATAAGACCGATGAGTACGAGCGTTACGAACCTTTTATTTATCTTCCCAGTTCGCCGCTGACTTATTGGCATCACATTGCGGTGCGTGTGGCTTCTAATTCCATACCGGGATTTACCGAACGTTTTATGCAGGATATGCAAGGGAAATTATCTATCGGCCCTTATTACTTATACGATATAAATTCGTATGGCGATATGAAGGAAGCTTTCGATATAGAGCAAGGAACGGTGAATTATCTGAATACTACCTATGCCGTTATCCTTTTCTTTGTTTTCAATATATTTTTAGGGATGCTGGGTACTTTCTGGTTTCGGACTCGTAAAAACCGAAGTGAGATAGCTTTGCGTATGGCACTAGGTTGCAGTAGGATGAATGTATTTGGTTATTATGTACTTGAGGGCATCCTTCTCTTGGTTTCGGCTGCCATTCCCGCTGTTTTTGTTTGTGCGAATATGCAGATGGCGGATCTTACTGTGCATACATTAATGGAACCTGCTTGGGGACGTTTTTTGCTTTGTTTTGTGTCGGCCATGCTGTTGTTGGGGATAATAATTTTGCTCGGCATTTATTTCCCCGCCCGGAAAGCGATGAGGATTGAGCCTGCAGACGCGTTGCATAATGAATAATGTTATTTCATTGTCACATGATCAGCAGTGTTCGTATATGAATGGAGTGTCCGATTTCGGACACTCCATTTTTGTTGTAAGGTGTTATAAAACAGTGAAATAGTTTTTTGGCATACCATTTGCCTTACCTTTGATAAAAAGAATAATAACGCAATGAAAAAACAAGTAATATCTCTATTTTTAGCCTTTGGCATATCGTTGGTTGCCGGAGCGCAGCCACAAGAAAAGCGACGTGCCATCACTTTGGAGGAAGCCATTACTATTGCCCGTGTGCAAAGTGTAGATGCGGCCGTAGCTTTAAACGAGCTGAAAACCGCTTATTGGGAATATCGTACTTTCCGTGCGGATTTGCTTCCGGAAATGAATTTTGAAGCCACTATTCCCAGCTATAATAAGAAGTATAATTCTTATCAGCAGGATAACGGTGCTTATACATTTGTACGTAATAATTATATGGAAATGAATGGTGAAGTTTCTATCGATCAGAATATTTGGTTGACCGGTGGTAAACTCTCATTGAATACCTCTCTTGATTTCTTGAAACAACTGGATGGAGATAAATCAAAACGATATATGTCTGTTCCTGTGGCATTGACTTTGGAACAACCTATTTTCGGAGTGAATACAATTAAATGGAACCGCCGCATCGAACCGGTGAGATACGCTGAAGCTAAAGCCGCATTTCTTACTGCAACCGAAGAGGTAACCATGACTACTATCAATTATTTTTTCAATTTGTTGCTGGCCAAGGAAAATGTAGGCATTGCCCGACAGAATCTGAAGAATGCAGATAAACTGTATGAAGTGGCTAAGGCAAAGCGTAGCATGGGGCAGATCAGTGAAAATGATTTGTTGCAATTGGAACTGAATGTATTGAATGCCCGTTCTACGTTGACTGAAAATGAAAGCAACTTGAAAAGTAATATGTTCAAACTCCGTTCATTTCTGGCATTAGGAGAGGATGAGGAACTGGAGCCGGTTGTTCCCGAAACGATTCCGACTGTTTTGCTGAACTATCCGGATGTTTTGGACAAAGCACTTGCCAATAATTCATTTGCACATAATATTCGTCGCCGCCAGTTGGAAGCAGATTTTGAAGTGGCTAAGGCGAAAGGTAATTTACGTGAAATCAAGCTCTATGCACAGGTAGGTTTTACAGGAACAGACAATGAATTTAATAGTGCATACCGCCGTTTGAAAGACAACCAGATTGTGGAAGTCGGTTTTAAGATTCCTATTCTTGACTGGGGAAAACGTCGTGGTCAGGTAAAGATAGCTCAAAGTAACCGCGATGTGACCGAAAGCAAGTTACGTCAGGAAACCATGAATTTCAATCAGAATCTGTTTATCCTTGTAGAACAGTTCAATAATCAGCAGGCCCAGTTGCAGATAGCAGACGATGCGGACAAGATTGCCCAGAAACGTTACAGTACCAATGTGGAAACCTTCATGGTTGGTAAAATCTCGACATTGGATTTGAATGACTCCCAGACAAAGAAAGATGAGGCTCGTCAGAAGCATATCAATGAGTTGTTCTATTATTGGTACTATTATTACCAGTTGCGCAGCTTGACATTGTGGGATTTCAATACCAATACTAATATTGATGCCGATTTCGAAAAGATTATCAAACAATAGGATTTTTACTATTCAATTCTGTTTGAATATAAAATGGGGTTGTCTTTGTACTTATTAAAATAATAATTTCTACATTTGCAGCAGTATGATATTAATTATAGACGATGACAGTGCCATTCGTTCTTCTCTGAGCTTTATGCTAAAAAGGGCGAAATATGATGTGCAGGCCGTACCGGGTCCCAAAGAGGCTATTGAAATAGTCCGTTCGGTTGCACCCCAGTTAATCTTGATGGATATGAACTTCACCCTGTCCACCAGTGGTGAAGAAGGATTGACGCTTTTGAAACAGGTCAAAGTGTTCCGGCCCGATGTTCCCGTTATATTGATGACGGCATGGGGAAGTATCCAGCTTGCCGTGCAAGGGATGCAGGCAGGTGCATTCGACTTTATTACCAAACCTTGGAACAACGTAGCGTTGATGCAAAGGATAGAAACTGCTTTGGAGCTGACTTCACAAGATAAGAAAGCAGCGGTTCCGGTGGAAGATAATGACGGCTTCAACCGTAGCCATATCATTGGAAAGAGTAAGGCACTGATGGATGTGCTGGCCACGATCAAGCGGATAGCGCGTACCAACGCATCGGTCTTGATTACCGGTGAAAGTGGTACAGGTAAGGAGTTGATAGCCGAAGCGGTGCATTTGAACAGTTCCCGTAGCAAGAAACCTTTTGTGAAAGTGAATTTGGGAGGTATTTCTCATACTTTGTTCGAGAGTGAAATGTTCGGTCATAAGAAAGGTGCGTTTACGGATGCCACAGCCGACAGGGTAGGACGTTTTGAACTGGCTGATAAGGGTACGATTTTCTTGGATGAGATTGGCGATTTGGATTTAAGCTGTCAGGTGAAACTGCTTCGCGTGTTACAAGAGCAGACTTTTGAAGTTTTGGGCGACAGCCGTCCCCGTAAAGTCGATATCCGTGTGGTCAGTGCGACGAATGCCGATTTACGGCAGATGGTGCAGGAACACACCTTCCGCGAGGATTTGTTCTATCGTATTAATTTAATTACGGTGCATCTTCCGGCATTACGCGAACGCCGTGAGGATATTCCGTTATTGGTCCGTCATTTCGCCGACAAACAATGTGAATCGAACGGTCTTCCCAAAGTGGAATTTACTTCTGAAGCGATGGATTATTTGAGCCGTTTGCCTTATCCGGGTAATATCCGTGAATTAAAGAATTTGGTGGAACGTACCTTGCTGGTCAGTGGAAAGGAAATATTGACTGCGGATGATTTTAAATCACAATACCAGCATCCTATAGAACAGAAGATGACAACGAATCTGCAAGGCATGACCTTGGAGGAGATAGAAAAGCAGACTATTCTGCAAACGCTTGAAAAGTATAACAATAATATGTCACAGGTTGCCATAGCCTTAGGAATCAGCCGGGCCGCTCTTTATCGCCGTTTGGAGAAATACAATATACAAGTGAATGATTAGCAAAAACGGAACCGGATAAAATATGAAACTGAAATTCTTGTTCTTCTTTTTAGCATTACTGTTGACAGCAGTATGGACTATCCTGCTCGTTCTTACATTGAAGGAACGCGGTGCGCTGTTTTATATAGGAGAGGGAGTCATTACATTCAGTCTTGTGTTTCTGGTTTATTTCTATCGCAAAGTCGTGAAACCGCTTGATATCATCGGCAACGGTATGGAACTTCTTCGTGAGCAGGATTTCAGCAGTAGGCTGACTCCTGTCGGACAAAAGGAAGCCGACCGCATTGTGTTGGTTTTCAACCGCATGATGGAGCAGTTGAAAGACGAGCGTCTCCGGTTGCGTGAGCAGAATCATTTTCTTGACTTGCTGGTCAGTGCTTCTCCTATGGGAGTTGTCATACTGACTCTGGACGGACATATTTCCATGCTGAATGCGGCAGCTCTTCGTTTTTTGGATTATTCTTCGTCAGAGGAAGTCAGAGGCCGATTGCTGTGCGAGTTGGCTTCCCCTTTGGCCGAAGAAATAGAACGTATTCCCAAAGATACTACGGAAACAATTCGTCTGAGCGACTCCATGATTTACCGCTGTTCCCGGCTTTCTTTTGTTGACAGAGGCTTTTCTCATCCGTTTATTCTGGTGGAAAGTCTGACTTCCGAGGTGGTGAAAGCAGAGAAAAAGGCATACGAAAAAGTGATCCGTATGATAGCACATGAGGTGAATAATACGACTGCGGGCATTACCTCTACTCTTGATACGGTGGATGGTGCCTTGGAATGTATGGAGGATACGGAAGACTTGCGCGAAGTGATGAAAGTCTGCATAGAGCGTTGCTACAGCATGAGCCGTTTTATCACGAATTTCGCCAATGTGGTGAAGATTCCCGAGCCTCAATTACAATCAGTGGACTTGAATGACCGCGTGGCCGCTTGCAAGACATTTATGGAAACGGTTTGCCGTAACCGCAAGATTACGCTGCATCTTAATTTATGTAAAGAGAATCCCGAAGTGATGATGGATACTTCCTTGTTTGAGCAAGTATTGGTCAACATTATCAAGAATGCGGCTGAAAGTATCGGGGAAACAGGAGATATCTTTATCCGTACTTCCGTATCACCTACGATGTTGGAAATTGCTGATACCGGTGCCGGTATCAGTAAAGAGGTGGAAACCAAGCTGTTCAGTCCTTTCTTCTCCACCAAGCCTAACGGACAGGGTATCGGTCTTATTTTTATCCGTGAAGTTTTGATAAAACATGGGTGTACTTTCTCTCTTCGTACCTATCCGGATAAACTGACCCGTTTCCGTATCCGTTTCTGATGATTTTCTACCACTTTACCACGCTGCGATGCTTCCGTAAGGAAGTGCAAAGGGAGGGGTATAGTAAACGTCTTTCGGATGTTTCTTTTTGTGCTGTTGGTTCTTTCGGAATCTCAGTTCAAAATGAAATACCCTTTTTATTATGCTAGGCTGTCCACGATAAAAAATGTTCAATCAGGATTGGATGAAATCGGTTCGTTTGGTTTATCTTCACAATATTATGTGCTAAATAATTAAAATATGAAATACCCTATCGGCATACAAATTTTTAGTCAAATCCGTTGAAAACAGATCTGTTTTCACGGACAAGACCGATTTTATCTATCAGTTGGTGAGAGAGGAAGTATCTATTTTTTCAGCCGTCCGCGCCGTTTCAGCAAAAGTAGTATGAAGGGCGGAGAGAGGTGAGGTAATATCCGGACAAGCCTGAAAATATCCTGTAGTTTGGAATAAGTAATGTTATAAAATAGCCTGATACATTATTTTATTCATCGTTATAAGCCCAAATCCAAAAAAGTTGGGATTGTTCATGCCCTCATGCTCTCACTGTATATGTAACATGTTGGCCATGAATGATTTGTGTAGTTATGGTAAAAATAGTTGCTCTCACTTATGCTCTCACTAATCCCTCATGCCCTCACTACGTTTTGAAGCATTCTTCCGTATAACATGTTTGTTGTCAGTTATATATACTTTTTTATAGGATATTCCGGCTTGATGTAAAGTAGGATGTTTTTTGGCTTTTTGAGAAGAAAAAGTGTACGTAAAGGGTTTGTATTTCTATGGAATGTGATCGTAAAGTTCCCGGCATTTCATGCAGGGTAAAAAGATCAAGACGTTTTTAAAAAAAGCTCTTTGTCTTTTTTTTAAAAAGCTCTTGATCTTTTTAAAAAACGTCCTTATCTTTGATGTAAAATTTTATTTGAAACATATAAGATTTCACATACGTCTATATAATTCTATGCAGATATACGTACAAAAATCCATTTTCTGATATGAAAAAAAAGCAATGTTCTATTACACTTCTCATATTTTTACAGGTGATCCTAGTTGTAGTGGAAAATTAAAAAACTTTGCTCAAGTAATCGAAGGTGAAATACAAAAATAAAAGTAACTATGAAATAAGGCGAAGAGAGGTAGCTCTCTTCGCCTTATTACTATACAAATAATTTCAGCTTTTCTTCTTTACTTAACAAAGTTCAAACCAATCTCCACTTTAGTAGTAGATTCTATAATCTCATGGAAAAGCTTTCAACATTGGCTCAGCTAAACCAGCCATTTCACCGAAATCAGGGTCTTTTTTCATCAATTCCACCAGCATAGCAACCACTTCTTCGTCTGACAACAAAGGAACAACCAGTGTTTTCAATAAAGGCAACAGTAATTCTGTATTCAGATATACGCTTAAAGCATCCTCTGTTTGTTCAAAAGCTACAGGCACACCATTCACTAACATAGGATACAATATTTGAATGGCCTGCTGGATAACTGTCTGAACATCAATAGCTCTCCCTGCATTATTGACAGCAGCGATGATAGCAGCAGGATTCAGAAACACCTTTATCTGATTGTCATTCTCTACTACGTATTGAGCCAAGTTTACAGGAGACTTCGTCCATTCTGTACCACCATTAGCAGCATCTTTATAAGTAGCCACGATGTTACCGTCTTCCATGAAAGTGACATCCTTCAAAACTGTTCCCAACATATCAGTAGCGGAAACTTTATTTTCTGCTCCAACAGCAATCAACGGCATGCGTAATGCGATTTTCAAGACCGACTCAACCGGCATTTCAAAAGAACCGAAAAGAGGAATTCCTTTTTCTGACTCCCATACCAGACGAACAGGATCCTGCTCTTCTACTTCCTGGTTATACGGTTTCAACTTCCAAGTCATTCCAGCCAGTTTCGCATTCTTCAATTTCACTTCACTCAAAGCCAGCTCCATAGCTCCGGCTGAAACCTCACCTTTATAAGAGAAAGTACAATAATCTGTTTCTGATGTACCGGCAAAAGAACATTGATCACCATTGATAGTCAAATCAACCGGCAAGGTAACCACCGGACTTCCTGGTAACACACCGGGAGCAGTAGGCATCGATACATCTTCACGAGCTGCAGCACTCTTTGCTTTCCCCAAAATGCCATTTAAGTCAAATTCCCCTTCCAAACGCAGAGTTGCCTTCTGAGCATTGGTTGCATCGGGAGTAAAAGTAACTTTCTTACCCGGCATCGGTGCACCATTGTATGTAAGTTGCAAACCATTTTCACCAGTAAAGGTTGTCTGAGGCACAGGATTTACCATTTTTTCATCATCATCATCACTACACGATGTGAACAATGCCACAGAACAAATCACTGCGAACAAATAATAAAAAAGATTCTTTTTCATTGTTTAGTTAATTTAATTTATACTCGAAAAATCGTGCAAATATAATAAAAAGTTAAGCGTATAACTATTTTTATCGAAATTTAGGACACATTTTACGTAATTTAGAACATTATTCCGGCAACATCACTACCCCCAGCTTCTTCTTTCCATCCATCTTCACTATCAATGGTTTATCAAACCGCACATGACGAATGAACCTGGTTTCTTCAATAGCCGGCCGGGTATCCAGTACCTCTTGGTTATAGATACCATCCTTCATATAGGCATTAATTGTGAAATAACCGACTCCGAAAGAAGTCAGATTCTGAAAGAAGTGAGTTCCCTGACTAGGGTCCACACGATAATTAGTCAGCCCCGCCTCCACAATGACACGTGCAGCCGAAATATGGGGCCACTTCACAGGAATGCCCAGCCACGAATCGCTGCTTCCCCAGCGTCCCGGACCTACCAATATATAATGTTTCCCTTCATCCAAGAATTTACGGTTCATCTTTTCTATTTCATAAGCAATGGTCGGATTATTGGAAGCAGTATAACCATCTGTCTTCACATAAATCACATCCTGAATGTCCTCCATAATGCCATGCCCCAGTGAATTATTACTCTTTAAAAGAACATCCTCATCCTTAATAAGGTTCAAATCCTCCTCAAGATTGGCTTTCACATCGACCATCGGACGAATCTGCAATAAATAGAAAGTACCATTCTTCTTTTGCTGGTTCAATGTCACAGCAAACTCTATCTCAACAGGACGCCTCATCTCACTTTGCCCGTATTCCTGTACCAACTGCAAAATACGGGGCAAAGGAAATACATCGTGTTGCAACACATTGGCAAATGTTATCACCTTCCGGCCTCCCGGATAAATTCCGTCACGGATAATCATATCATACGGATCATACGTGGAAGCAATGAAAGTTAAGGCTCCATCATTATCAGCTTCTTTCACCGGAAGCTTCAACAAATTAAAGCCGTCATCCAAAGAAAAGTTATGCCCCGTATTCTTCAAATCAAGCGCATAAAACTGAGTCTGCGTTTCACGAAGAGCAATTTCCATCTCACTGGTCTGCAACACTTGGTTAGGATGATAAGGACACACCCTCAGAGTCAGACCTCCGTCTACAATATATTTACCCAACCCCAAAGCAAGACTTACAGTTCCCTCTTCGGCTTTTTCATCTCCTATGGGGTAATAGTTGAGCGAACGTGCCACCCCCGAAATAGAAGGATAGAAACGGTCACCATACTGTGTGCCGACCACCTGTTGTAAAATAACAGCCATCTTCTCCTGGTCTATCACATTGCTGGTTGCCTGCATATACGCCTTGCTGTCTCTGAAAAAAACAGAAGCATACACCCCTTTTATGGCATCGCTCAACATACGGAGCATCTCATATTTATCATCTAAATAAGGAATCATATAAGTAGAATATATCCCAGCAAAAGGCTGATAATGAGAATCTTCCAGCAAACTGGAAGAACGGATGGCTATAGGCGATTTCACCACATCAAAGAAAGCAAAGAAATCTTCCACCAGACGGTCGGGCAACTTGGCACGAAGAAAAGCTTTCAATATCGTGTCATCATCCGCATCACTCAATGCTACTTGATATAGGCTATTGGTATCCATGAATTCATCAAAGATATCCGTACAAAGCACCACCGTTTTAGGAATGACCACCGTCGCATTTTCAAACTCATCAAATTCCACGTGGCGCTTTACCATATTGTCTATAAAAGCCAGACCACGTCCTTTTCCCCCCAATGACCCTTCACCGATACGGGCAAAATTAGAATAACGGTCAAAACGATCACGTTGGAACACAGCCACCACACCTTGATTCTTCATCTTACGGTACTTCACAATAGCCTCAAAGATTATACGGCGATGAGCATCAATATCCTGCAAAGACTCCCAAGTTATCTGCTTTAAGAACTCGGCAGGTGGAAACATGGCACGAGAATACAGCCAGCGGGATACGTGATTACGACTGATATGGTAAAGGAGAGATTCTTTAGGAATAGCAAAAATAACATTCTGTAATTCCTTCAAATTATGAACACGGGCCACTTCTTCCAATGTATCGGGATTACGGAAAATGAAATCCCCGAAACCAAAATCATCAGACACAATTTCACGCAAGTCTATATTCATCTTCTTGGAATTCTTATCCACAAAGCTAGCACCATACCGGGAAGCATACACCTTGTTGTCTACCTCGGCCGACTGTAAAATAAGAGGAACAAACGGATCCCTGGAACGTACCTCCGCCAGCAACTTAATACCTGCCATTGGATCCACCACACCACCACGCGGGTAACGTGCATCCGTAATCACACCTAATACATTATTCTGATATTTATTATATAAATCCATCGCCTCCTCGTAAGTACGTGCCAATACAATTTTGGGACGTCCCCTCATACGCAATGTACGCTGGTGAGCATTCAAAGCCTCTGTGGCAAATTCCTGACTTTGCTTCAACACAAATTTATATAAGTTAGGCAACACGGAAGAATAGAACCGGATGGAATCTTCCACCAATAAAATCATCTGCACTCCCACCTCTTTAATATCATGTTCCAAATTCATCTTATCTTCTATCAGCTTGATGATAGACACTAACAGGTCCGTATTCCCCAACCAGCAGAACACATATTCAAAGATGCTCAGATCCTCATGCTCCATACGTGCCGTAATACCATGCGAGAACGGGGTCAGTACCACCAGCGGAATATGAGGGTATTGTTCTTTTATGCTGCGTGCAATCTCAAATGTATCACTGTTATCAGATCCGGGCATACAAATCACCAGATCAAATGTAGTGTTCTCCAATTGCTTCCAGGCAGCTTCCTCAGTAGAAACTTGTGTGAAACGTGGCGGATAGCGAAGACTGAGGTTCATATATTCATTAAATATCTTCTCATCTATACGCCCGTCATCCTCCAACATAAAAGCATCATACGGATTTGCTACCAAAAGAACATTAAAAATCCGTTTGGTCATGAGGTTTACAAACGAGGTATCCTTGAAATACAACTGATTTAATTTTAACTTGCTGAGCATGGTTATTTGATTTACATGGATAATGTAATAGCAAAATACGTCAATAATATTGTTTTATGCAACTTATTCGCAATAAAAAAGAACTTTTGGGTAGAGAGGTCTTACCACAACGATTAACTTTTTATCACCACCAAACTAAAATTTAGCCAAAAATATTTTGCCAATTCACCAAAAAACATACCTTTGCATCAGAAATGATTTTCATTTTGTCAAAACCTTAAATGCATAATAGTTATGGATATTAATCAAATCATGACCTCCCTGGAGGCAAAACACCCTGGTGAATCAGAGTACTTGCAGGCTGTAAAAGAAGTCCTGCTTTCTATTGAGGATATATACAATCAACATCCGGAATTTGAGAAAGCGTCCTTGATTGAGAGATTGGTAGAGCCCGACCGTATCCTTTACATTTAAGGTGCCTTGGGTAGATGATAAAGGAAAAGTACAGGTAAACTTAGGTTACCGCGTTCAATTCAATAATGCGATCGGCCCGTACAAAGGCGGTATCCGTTTTCATGCTTCTGTAAACCTCTCCATTTTGAAATTCTTAGGATTTGAGCAAACATTCGAAAAATGCACTGACCACATTGCCTATGGGCGGTGGTAAAGGTGGTTCCGATTTCTCACCACGTGGTAAGAGCGATGCTGAGATCATGCGTTTCTGCCAAGCATTCATGCTTGAATTGTGGCGCCACG
>ENA-OQDT01000634-OQDT01000634.1-human-gut-metagenome-genome-assembly--contig:-NODE-634-length-22812-cov-5.042936_pt1 | contig 22812 bp, 21 predicted proteins | sample MGYA00242786_ERZ504617 | MGnify/ENA primary metagenome ERZ504617 (study PRJEB26092, sample SAMD00036337) | human gut metagenome | host: Homo sapiens | study: EMG produced TPA metagenomics assembly of...
AAAAGTCAAGTCTTATGTTTACTTTTGCTATGTTTTTGTGTCATTATAATCGTTTTATGATGATGTCCGTCAATCTTTTTGTTTCTATTCATTTTTTTAAATGGAAAAAATGCCGGATACTCAAAATCTTCATAACGATTTTATGCTTTATCATGCATTTCATCTGTTCTGTGACTTTTGTATCCGGCATTTTGCAATGTTCAAGGAATGATTTCTGTACAGAGTACAAAATAATTCCTGTAATCATCTTCTTATTTAGATATTCTTCACGGTCGCGATATCGATCAGAGTCAGTTTCTTGATATCGGTATTCTCAAGGCTGGTCACGAGTGCTCTGGCGGTATCCATAGCAGTCAGAACGTTGACGCCTGTCTCGATGGCGGTTCTTCGGATGAGGAATCCGTCTTTGGAATGTTCTACGCCCTGGGACGGAGTATCGATGACAAGGTCGATCTTGTGACCGAGGATCAGGTCAAGGAGGTTCGGTGACTCCTGCTCGATCTTATTGGTGCGGATCGCGTTTACGCCTGCTTCCTGGAGTACTTTTGCGGTGCCGCGGGTTGCATAGATGCGGTATCCGATCTTCTCGAATCTTCTGGCGATCTCGATTCCCTCTTCTTTGTCAGCATCTTTCAGTGTCATGATCATGTTTTTATGTTTCGGCAGTTTGATGCCGGCACCGATAAATGCTTTGTAAAGTGCCTCGTTGAAGGTCTTTGCGATGCCGAGGCATTCTCCGGTGGATTTCATTTCCGGACCGAGGCTGATATCAGCGCCGCGGATCTTCTCGAAGGAGAATACCGGCATTTTGATCGCGATATAGTCTGCTTCCGGTGCAAGTCCGGTCAGATATCCGAGTTCTTTTAATTTTTTGCCGAGGATCACTCTGGTTGCCAGAGGCACGATCGGGATTCCGGTTACCTTGCTGATGTACGGTACTGTACGGCTGGAACGTGGGTTTACTTCAATAACGTAAACATCTTCACCGCAGACGAGAACTGAATGTTGATCAGTCCGATAACATGCAGGGACTGTGCCAGCTTTCTGGTATAGTCTACGATGGTTGCTTTTACGTGATCATCAAGGCTCTGTGCCGGGTACACGGAAATACTGTCTCCGGAATGGATTCCGGCACGCTCGATATGCTCCATGATACCAGGGATCAGGATGTCTTCACCGTCGCATACAGCATCGACTTCGATCTCTTTTCCGACCAGGTATTTATCGACCAGAATCGGATGCTCCTGAGCAATCCGGTTGATGATGCCGATGAATTCATCCACATCTTCGTCGTTAATCGCAATCTGCATACCCTGTCCGCCAAGCACATAGGACGGACGGACGAGTACCGGGTACCCGAGTTCGTTGGCTGCTTTTTTAGCTTCTTCTGCGGTAAATACAGTGTGACCTGACGGTCTTGGAATCCCGCATTTCTCCAGGATCTCATCAAACAATTCACGGTCTTCGGCTGCATCGACGTTCTCTGCAGAAGTTCCAAGGATCGGCACACCCATCTTCATCAGGGCTTCTGTCAGCTTGATCGCTTGTCTGTCCGCCGAACTGCACTACTGCTCCGTCCGGTTTTTCGAGGTTTACGATGCTCTCTACGTCTTCCGGTGTCAGCGGCTCGAAATACAGTTTGTCTGCGATGTCAAAGTCGGTACTTACGGTTTCCGGGTTGTTGTTGATGATGATGGTCTCATATCCTTCTTTTGCAAATGCCCATGTACAGTGTACGGAGCAGAAGTCAAACTCGATACCCTGTCCGATACGGATCGGACCGGAACCAAGGACAAGGACTTTTTTGCGGTCGTTTGTCTCGATGGCTTCGTTTTCGCTTCCGAATACAGAATAGTAGTACGGTGTCTCTGCGGCAAATTCTGCTGCACAGGTATCTACCATTTTGTAGGCTGCTGTGATGCCGTTTGCATAACGCATGTCTTTGATCTCTTCTTCCGTCTTGCCGGTCAGGCGTGCAATCACATTGTCAGGGAATTCTATGCGTTTTGCTTCTTTTAATAATTCTGCCGTCAGAGGCTGTGTCTTCAGGGCATTTTCCATCTCTGTTAAGATACACAGTTTATCAATAAACCATTTGTCGATTTTGGTGATCTCATGGATCTTATCGTAGGATACGCCTCTTCTGAGTGCTTCTGCAATTACCCAGATCCTTCGGTCATCGACTACAGCAAGCTGTTTGGTCAGATCCTCATCATCCAGATGGGTGAAATCGTAGGACATCAGGCAATCTACATGCTGCTCCAGGGAACGGATGGCTTTCATCAGAGCGCCTTCGAAGTTGTCGCAGATGCTCATGACTTCACCGGTTGCTTTCATCTGAGTAGTCAGTGTTCTCTTGGCACTGATAAATTTATCGAACGGCAGACGCGGGATCTTGACAACGCAGTAGTCCAGCATCGGCTCAAAACTTGCATAGGTTTTGCCTGTGATGGCATTTTTGATCTCGTCCAGGGTGTAGCCCAATGCAATCTTTGCGGCAACTTTTGCAATCGGGTAACCGGTTGCTTTGGATGCCAATGCGGAGGAACGGGATACACGCGGGTTTACTTCGATAACGCAGTATTCGAAGCTTTCCGGGTTCAGGGCATACTGTACGTTACAGCCGCCGGTAATATTCAGCTCGCTGATGATGTTCAGGGCAGAGGTACGCAGCATCTGATATTCTTTATCGCCCAGTGTCTGAGACGGTGCTACAACGATACTGTCTCCGGTATGCACGCCGACCGGGTCGATGTTTTCCATGTTGCAGACGGTGATGCAGTTGCCGGCACCATCCCGCATTACTTCGTACTCGATCTCTTTCCATCCGGCGATGCAGCGTTCTACAAGAACCTGTCCTACTCGTGACAGACGCAGGCCGTTTTCGAGGATTTCTACGAGTTCTTCGTAGTTATGGGCAATTCCGCCGCCGCTTCCGCCAAGGGTATATGCCGGACGCAGTACAACCGGGTAGCCGATAGTCCTGGTAAACTCTACACCGTCTTCTACGTTCTCTACGACACGGGATGCCGCGATCGGCTCACCGATCTTTTCCATGGTCTGTTTGAATTCCAGACGGTCTTCTGCTTTTTTGATGGTCTGGGAAGTAGTCCCTATCAGACGCACGTTGTTTTTACGCAAGAAACCTGCTTCTTCGAGCTCCATGGCAAGATTCAGTCCTGCCTGGCCTCCCAGGGTCGGCAGTACGCTGTCCGGTTTTTCTTTCAGGATCAGCTGTTCTACGACTTCTACAGTCAGCGGCTCGATGTAAACACGATCTGCAATATCTTTATCGGTCATGATCGTTGCCGGGTTTGAATTCAGAAGTACGACTTCGATGCCTTCTTCTTTCAGGGAACGACACGCCTGCGTTCCTGCATAGTCAAATTCTGCTGCCTGTCCGATAACGATAGGACCGGAGCCGATCACAAGTACTTTTTTAATATCTGGATTCTTTGGCATTATTCTGACACCTCCATCATTTTCATAAAGCGGTCAAACAGGTAACCGGAGTCTAATGGTCCCGGGCATGCTTCCGGATGAAACTGTACCGTGAAGATATTTTTTCCGGTGTAGGCAAGTCCTTCGTTTGTACCATCGTTTACGTTTACAAATGCCGGTACTGCTACAGACGGATCCAGTTTGTCGGTATCCACCACATAGCCGTGGTTCTGAGAGGAAATGTATACACGTCCTGTCTGCAGATCTTTGACCGGATGGTTTCCGCCGCGGTGTCCGTATTTCATTTTGTGGGTGTCCGCACCAGTTGCAAGTGCCATCAGCTGATGTCCGAGACAGATTGCAAAAATCGGGATATCGGTGTTGTACAGTTTGCGGATTTCTTCAATGATAGAAGTACATTCTTTTGGATCTCCAGGTCCGTTGGAGAGCATAATACCGTCCGGATTTGATGCAATGATCTCTTCTGCTGTGGTCAGTGCCGGATATACAGTCACTTCACAGCCGCGTTTGTTCAGATTGCGGGCAATGTTTCTCTTCGCCCCAAGGTCAAGAAGTGCTACTTTCGGTCCGTTTCCTTCCAGCACATATTTCTCTGTGCAGGTCACTTTCTCTACCACTTTGCCTGTATTATATGCCGCGATCTTCGGAAGAACCTCACTTAAATCTTCATATTCCGCAGTGGTGATCATGCCATTCATGGTTCCCTTTTCTCTCAGGATCTTGGTCAGTGCCCTTGTATCGATCCCTGCAATACCAGGAATGTCGTGTTTCTCCAGAAACTCCTGAATCGTTCCTTCACACCGGAAATTGCTCGGCATTCTGGAAAGTTCGCGAACAATGTATCCGTCCGGCCATGGTTTTGCAGATTCCATGTCTTCATAACAGATGCCATAGTTTCCAATCAGCGGATAAGTCATCACAACGGCCTGTCCTGCATAAGATGGATCAGTCAGCACCTCCAGATAGCCAGTCATGGATGTGTTAAATACGATCTCGCTGATGATTTCTTTTGTAGAACCGATACTTTTTCCAGTGAAAACAGTACCGTCCTCCAGAATCAAATATGCTTTCATTCGTCTTCCCCTTTCGCGTTTAATCCAATGGTTATTGTATCTTTGTCTGTATCCCGGACTCTAAAAAAGGGTACGTAATAGTAAGTCCCTACTACGCCCCCCTCAGCCCTGGATACATAAATGCTCAAATTGTTAAGATTCTACCACAAGACAATCAATATTGCAAGTGTTTGTTTGTGAATCTTTATCCATTTTCTATGATCAGATATTCAAATAATGGAACAGAACATCCAGTGGATGCTTGTTCTGCTCTGACCGAAGCGAACGCTGAAAGTCATGTCACTTATCTGTGTTCTTCTGCATATACTTTCTCAAGGGAATTTTTGAGGTGTTCTATGGCTACTGGCAAACTGCAGATACAGGTTACATCGGAACTTCGTGCAACTCCCGTTGAGGATGCCGTGATCGATATTTCAAGCACCGGGGAACCGGATCAGATCCTGGAGGAGGTCCGAACGGACAGCGTCGGGCAGACGGATACACTGGAACTGGAAGCTCCGCCGGAGGAATACAGTTTAAGTCCCGGCGAAATGCAGCCTTACTCGGAATACAATTTCCGCATCACGGCTTCGGGATATGAGCCGCTGACGATCTCCGGTGCAGAGATTCTTGCAAACCAGCTTGCTTTGCAGGATATCCGGCTGAAACCGCTCGCCGGTTCGGAAAAATATGATAATGTCGTGATCCCGGCACACACTCTCTATGGCAATTATCCTCCGAAGATTGCAGAAGCAGAAATCAAACCGGTCTCACAAAGCGGCGAGATCGTCTTAAGCCGCGTCGTTGTACCTGAATTTGTCGTAGTACACGATGGTGCTCCGACTGACAGTACTGCCGGCGATTATTATGTACGTTACCGTGATTATATCAAAAATGTGGCTTCCAGTGAAATTTATGCGACCTGGCCAAAAGCTGCTATCCGCGCTAATGTACTGGCAATCATGGTCCTTTACACTGAACCGTGTATACACGGAATGGTACCGCAACAAGGGCTTGATTTACGATCACATCCTCGACGGCATTTGACCACAAATGGATCTACAGCAGAAATATTTTTGAGAGCATTTCCGAGGTCGTGGATGAACTTTTTGCAGATTATCTCTCCCGCCCCAACGTCAAACAGCCGATTTTGACGCAGTACTGCGATGGCAAGCGGGTCAGTTGTCCGAACTGGTTGTCACAGTGGGGTTCGAAGTCTCTGGCAGATCAGGGCTACACGGCAACGGAAATCCTCCGCTACTACTATGGTGACAATATTTACATCAATACTGCAGAGGAGATTTCCGGTATCCCTTCTTCCTGGCCGGGATATGATCTGGATATCGGTGCAACCGGGCAGAAGGTGGAACAGATGCAGGAGCAGTTGAATGCAATCTCCAATAATTACCCACTGATCCCGCGAATCGCCGTGGACGGCATTTACGGGGAAGAGACGCAGAATGCAGTTAAGGTTTTCCAGAAAATATTTGGTCTTCCGGTAACCGGAATTGTGGACTATCGAACATGGTATAAAATTCAGGAGATTTATGTCGGTGTGACTCGCATCGCGGAGCTTCGCTGAATAAATTCAAGTCGAAGCGTTTATCTTAGCCGGAGATTTCACTCCGACTAAGATAAAAAAACAGAACCAGACTGTGCATTCTCTTTTGATAGATGCACATCTGATTCTGTTTTTTAAAGATAACCAAAATGATGAAGTGCATCGCTCACTCCGTCTTCTTCAATTGACTTTGTCACGTAATCTGCCACTTCTTTGAGGTTATCCACGGCATTTCCCATGGCGATTCCATTTCCTGCCTTCTGAAGCATTTCGTAATCATTCATACTGTCTCCGAAAGCTACGATATCAGACCAGTCTTTCTGATAATAATCCAGAAGTGCCTGGATACCGTTTGCTTTGGAAACTTCTTTTGTGATGACATCTGCCCCTCTGCGATCGGCAAAGAGCGGTGTCTTAATTTCCGGAAATGCCTTCCGGAGCAGATCGGTGCCTTCTGGATCTCCGAAATAGGCCAGTCCGTAAAACGGATGTGTCAGAAGGTTGGACTCATCTATGTATTCGCGGTCTCCGTTTCCAAAAACACGCTTTTCATGCTCAATCAGTACTTCTTTGTTGACATAGCAGCCGTATTTTCCGATGTTCATGCCGATGCAGAGATGATGCTCACGGCAGAACTCCATCATGCGGGCAATCAGTTGCGGATCCATGAATACTTCCCGGATCTTCTTCTCGCCTACGGTTACTTTCTGTCCGTTGCTGTGGACGATTGCATCCGGTGAGAGCTGCTTTTTGTATGCTTTGCTGAACTCATTGTCCATGTCGCGTCCGGTTGCGATAGCGACCACATGACCGGCCTTTTTCAGTTCTTCCAGATTCAGAATCACTTTTTCGGAAATGCGAAAAGTCTTGTGATCCAGAAGTGTCATATCTAAATCAAAGCAAAATATTTTAGAGCACATTTTTTAAGATTTCTTCCTGTCTTTCTTTGACTGAAGTCTCGCGGATCTTTTTGCGCAGAGGCAGAACACATGCCGGTGATACGGACAGCTCATCAATACCCATTGCCAAGAATACTTCTGTCAGTTCCATATCTGCTCCAAGCTCGCCACAGATACCGATCCAGATGCCGTTCTTATGTGCGTTGTCTGCTGCCATTTTGATCAGACGCAGCAGGCCTTTGTGATGTGGATAATAGAATCCTTCCAGATTGGCGTTCTGTCTGTCTACAGCTGTTGTATACTGTGTCAGGTCGTTTGTTCCTACGCTGAAGAAATCAACTTCTTTTGCCAGGTCATCGCTGATCATGGCTGCTGCCGGTGTCTCAATCATGATACCGAGCTGTATCTCTTTGTTGTACGGGATTCTGCTTGCATCTAATTCTGCCATAACACTCTTTACGATCTCTTTGATCTGCAGTACTTCTTCCAGTGCCACGATCATCGGGAACATAATTGCAATGTTTCCAAATGCAGATGCTCTCAGCAGAGCTCTCAGTTGTGTGCGGAAAATATCCTGCTGTTTCAGACAGATACGGATCGCACGGTAACCCATTGCCGGGTTTTCTTCGTGAGGCAGGTTGAAGTAATCAATCTGCTTGTCTGCCCCGATATCCAGCGTACGGATAACAACCTGTTTCTGTCCCATAGTCTCTGCAACGTATTTATATACTTTGAACTGCTCTTCTTCCGTCGGGAAGTTATCGCTCTCCAGATACAAAAACTCACTTCTAAACAGTCCGATACCTGCTGCATCGTTTTTAACTACAGCTCCGATATCCGATGCATTTCCGATATTTGCGTACAGTTTTACTTTCTGTCCGTCCAAAGATACGGTCTCTTTGCCGCGGAACTGCTGCAGAAGCTCCTGCTGCTCCAGATATTCCTGTTTCTTTGCCTGGTACTCTTTCATGGTCTCTTCATCCGGCTCGATGATCAGACAGCCTTTTGCTCCGTCCACGATGGCTTCTTTTCCTTCGTATTTCTCATCCAGTGCATCACCAATACCGATGATCGCCGGAATGTTCATTGTCTTAGCAAGAATTGCGGTATGGGAGTTCGTAGAACCTCCCTGTGTCACAAAAGACAATACCATATCCTTATCAAGCTGTACGGTCTCACTTGGCGCAAGATCGTCCGATGCTAAAATAACCGGCTTGTCTGTTACAAGTCCGCTCTCACCTGCACCGGTAAGGATTTTCACTACACGGGCTGAAATGTCTTTTACATCAGCTGCACGCTCACGCATATAGTCATCATCCATAGAAGCAAACATCTGTGAGAAATTATCTCCCGTCACGCTGACTGCATACTCTGCATTTACAGACTGTGTTTGAATCATATTTGTGATCGCTTCCACATAGTCCAGGTCCTCCAGCATAAACTGATGTGTCTGAAAAAGCATGGCATTACTTTCGCCAACTTCTGAAACTGCTTTATCGTAAAGTTCTCCCAGTTCCCTGATTGCCTCTGCCTTTGCCTCTTCAAAACGTTGGATCTCCGCCTGCGGATCTTCTACTTTTTTACGCTGCACTATACCGGAGTCTCTTTTAAAGAAAGAAATTTCTCCAATCGCGATTCCTCCAAAAACACCTTTTCCCTGTAACGTAATCATTAAGTTTCCTCCTCACTTATTTTTATGAAACATTTATAATTGTTCATTACCTTCACAATTACAATGCGAAAATTCATTAAAAATTGCTTCACAATGGATTTTTTTCTTTTATTTAGATGCTGTTTCCGTTTCAGTTTCTGCTGTCGTCTCTGCCAGTGTGCCATCCGCATTTTTGACAACTGCATTTTTCTCAAGAATGTCCACTGCTTCATCCTGCAGGATGCTTGCCATGATCGTACTCTTGCCATACTGTTTGATAAATGCATCTACATCTGTCGAACCCATCTGCTGTGCATATTCACTTGCTTTTTCCTGGAATTTTTCATCGGAAATCTCAACATTTTCTGTTTCGGCAATCGCACGCAGTACCATTTCCTGTCCCAGGCTCTTTTTTACGGTTTCTGTCATCTGTTTTACAAACTCTTCTTCCGTCATACCAACCTGCTGTTCCAGAAAATCTGCATATTCCATCCCATACTGCTCTGCATAGGATTTGTAATAGCTGGTAACGCTTTCCAACTGATAATCAATCATTTCCTGTGGATAATCGTTTACGGTTGCATTCTCATATGCCGCTGCTACCAGATCATTGAGTTCCTGTGTATGCTGATCGCTCTTATTCTGTGTTTCCAACTGTTCTTTGATGGAATTGCGATATTCTTCTACTGTTTTGTATTCATCTGAAATCTCAGCCACCAGCGCATCTGTCAGTTCCGGCGCACGTTTTACAGAATTGATCGTAACAGTAAATACGACATCTTTGCCTGCCAGTTCTGTAGAACCATAATTTTCCGGGAATGTCAGGTTCAGATCAACTGTCTCACCAATTTTCTTTCCGATCAGCCCATCTTCAAATCCATCAATAAAAGAACCAGAACCGATTGTCAGATCATATCCTTTATCCGTACCGCCCTCAAACGCTTCACCATTGAGTTTTCCTTCGTAGTCAATGTTTGCCACATCGCCGCTCTCTACAGTACCTTCTTTGACTTCTTCCATTTTGTCACTGGAACTTAAATCGGATACAATCTGCTGATCGATCTCCTCATCGGTAACATCGGCAGATTCCAGAGTTACCTCCAGTCCTTTGTATTTTCCCAGGGTTACATAATCCAGTGCCTTATAATCCGGGCGTTCTGCTGCCTCAGTCTCTGCTTCGCTTTCTGCTGATGCACTTTCTGTTCCGGTGCCTGTCTCAGAAGCTGCTTCTGTTGCTGCATTTGTATCTTTCGTCGTGTTTCCTGAACATCCTGTCACAGTGATTGCCATGCCAAGAAGCAGGGCTGCGATTACTTTTCTTTTCATAATTGTTGTTTCTCCTTTCAAATCCCACGCACCTGCGTGTTTACATTTCCGGTACCGGGGTCGGTCTGGCTTTGTCAAATATCTTTCCTGCATCGAAGAGATCTTCTACCATTTCCGGATTATAGTACATACGGTAACCGTCAAGATTTCGCCGGCCCTGACGCATGTAGGTATCTCCAAACTGTACCCAGTACTGCGTGGAATCCACATTACAGTAAATATCAAATCCTACGCTTTTGAGATAATTAAACTTTTCATTATCTGTCGTATATGGCTGCCAGTCTCCAATATCCGATCCGAATGCAAAAATAATTACATTGGTATCTCCGATAATCGGTTTTACATAATCCAGCCATTTCTGTGTATCAGTCTGCAGTCTTTCAAGACTCGCTTCGGTAACATTGATATGTCCCCATGTATGACTTGCAAATTCCCATCCTTCTTCTTTCATGGCTTTTGCCACTTTTTTTGCCTGTTTTACTTCTTTTTTATAGGCTTTTTCATCAAAGTCCGGGTTGTCTTCAAAGAATTTCTCCTGGTACTCGTCCAGATCCTGTCTGGTCTTATATGCGATATCTGTACGATAGCCAAGCACACCGTTGTAACCGGTCAGAGCAATGATCCCCTTATGTCCATGGTAAGCAAAATCAGGATGCTCTTCCACAAAACGATCGATCAGAGGCACCATATCGTAATCGCCAACGCTGATACTTCCATCGTCTTCTTTATATTCATTTTTAATATCGCCATTTTCATCAACGATCAGCTTCGTTGCCATGCCATCCCCATCCATATAGTGGTAATAGCTCACATCGTCCTGTGACAGCACAAATGCCTTTTTTCCAGGCGGAAGCATGATCTTGCCCGGTGATACGGTGCCATCCTCATTTACGGTACACATATCATGAAGGCTTACCATAACATAACCTTTGTCATACATCGACTGTGTTATTTTATTGAACTCATCAATCGTAGTCATAACCTGATTATATCCGGCTTCTTTCGAATCTCCGTCAAATGCTTTTGACGTATCATAAATCAAAGTATGATAAAAGACATGCGTTACCTGATCAAGCGGGTATTCTACAAGTTCTGATTTTGCCTGCTCATATTCCGATACTCTATCCTGCATCTCCTGGCTGCCGGCAAAATCTGCTGAAGCCTGCAGAAGTGCGATCGCACCGTCATAATCATACTGCTGCGCCTTTCTTTCAGCCTGCGAGAGTACATCCATATCTTCTTTTTTTGCTGCCGTCTCCGTCTGTGTTTCGCTCTGGGTGCTCTCTGTTGTTACCTGCTGTGCCTCCTGTGAAGTCTGTGTTTCCGTTGCACTCTGAAGGCGGTTGTCTTTGCGCTTTTTCTTGTCCAGCATATCCTTTCCAAGGAAAAGACAGAGCAGTACGATCACAAGCAGCAATATCGTAATAATCATTCTTCCAGCAAACACCTGACGCCTTTTCCTGCGCCGACGTGCATCTGCACGTTCTTGTCTTTCGTTCTCGTTCATGTTCCCCTCCATACCAGATCTTTCTATAGCTATATGCGTTGAACTCCGTCCTGTCGGACTTCTTTCTCATATTTTTGCGGGCTCCAAAGTCATGGATTTCCACCTGCCATATTATTATGATGCTACGGATTGCTCCGCATTTCATGCTCCCACAATCCTCAAAATATTCGAACTCCGTCCTGTCGGACTTCTTTCTCATATTTTTGCGGGCTCCAAAGTCATGGATTTCCATGTAAACATGAAATCCATGACTTTTTGATCCCTTGCATCATAATATATCACACCTATCATAGAAATTGCCACCCTAAATTATGATATTCATAAAAATGTAACAGATACCTCCTGCATGATGGAGCGTTTATCTTAGTCGGAGATTGCACTCCCACTAAGACAAATTTGTTGCTCGCCACTTATAGAAGTGGGAGTCTTCTCCGACTAAGATAAAAATTATTCTGCCACTTCTTGCACTTTTTTGAAATAAATGATACAATATTGAAATATATGAATTCATTTAGGAGGGTGTACTATGTCTACATTTTGGAATGTCCTCATCGTAATTCTGCTCGTGCTGGTGATCGCACTCGCACTTCTTTATTACTTCGGACAGAAAGCACAGAAAAAAACAAGCCGCACAGCAGGAGCAGCTTGAAAGCAGCCAGACAGGTCGTTTCCATGCTCGTCATCGATAAAAAAGCGCCTGAAGCTCAAAGAATCCGGTCTTCCGCAGATTGTCATTGATCAGACTCCATGGTATATGCGCCGTACAAAGCTCCCGATCGTCAAAGCAAAGATCGGACCGAAGATCCAGACTTTGATCTGTGAAGCAAGTATTTTTGATTCTATCCCTGTAAAAAAACGAGATAAAAGCCGTGATAAGCGGTCTCTACATAACTGAAATCAAAAGTGTACGCGGTGGCCGCATTGAAACACCGCAGACGAAAAAGGGGCTTCGCGTCCGTCTTTCCGAAAAGCTTCTGAAAAAATCAAAGGAGCTCAATGACTCCGCAAAGAAAGAAGATTCCGGAAAAAAACAAAAAGAAAAAACTAATATCCAGGTTTCGAAAACTCCGAAAGATTGTCTTCCGGAGTTTTTTGGCAAAATTATTTTGAAGTTGCCCGGATCTGGATGCTGCAGTCTGCTACATAATCACTGTTGATCTCCAGTGCATAGGTTACCTGGACATTCAGGACATCTTGTTCTTCTCTGACATCCAGATGCGTGGCTGCGATTCCTACCAAAAATCTGCCCAAAAGGTGTGTCATAATAGGATTCGCTTTTTTTGTCTTTTTCAAACACCATATGGACATTTGTCATTCCGCGTCTGGTAAGCTCCAGGCTGTTTTCTTCAATCTTCATGAGGTTGCGGATCACTTCGTTTGAATCTTCCTGTACCTCATCATATTTGATATAACGCCTGCCGTCTTTTTCAAAATAACTGCCGGACGTGACCAGCTCCATTTCCTCTTTTTCTTCCTGCCCATCCGGAAAATGAACTCCGCTTATGCGCAGCATTACTTTCTTTTTGTCATTCAATACTCCTCTATACTGATCTTTTTTGTGGTATTTACATCAAATGGCAGGATCGAATCTGCAAATCTCATAAATTTGTCTGCCTGATCGCTGACATAAAACCGATAACTTCGTGCTTCGCTCTGTGCTCTGGTATTTGTCAGCCCTTTTTTTGCAAGAAGCTGTTTCAGCTCGCGTGCCGTCTCGTAAGCCGGGTTGACCAGTGTCACCTTTTCTCCGACAACTTCCCGCAGCGTGGAACGCAGCAGCGGATAATGGGTACAGCCAAGGATCAGGGTATCGATGTCTTTGTACATCAGATCCCGAAGATATCTTCCTGCCACTTCAAAGGTAACGGAATCTTTCAGCCATCCTTCTTCTACAAGCGGCACAAACAACGGACATGCCTTTCCAATCACCTGGATTTGCGGATCCTGTCTGGTAATATAAGAAGAATAAATACCGGAATGGATGGTTGCTTCGGTGGCGATGACACCGATCTTTTTGTTGCGGGTTGCCTCACATGCCACTTTCGCTCCCGGCTTTACCACACCAATGATCGGAATATCCAGTTCTTTTTCCACATCCTCCAGTGCATAGGCACTTGCCGTGTTGCAGGCGATCACGATTGCTTTTACATCCTGTGTACGTAAAAAACGTATGATCTGTCTGGAATAGCGCAGTACCGTATCTTTTGATTTACTTCCATAGGGAACACGTGCTGTGTCACCAAAATATACAATATTTTCTTCCGGAAGGTTACGCATGATCTCACGTGCTACCGTAAGTCCTCCAACACCGGAATCAAAAACTCCAATCGGAGCATTCCTTCTGTCACTCATAATTATTTTCCTCCGAGCTCAATCTCATACATTCTACGTCCAAACCCTGCAAATTGCAAGTAGTCTGCACAAAATCACAGAAACACCGGTATTTTTCCATCAAATGCATACGCTGTCAGCTCTTCTTTTGCAAAAACGGTTTTTCCATTGGTTCCTTCTGTGATTTCTTCTTTTACTTTTACGATTTCTTCTTCCGGCACAAGTGTCTCTACGGTCACTTTTTCTGTATATTGGGAAGCTGTGATCAGAAGTCCTCTCTGTCCCAGGAGATACTGGATTTTGCCGATGCCGGAATAATCGGTTTCCATTTCCAGCAGAAATCCTTTCTTTTTTTCCAGAACACAGCAGGCTGCAAGCCCTGCCTGCACCGACCTGGAATAAGCACGCACCAGACCGCCCGTTCCAAGCAGCGTGCCGCCAAAATAGCGTGTTACCACAACGGCTGCATCGTGGATTCCTTCGCCAAGCAGCACATCCAGCATCGGATGCCCTGCTGTCCCTGCCGGTTCTCCGTCATCGCTGCTTCGCTGTATCTCGTTGTGCTCTCCCACAACAAAAGCAGAACAGTTATGTGTGGCATTCCAGTACTTTTTCTTTATTTCCTCAATGAAGGCGGATGCTTCCTCTTCGGACTTTACCGGCCTTACCGTCGCTATAAAACGGGATTTCTTTTCGATAATTTCATCCTCTCCGCCCCGGTAAACAATTTTAAACGCTTTCATCTGTAAACCTCCGATTAAATCTTTCAGATTCGGTGATACTTATGTTATCTTACCAGACACTTCCAAAAGAAGCAATGTGAAATCCGGTTTTCCTCTTTCTTTCCTGCTACATACCTGTTATACTTAGATGTAGTCACTTGTTATTTTTTGTTGGAGGTTTCTATGAATTTTGATAAAGAACATATTATAAGAAAAAAGAAAATCCCCACCGGAACCCGTATTTATAAGCGGATTTCTCTTATGATTTTCAAATTTTTCCTGGTCTTTCTTTTGTTTCTTTGCGTGATCGGCGCTGCTGCCGGCTTCGGCATGATCAAAGGACTGATTTCCAGTGCCCCGAACATCGATACTCTTTCCGTTGCTCCATCTGAATCAGCTACTTATATTTATAATGCAGACAACCAGCCCGTACAGAAGCTTGCAGAGCCTACATCCAACCGTATTCTGGTTAAACTGGAGCAGATTCCGGAAGATCTGCAGCATGCAGTGGTAGCTGTCGAGGATGAACGTTTTTACACACACCATGGTATTGATATTCAGGGAATCGCCCGCGCAGCCGTGATCGGCATTACCAGCGGAGATTTTTCCGAGGGTGCCAGTACGATCACGCAGCAGCTCATCAAAAACAATGTTTTTACCGACTGGGTGACACAGACCGCGCTCTCCCAGAAACTGCGCCGCAAATTTCAGGAACAATATCTGGCTTTGCAGCTCGAAAAGAAAATGTCCAAAGATCAGATTCTGGAAGATTATCTCAATACCATCAATCTCGGTGCCAGCTCCTATGGCGTACAGGCCGCCGCGAAACGCTATTTTAACAAAGATGTTTCCAAGCTGAACTTATCAGAGTGCACTGTCATCGCAGGCATTACCCAGAACCCCACCCTGTACAATCCGATCACCAATCCGGAGGAAAATGCAAAACGCCGCAAGGTGATCCTGCTGAAAATGACTGATCAGGGTTATATCAGTGAACAGCAAAAGGAGGAAGCTCTTGCCGATGATGTGTATTCCCGCATCCAGAAAACGGCTCAGGAAACGGAAGAAGTTTCGATTTACAGTTACTATACCGATGCCCTGATCGAGCAGGTCATGGATGATCTTGTGGAAATAAAAGGATATACCAGGCAGCAGGCCTATAAGCTTGTATATACCAGTGGTCTGAAAATTTATTCCAATCAGGACGAAGATATCCAGAAAATCTGTGATGAAGAATTTTCCAATCAGGCAAATTATCCTTCTGTGACACTGACCGGTCTGGATTATGCCTTAAGCATTCAGAAGACAGACGGTGAAATCATCAACTACAGCACTGAAACACTCCGCACCTGGTTCCAGAAACGCGACAGTTCTTTTAATCTGATGTTTGATGATGAGGATTCTGCAAGAGCCGCCGCAGAAACCTACAAAAATGCTATGCTGGAAAAGGGCGATACGCTTCTTGGAGAACGCGTTTCACTGATTCCTCAGCCACAGGCTTCCGTTGTGATCATCGATAATGAAACCGGCTATGTCAGAGCCATCGTCGGCGGACGCGGTAAAAAAGAAGCCAGCCTTACCCTGAACCGTGCCACGGAAACACGCAGACAGCCTGGATCTACCTTTAAGATCGTCAGCACCTATGCACCGGCACTGGATGACCAGGATATGACCCTCGCCACTGTATTTGATAATGCACCTTATAATTATACCAACGGTGTCCCGGTCAATAACTGGGCAGGCTCAAATGCCTATACCGGACTGACCACGATCCGCGAGGCCATTGCCGGATCGATCAATGTTGTTGCCGTCAAATGTCTTACCCGGATCACACCGCGCCTTGGCTTTGAATATGCAGAAGATCTCGGCATCAGCACCCTGTATGATGATGAATCCCTTGATGTCCGTCAGCCTCTCGCCCTTGGCGGCATCACCGACGGTGTAGTAAATATCGAACTGTGCGATGCCTATGCCACGATCGCCAACGGCGGCAAATACAACGAAGCAAAGTTTTATTCCCGCATCGAAGATTCACAGGGAAATGTACTGATTGATAATACACCGGAAGAAAAAACCGTGTTAAAAGACAGTACTGCTTTTCTTCTGACACAGGCTATGATGGACGTTATGAAATCCGGCGGAACAGCTTCGGATGTTTCAATCGGTGAGATGCCGATCGCCGGCAAAACCGGTACGACCTCAGATGACCGCGATATCTGGCTTGCCGGATACAGTCCGTACTATACCTGCAGCGTATGGGGCGGCTATGACAATCATGATACTCTGCCATCCGGCGATATTTATCATACTTACCACAAGAAACTGTGGACTGCGATCATGAGCCGCATCCATGAAAATCTTCCGGTAAAACAGTTCGAACAGCCGGACAGTGTGGAAACTGCTTATGTCTGCAAAAAATCCGGGCTGCTCGCCATTGATGGTGTCTGCAACGCGGATCCGCGCGGTTCTATGGCTTACACTGAATATTTTGCCAGGGGAACTGCACCAACCAAAAGCTGTGATGTACATGTAGCTGTAAAAGTCTGCTCTGAAACCAAACTGCTCCCGACTTCATCCTGTAATACTGTCACAAAAATATTTGTACAGCGTCCGGAAGGCAGTGAAGGTACCACGGATGATTCTCAGTACGCACCGCCGACTGCGACCTGTAAAGGTCACAAGATCATCGACAAGATTAAAGATATTCTCAATCCAAAGAAGGATACCACTGATCTGGATGAATCCGATTCGAAAAAAAATTCAAAGAAGGATTCAAAGAAGGATTCTTCGGGCAATCAAAAAAAGCCAGACGATCCTGCTGTAATACCGTAACTATCCATAAGCACTGACAGGAGCATTTCTCTTTTTGCTCCCGGCACTGAAAAAGCACAAAACACAGGGAATATCCTGTGCTTTGTGCTTTTCTATTTTCTATATTATCCTGCTTTCATTTTGCTTTTACAGCATCAGTTTTGCAGCTCCGTAGATACCGGCATCGTTGCCCAGTGTTGCCAGTGCGAAGATTGCATCCTTACAGGAAGGAAATGCATATTTTTTATAATATTTCTCGATATAATCAAAGAGTACCATCCCTGCTTTAGATACGCCGCCGCCGATCACAAATACCTGCGGATCTACAACACCTGCGATATTTGCACATGCAAGCCCAAGGTATCTGCCGAATTCTTCTGCAATCTCCTGCGCCACTGCATCGCCTGCTTTTACGGCATCAAAGACGCTCTTTGCACTGACCTCTTCATCACGCAGGACGGAAAGTGTATCGCAGGATGACAGCTTTTTATTTGCCAGATAGACGATACCGGTCGCAGATGCAACCTGCTCCAGACATCCGGTGTTGCCGCAGTTGCAAGGTTTGTCAACACTGTCTGTTACATGGATATGTCCGATCTCGCCGCCGGCTCCGTTGCTTCCGGTTACGATCTTGCCGTTGATGATAATACCGCCGCCGACGCCGGTTCCAAGTGTTACCATGACAACATTGTGGTAGCCGACTGCTCCACCCTTCCACATTTCACCAAGTGCTGCCACATTGGCATCGTTTCCGACGCGCACCGCAAGACCTGTCTTCCCAGAGAGCTCTTTGGAGAGCGGTACAAAGCCCCAGTGCAGATTGACTGCTACCGGAACATTCCCTTCTTCGTCTGCCGGTCCCGGCACGCCAACGCCTGCACCGACGATCTCATCTTTATCCAGACCTTTTTCTGCAATTTTTGCATTAATCGTCTCTGCGATGTCCGCAATGATATTTTCTCCGTTGTTTTCAGTTCTTGTCTTAATTTCCCATTTGTCCAGAACTTCTCCGTCTACGTTAAAAAGTCCGCATTTTACGGTTGTTCCGCCGATATCAATTCCAAAACAATATTTTTTCATTCTTTCTGCTCCCCTTTTTTCTTCGCAAGTGATCTCTGAACACGATTATAAAGCTCCTGAGCTGCATTGTAGCCCATTTTTTTCTGTCTGTGGTTGACTGCTGCAGATTCTACGATCACGGCAAGGCTTCGTCCCGGACGGATTGGAATAGAATGACATACGACACGGTTGCCGAGGAACTCGGTGTATTCTTCCTGAAGTCCAAGTCTGTCGTACTCTTTGTCCTTGTCCCACTCTTCTAATTTAATGACCAGGTCAATGGTTTGTGTATTCTTAACACTTTCTACACCAAACAGGGTCTTGGCATCGATGATGCCGATGCCGCGCAGCTCAATGAAGTGACGTGTAATATCCGGTGCACTTCCGACCAGGCTTGCATCACTGACTTTGCGAATCTCTACCACATCATCTGATACCAGACGGTGACCTCGTTTGATCAGTTCCAGAGCTGCCTCACTCTTACCGATACCGCTCTCACCCATGATCAGGACACCTTCACCGTATACATCTACCAGTACACCGTGGATGGAGATGCAAGGAGCCAGCTCTACGTTCAGCCAGCGGATGATCTCTGCCATAAACGGGGAAGTATTTTTCTCTGTAGTAAAGACCGGAATGCCATTTTGGGATGCAATACGCAGGATATCTTCATCCGGATCCGTTTTTGATGTAAAAATAATGCACGGAACTTTATGTGCACAGAACTGCTCATAAGCATGCACTCTCTGATCTCTTGTCATGTGTTCCAGATAAGTAAACTCAACATAACCAACAATCTGGACACGTTCGGAGGCAAAATGCTCAAAATATCCGGTCAACTGCAGTGCCGGCCTGTTGATATCCGGTGTGGTCACCACGATAGATGAAATGTCAACCTCCGGTGTCAGATTTTTCAGATCCATGCTTTCTGCAATCTTTGTCAATGCTACACTACTGTTACTGTTCATCTGTTCTTGTCCTTTCCTGTAGATATCAGAAACGTTCGATTTCATGCACGTTTCTTTATTTTCATGCTCTCATTCTATCACATCTGCACACATCATACAAGAAACAAAACAGATTCCATATAAAAACTGTATACTTTTACATTCGCATCTGTAAATATTTTTAACGACAGGAAGCCTTACTTATCACTTTTCTTCTTTTCATGAAAAAAATCATAGACTTTTCCGGCACTTAAAGCTGTCATCGAAGGCACAGATGCCAGTTCCTCTTTGCTCGCTCCGCGGATTGCTTCCAGAGAGAGGAAATGGCGCATCAATGCCTTTCGCCTTGCCGGACCGATACCCTCTATATCATCTAAAATGGAATGTACCTGATCTTTGCTTCGCAGGGAACGGTGATACTCGATGGCAAAACGGTGGGCTTCATCCTGCACACGGGTGATCAGCCTGAATCCTTCACTGTCACGGTCAATCGGAATCTCTATATTGTTATAATACAGTCCTCTGGTACGGTGCCGGTCATCTTTTACCATACCGCAGACAGGAATATCCAGGTTCAGCTTTTCCAGAACACCAAGGGCGATATTGACCTGGCCTCTGCCGCCGTCCATCATGATCAGATCCGGCAGTTTGCTGAAGCTGTCGTATTCTTTTTTCGACGGGTCGCTCTCATGGGTAAAGCGTCTCGTAAGTACTTCTTCCATACTTGCATAATCGTTTGGTCCCTGCACCGTTTTGATGCGGAATTTGCGGTAATCACTGCGTTTTGGCCTGCCACGTTCAAAAACTGCCATCGATCCGACGGACTCAAAACCACTGATATTCGAAATATCATAGGCTTCCACTCGCACCAGATTCGGTAAATCCAGCCATCCGCCAATCTCTTTCATTGCTCCGATCGTGCGTCCTTCCTCCCGTTTGATGCGGTCTTTATCCTGTCTCAGGACGATTTCTGCATTCTGGGCAGCAAGTTCCACCAGCTTCTCTTTCGTACCTTTTTTCGGTACTTTGATATGCACCTTCTGGCCTTTTCGCTTTCCGAGCCATTCTTCCAGGACCGACTGATCTTCGATCCCACATGGGATCATGATCTCCCGCGGAATAAATGGCGTACCGGAATAAAACTGTTTCATAAAACTGGAGATCACGATATTCTGCGTGTCATGCGGTGCGATCCGCAGGAAAAAATGATCTCTGCCGATCAGCCGGCCCTGCCGGATGAAGAATACCTGGGCTACGGCATCACTGCCGTCCATCTTCACAGCGATCACATCCTTGTCCTCGCCGTCGCTGCTTGTGATTTTCTGCTTCTGTGCGATTTGGCTGACGCTGTTTTTGAGGTCACGCCAGGTCGCTGCCTCCTCGTACTCCATACGCTCTGAGGCATCCAGCATCCGCTTTTCGAGCATTTTCAGGATCGGTCCGTAGTTTCCGTTCAGAAAATCCATCGCCCCATTTAAGGATCTGCAGTATTCTTCCTGGCTGATATATCCCTGACACGGTGCATCACACTGCCTGATGTGATAATTCAGACAGGGACGCTCTTTTCCGATGTCCTGCGGCAGTCTGCGGCTGCAGGTGCGGACTTTGTAGATTTTGCGGATCAGCTCGATCGTATCTTTCACGGCTCCGGCACTGGTGTACGGCCCGTAATATTTATTTTTATCTTTTTTCATGCTCCGCGAGAACAGAATACGCGGATAAGCTTCCGATGTAGTCACTTTTATAAAAGGATAAGTCTTATCATCCTTGAGCATGGTATTGTATTTCGGGCGGTGTTCCTTGATCAGGTTGCACTCCAGAACCAGTGCCTCCAGCTCCGAATCTGTCACGATATACTCAAACCTGGCGATCCTTGTGACCATCTGCTCAATCTTTGCACCTTTGTTGCGGCTGGTCTGGAAATACTGCCGCACCCTGTTTTTAAGGCTGATCGCCTTACCCACATAAATAATGGCATCTCTGTCATCATGCATAATATAAACTCCCGGCTTAGCCGGGAGCTTTTTTAATTCTTCCTGAATATCAAACATCTGCTTTTACATCCCCACTTACTCGGTTACGGTGTCTGCTGTGTTTTCTTTTGAAAGATTTACCTTTGTACTGTTTTCTTCCGCCTGCACTTTACGCAGGATCTCCATAAATTCCCTTCCGGTGATCGTCTCCTTCTCGATCAGGAAAGCGGCAATGTGATCCAGGATGCTGCGGTTTGCCGTAAGCATGTCTTTTGCTTCCTGATATGCCTTTTTGAGCATGGCTGTAATCTCTTTATCGACCTCTGCCTGTGTTACCTGGCTGCAGTCCAGGACCGTCTGATTATCGAGGTACTGGTTGGCTGCACGCTCCAGACCGGTCAGTCCGAATTTTTCAGACATACCGTAACGTGTGATCATCGAGCGGGCAATGGAAGTTGCCTTTTCGATGTCGCTGGATGCTCCGGTTGTCACAAAACCGAATACGATCTCCTCGGCTGCACGGCCGCCGGTAAATTCTACCAGTCTTGCCCACAGTTCTTCCTTTGTATAGAGGTATTTCTCTTCTTCCGGGATGTTCATAACATAGCCCAGCGCCCCTGATGTACGCGGTACGATCGTGATCTTCTGTACCGGCTCTGCATCTTTTTGAAGTGCACTGACCAGTGCATGACCGACTTCATGATAGGAAACGATCTCACGCTCTTTTTGCTTAAGATCTTGTTTTCTTTTCTTTTCCCATCTCAACCAGCTCGACCGCTTCCGATAAATCTGCCTGAGATACGGCACTTCTGCCTGCCTTTACGGCAAGAATGGCCGCTTCATTGACCATGTTCGCAAGGTCTGATCCGACGGCTCCGGCGGTTGCCAGGGCGATCTCTTTAAAGTTGACTGTCTCATCGAGGTTGACGTTCTTTGCGTGTACACGAAGAATATCTTCTCTTCCTTTGAGATCCGGTCGGTCTACGATCACACGGCGGTCAAAACGTCCCGGACGCAGAAGTGCGGAATCGAGAACTTCCGGACGGTTTGTTGCTGCAAGGATCAGCACACCTTTGGAAGAATCAAATCCATCCATCTCCGCCAGCAGCTGGTTCAGTGTCTGCTCACGCTCGTCGTTGCCGCCGCCATAACGACTGTCACGGCTCTTACCGATCGCATCGATCTCATCGATGAAAATGATACACGGTGCACTTTTTTTGCCTCTTCAAACAGATCACGCACCCGTGATGCACCGACACCGACAAACATTTCCACGAAATCCGAACCGGAAATCGAGAAGAACGGCACGTGTGCTTCTCCTGCGACTGCCTTCGCCAGCAGCGTCTTACCAGTACCCGGAGGGCCGACAAGCAATGCCCCTTTTGGCAGCTTCGCTCCGATCTGACATACTTCTGCGGATCTTCCAGAAATCCTACGACTTCCTGCAGCGATTCTTTTGCTTCATCCTGTCCTGCAACATCCTGGAACGTCACGCCGGTTTCCTTCTCGCC